>PJEL010000284.1_pt1 | contig 60951 bp, 49 predicted proteins | sample 1853271 | NCBI WGS metagenome assembly PJEL01 (sample SAMN08108733, study PRJNA415343) | Invertebrate metagenome, whole genome shotgun sequencing project. | host: Globobulimina | place: Sweden: Gullmar Fjord | collected 2015-08
GGTGTCGGTGTCGGTGTCGGTGTCAGTGTCGGTGTCGGTGTCGGTGTCGGTGTCGGTGTCGGTGTCGGTGTCGGTGTCGGTGTCAGTGTCAGTGTCGGTGTCTGCGTCCGTGTCCGCGTCTGTGTCGGTGTCCGTGTCGACCTCACTGTCGGTGGCCACGCCGCTGTCGGAGTCCGCAGGCTTGGGCTCGTCGCAGGCGGGAAGGGCGAATGCAAGCATCATCGTGAGGGGAATGAGTGAGTGGAAGCGCATCGGGAGTCTCCAGTGGGCGGGGCCGGGCCCCTGTTCGATCTGGCAACGACCGCTCGCACCCAATCTCCTCAACAAAGGCTGCGGTCGTCATTCACCCCGTTCGGTGGGTTCCATAGGTTGTCGCTTCGGAAGTCCGGCTTACGACCTGGAGATGCCGAAGTATGGTCCGCCCCACGGCGTAAAGGCCACGATGACGACCTCGACCACTTGTTTGATGTGTAGCGGTGCCGAGCCCCTAGAGCTCGTGGGGAACCAGCAGTCCCGCGACGGCCACCGCTCCCGGGCCGCGATCTCGACAGTTGGGATTGCACCTGCCAAATATCCATCCACTTGGACGCCGTAGTAGATCTCGTTCGTCGAGGTGGCGCAGGACTCGATCCTCATCCGATAGGTCTGGCCCAGCCGGGCCTCCTCGCGCGCCTGTCGCTCTCGCCGCTCGATCTGTCTCAGGCGACGATACTCTTGGGGAGTGATCTCGCTGACTCGCCGGCGGTTGGCCGGTCTGCACAGCACGTGCACCAACAGGGACTGGCCGATGAGCTCGGAATCGCGGCCCTCGCAGTGCAGCTTCTGGTGGGCGGGGTTCATCTCCGGCATGCGGAGTTGTCGCTCTTCGCCGTCATCGCAGCGAACGACCAATCCGAGATCGAACCCTCGGAGCACTGTGGCCGCGATCGGGGTTTCGCCCCATTCCACTGCGTTGTCGTCGGGAGACATGGTGGCATTCTAACAAAGGAATGGCCAGCCCAAGCTCGGAGAAATGCCTCTGGGTCTTTGCAGTCCGCCTGCGGTGCGGGTTACACCCTGGTGTGTATAAATGACCGAACGTTCAGTCATTAACTGCTGCGGGGCAGGGAGCCATGAGCAAGATTGTCGACAAGGATGAACGCCGCGCTCACATCCTCGATGCGGCCCTGCGGGTGTTCGCCACAAAAGGGGCAGTGGGCCTCAAGATCCGCGACATTGCCGCGGAGGCCAAGGTCGCAAAAGGCACCGTTTACCTGTACTTCGAGAGCAAAGAGGCGATCCTGCACGCGATCATGCATCACGGGGGAGATGACGAAGATCTGCTCGGCGAGCTCCTGAGGAGCCCAGTGCCCGCCCGCGAGAGGCTGCATCTGCTGGTCTCGGTCTTCGTGCAAGGCACGCTGAATGGGCCATACCCACTCGAGTTCATGCCCGAGCTGTGGGCCACGGTGATCCGCTCCAACGAAAAGGCGCATCTGCGGGACCGTGTCGCCAAGACCCACGCCGCTCTCCGCGAGGTGCTCGGCGAGCTCGGGGCCGATGTTCACCAGGCCGCGAGCCTGACCTCGGGTCTGCTTGCTGTCTTCCATGGGGCCATCATCCTGCACGTCCTGGACCCGGTCGAACACCCGCTAGAACGCGTGACATCGACGATGGTTGACGCTGTGATCGACAGCATCCAGCACTCGCGAGGCGACGAGCCCGCCGCACCCTGAGTCCCCTCGAGAGAGGAGTGAGAGGACAGTGATGTTTTGTACCTTTGCCCGAATGAATGACTGGACGTCCAGTCATCCCGTACAGGAAAATGACTGGACGTCCAGTCAAATAGACAGGAGACTACGATGAGCCGCTTTCTTCCTTCACTAAACTCCTTCTTTGAGGGGCTGCCCGACCGGCTGCGTCGCTGGCGGGTCTTGCTAGCGATCCTGCTCGTCGGCCTCACGGCGCTCGCGGTGGCCGGACTGCCGGGGCTTTCTCTCGACAACTCGGTCGACGCCTTCTTCCCGGACGACGAGCCCGTCAAGGAGGCCTATGACCGGTTTCGAGTCACCTTTGGAAGCGACGAGATCCTGTACGTCGTCTACCGGGCGCGCGACGGCGACGTGTTCTCGGAGGACTCGATGCGAGCACTCGCCGGGGTGCACTCCGACCTCGAGAGGGCGGGGATCGACCGCATCACCGACATCGATTCCCTCATCGACGCCTCCCTGCTGGAGGCCGACGGCGACACCCTCGTCTCTCGGGACTTCATCGGCACCGACCTGCCGACTTCACCGGAAGAAACCGAGCGAATCGCCGCGCAGGCCCTCGCTCATCCCGACTATCCGCGGCTGTTTGTCTCCGAGGATCGACAGTACGCCTCGATCCTGATCCGGACCGACTTCAATGCCCGGGTGGTCCAGACGGAGCCCACGCCGGCTTCTTCGGCCGAGATCGCCGACTTCAGCTTCGAGCCGGAGACCTCGGGAGGCGAGCTGCCGGAGCTCGAGACCACGATGATGGAGGAGTACGTGCCCGTCGTCTCTGCGGTCCGATCCATCACCGAGAAGTCAGAGTATGCCGACCAGCTGGAGTTCCACTTCTCCGGCAATCCCTCCTTCATGAGCTTCATCGTCGAGGTGGTGATGGCGGAGATGGGCCTGATCATCGGGGGCTCCCTCCTCCTGATCATGTTGGTGCTAGCTGTACTCTTCCGTAGTGCTCCGGCGGTGCTGTGGCCGATGCTCCTGGTGGTGACGACGGTCCTGTGGACCCTGGGATCCATCGGATGGAGCGGGATCCCGGTGGGGGACACCATCAACATCGTCATCTTCCTGCTCATCGCGGTCGGAGTGGCGGACTCGGTGCACATTCTCTCCGGCTACGTCTTCTTCCGGCGAGAGGGCAGGGAGCACCCCGACGCCTTGAGCGCGGTCTTCGCCAAGTCCGGGCTGGCCTGTCTGCTCACCAGCGTGACCACTGCCGCCGGCCTGCTCGCCATGACTGCGGTGCCCATCGTCACTATGCAGCGCTTCGGTGTATTTGCCGCCCTCGGGGTGCTCTATGCCTTTGTGCTCACCGTAGTCGCTCTGCCGCTCCTCCTCGATCTATGGGCTCCGATGCGGAATCCGGGCCCACCCGTCGAGCGCAGGAGTCTCTGGGTCCAGCGTCGACTCGACGAGCTGCTGTCCTTCAGCTTGGCCCGGCCGCGCGGGATTGTGGCGGTGTTCGCTGTCGGCGGTGTGTTCCTGCTCGGCGGTTTTGCCCTCATCCAGGTCGATTCGAACACCATCACCATCTTTCGGGAGAGTGAGCCTATCCGCATCGCCTCGACGCTGGCGGACGAGAACCTGGCCGGAACCAGCAACCTCGAAGTGCTCGTGGACACGGGGATTCCAGACGGCATCAAGGATCCGGAGGTCCTGACCGCCATCGACGCATTCCAACGGCAGGTCGAGTTCCGGTTCCCGGGCACAGTGCGCAAGACCCTGTCGCTCGCAAACGCCACCAAGGACACCTACCGCGCCCTGAACGAGGGAAAGCAGGCCTTCTACCGGATCCCCTCCGAGCCCCAGGTCCTAGCGCAGGCCCTCGTGCTCTTCGATGGGGCCAACCCCGAGGATCGGCGGCTCTTTGTCACCGACGACTACCAGATTGCACGCATCACGGTGAGTACCCGGAACCTCGGATCCACCGAGACAGCGCAGTTCATGGCGGATCTCACCGAGGTGGCCGACGCGGAGCTGGCCCATCTCGGGAAGCGCTACCCGGATTTTGCCGTGTCTTTTACCGGGCAGATCCCGCTCTTTTTGAAGATGATGGGAGACCTGAGCTGGTCGCAGCTCAAAAGCTTCGCCGTCAGCCTCGGCATGATCTCCCTGATCTTGCTTGTGGTCTTTGGCTCGGTGCGACTGGGAGCCATCTCCCTGGCCCCGAACCTGCTTCCCATCGTCTCGGTGTTCGGAGTGATGGGCTATCTCGGTATCCCACTGGACCTGCACACCCTGCTGGTCATCCCCATTATCATTGGCATCTCGGTCGATGACACCATCCACTTCCTCACTCACTTCCGGACCGATTATGGGCGCACCGGAGACGTGCAGGAGTCCCTCCGGGCCGCGATGAGTGAGGCCGGGCAGGCCATCGTCTTCACCTCCCTGGTGCTGGCGGTGGGCTACCTGATCTTCTTGGGCTCGTCGAACCTGGGTTTTGCCTACTTCGGCTTCGTCTCTTCGATCGCCATCATCGCCGCCGCCGCTGCGGATCTGGTGCTGCTGCCGGCGCTGCTGCTGCTGGTCTATCCCGACGCCACTGAGGAGGTGTGAGTATGCTTACGACCGCAATTTTTGCTCTGTTGATGTCTTCGCCGGCCACCGCTGGAGAGGACGCCGAGACCCTGGCCGAGGCCATGATCTTCCGCAACGACGGAGCCACTTCGTACCGAGAGCTCACCCTGCTCACGTGCCGGTTCTCGGTGGCTGGGGACACCCGGCGTTGCGCGAGTCGCCCGGTGAGCCGAACGGTGGAGTCGGTGCGCATGGACGTCGGTGAGCGAGACCGCGACTCCGTCGAGCTGGCGGTCGTGCTCGAGCCCAGCGCAGAGCGGGGTTTAGCCTTCCTCCAGCGGGACTTCGACGACCCGGACCGCGAGGTGGAGCAGTGGATGTATCTGCCGGCCATGGACAAGCTGAAGCGCATCGTCGCCGAGAGTCCGAACCGGCCGCGGACGGGCTCGGTGTTTGGTTCGGAGCTGTCCTATGAGGACGCCGAGCGCATGCAGCCCGGAGACTATGTGTTCTCCCTGGACGGAGAGGAGACGGTGGACGGCCGGCCATGCGATGTGCTGGAGGCGGTCCCCACTGCCGAGCACGCGCCTCGTTCCTCGTACTCCCGACAGCGGATCTGGGTGGACCGCGAGACCAAGACCCCGCTGCGCCGCGAGGCATTCGACAAGCGCACCAAGACTCTGGCGAAGAGCTTCTACGCCCGTGACCTCACGCAGGTTGGAGAGGCGACCGTGGCCCGCCAAGAGCTCATCGTGAACCACAAGACCGGCCACATGACGCTGGCCCGCACCGACCAGCTCGCCGTCGATCTTGCTGTTGACGAGTCCCTCTTCGAGCAGCGGGCTCTGAAGGATCGGGCCTTCCGCGAGGGTTTTCTGCGCAAGCTCCGAAGCGAGGCCCAGTGATGGTGTGGCTTCTGCTGATGGCGTCGAGCTGGGCTCAGGATTTTGACTTCGGCGAGAGCTCCGACCCGGTGACCACCGCCGACTCTCCTGTAGGCGGATTGGTGCGGTTTGCGGGCCGGCGGAGGGTGGATGGACGCCAGCGCTGGGTCGATCTCGGCCCCTCGGCGAGCCTGCGCTTCGACGAGTCGGGTCGGGCTGGCCAGCTCTTTGGCGAGGGAAGTATCAGGGTAAACGGAGCTTATCGACTCGAGGGAGATCCCAACGCCGTAGTGCGGCGCTACGAGGTCGAGCCCCAGCTGCGAGAGCTGTACTGGCGGCTGCCCCTCGGCCCGACGACCTGGACCGTGGGAGATGTCGTCACCTCCTGGGGAGTCGCCGACCTGCTCACCGTTGCCGACCGCCTCAACGTGACCGACCACAGCCGTGCGCTGTTCGAGGACCCCGTCGACACCTTCTCGGGTCAGAACACCGTCCGCGGCGATCTGTACCTCGGGGACCAGAGCTTCAGCCTGGCGGTGGTGCCTTGGCCGCTCTTCGATCGGGTCATGGACGGCGATCACCCGGCGTCCCAGACCCCAGGTACTCGGCTGAGATTCGACCGAGACGACCTGGACTGGACCCCGGAGATCGCCGGTCGCTGGGCGCTGGACTCCGGACCCTTCTCGGTGGGCTTGATGGGCGGCTATGTGCGAAACCGCGCCCCCGTCGTCACCGCGCTCCTGGATCCGTCCGGGCTGCGACTGACCAGGACCCACGAGCACTATGCGTATGGAGGGCTCACTGCGACGGCCGCTGCGGCTCCAGTGCTGCTCAAGGCCGAGGTGTTCTACGACCACGATCGGCCCGTCCAGGCGGCTCCCGAGTGGATGCTGGAGGCGCCCCCCTCGGTGCGTCAGGTCAGCACCGTCGTGGGCGCGGATCTGAACCTCGGACGAGGGGGCATGGTGTCCGTCGAGGGCCTCGGTCAGCTGCCGATGGAGCCCGATGATCGGCTTGCGGAGCCGGACAATCGCTGGCAGCTCGCCGTCGCCTACTCGGTGCCGCTGTACAACGACCGCCTCGATCTGCGTGCCGTGGGAATGTGGATCGAGCCCTCTCGCGGCATCGTCGGCCGCCTGGATCTCGGCTACGACGTCACTGAGTCCTGGAGGGTCGCGGCGCGGTACACAGTCTTCTCCTTCGAGGACGACGAGATCCCCCTCGACGATGACGATCGGGCAGATCTGGCGATCGAGTACGGCTTCTAGGCGGTAGGCTATGGGCCCATGAAGGACCTCATCGACTACGCGTGCACCTTCGACTCGGACTACCGGCGCCGCGTCGTTGGAGCCAGCGAAGAGGAGATCGACCGGCTCGAGGCCCTCGTCGGTCGGCCGCTCCCGGAGCGATATCGCGCCTATCTCGTCCACATGGGTCGCAGCGACGGTCTGGAGCTGCTGGTAGACGGGAGGACTGCCATTGCGGACGTCATCGATCACTACGTCGACATCCAGGAGGGCAGGGAAGTGGCGCCCGAGGGCTGCACGGTGTTCGGGGTCGGCGGCTTGAGGCTGGAGGAGATCGCCCTGCGTGACAGCGACGGCCTGGTCGTGATCGGCGATGGGGCAGGGGGAATTGCGCGCAGGCACGCTGAGAGTCTCGACAAGCTGCTCTATCGGACGGCCTTTGCTCTCGGGCACAACCCCTGCCGCTGCCTGTTGACTCACGACGAGAACGTGCCGATGGGCGAGCGGTTTGCGACGTTTGCAGAGGGGCTTGGGCTGGGGCGGCTGTGGTTCTCGGATCGCTGGGTGGGCTGCTATGAGGGGCCGGATCTGCGGCTGTCCCTGTGTCAGTTCGACGAGTATCGACCGACCGTGGTGCTGCGCGCCCAGGCGAACGCCGGGCTCGAGCGGGTCTGCGGGTCCCTGGTCTCGCGACTGGGGCTGAGGCGTTGCTGAAACCGGGGCGTCGGCGACCGCCTCCGATAGCGACGGCTTCGGGACTGAGTTGGCGGCTACGGCGTTGGCTGGGACGGGTCGGCGGGTGGGGGTCGTCGGGATTAGTGGCGTGGAAAGGCTCTTTTTAGCGACCTACGGCCGGCGAGGAGCGCGCCCCTCTGCACACCCGGCAGCATGAAGGCCCGCAGGGTTGGTGGGTGGCGACGGCTGTTGTTTGGGCGGACCTCTTGCTGGAATGGGCTGCGCGCCCCTTCAACCCCCGGCAGAGGGATGCCCTCTGCACTCCCCGGGTTGGGCGATTATTCGGATAGGTCGCCCACACGACCTCGGCCACGGCGGCCCGTTGATATTCAAGTTTGTCGGCGCGGATCCTCAGTGGATCTTGACGTCCCCAGAGCCGCTGGCCTTCTGGTCGACGTCGGCGGGATTGCCGTAGACGTGCAGGTCTCCGGAGCCCGAGAGCTTCGCCTTCAACGAGTCCGTGGCGGTCACTCTTCCATCGCCAGAGCCGGAGATGTTGACGTCGACATCGCCCGCTGTGAGGGTCCGGGTGGTGATGTCACCGGAGCCACTGATCCGCACCTCGAGGGAGTCGGCGCCGCCTTTGGCTTCGATTCCGCCGCTGCCGGACGTGGAGAGCTCGATGCTCTTGCTGTCGATGCCGATGACGGTGAGCTCGCCCGAGCCACTGGTGTGACCGACCTCGAGACCGGCGAAGTCGCCTTCGGCGTACATGTCTCCGGAGCCGCTGGTGCGCAGGGACGTGAAGCCGTTGCCCTGGACCTCCACGTAGCAGTCGGCTTTGGGTGCGATGCTGGTGCCGTTTGGGGTTCGCACGACGAGGGTGCCGTCCTCGACCTTGGTGATGACGTACTCGAGCAGGTTGCTGTCGCAGGAGACGACCGCGCCCTCACCGTCACCGGTGTAGACATCGACGTGGATGTTGGCTTGGGCCGACACGGCGTCGAAGCCGGAGACCGCGCGGTCTTCGGTGGCGGACTCGCCGTTGCCGGTGTGGATTGCGCAACCGAGCGTGGTCAGGAGTACGAGGGTGAGCATGGGGGACTCTCTTTGGAGGTTGTATGCTCGTTGGACACCGGCGGGCCCAAGATCTGGTACTCCCTATCGACGACCGCTGACGCTAAACTGAGTCATGTACAACGAACCTCCCCGGCCCGGATGCATCGCCCGCGCCTTCAGCTGTGGCTGCAGCCTCATCGTCGTCATCGGTCTGGTCGTGCTGGGGCTTGTGGGGAGTGTCGCCTCGTTCTACTTGGAGACGTCCGCAGACAACCCGCCACCGCCGACCGAGCAGCCAGCGACGCCTCCAAAGAGCCCGAAGAAGAAGAGGAGGAAGCACAGGTAGTAGCTTCTTCGGGTGACTTGCCCTGACGCTCCCCCCGACACCATCGACAACATCTACAGCGAAGCGCCCATGAACGGCTTCTCGTTGATGTTGCTGCCGGCGAGTTCGAAGACCCATCTCGCCTTTGGTGCCGACGCGCCTTCGTATCGAGGCTTCGCCAATCAGCCGCTCATTGGCTGGGTAGCCGGCGTACATCTGGACGATCTCGGCAAGGTGACGCCCAAGGTCTTTGTGGGAACCACTCCTCGAGGATGCTGCGGTCGTGATCTCGGTGCCGCTGCCCGACGACAAGGTGGCCGACCTCGGAATCATCAACATCTTCGAGCCCGGTGACGGCGACACAGTCACCTCCTCCGCGGACGGGTTCAGTCACAGCAACGCCAGAATCAACGGGAAGGAACGTGACTTTGCCGAGTACTGTCGGGAGATCGGCCTGGATGTGCGTCTGCCTCTGGTCGCTACCTATTGTGGTGCGAAGATCAACGTGAGCTTCCAGGCGATCGGGGAGGACAAAGTCGACTTCTACGCGCCCGTGTTCAAGGACGTCGAGTACCGACAGGCTCGCGCAGTCGAGGATTACGTCGGCGCCTTCACGGGTGATCTGCTCGGGCCGTTCACCTTTGGCGAGGTGGCGTACCAGCTGCTCAACCAGACGTTGGTGTACCTGACCATCGAGGACTCGGCCTGACCCGCTGAAACCTCTACGCGGTCCTGGTGTCCCAATGGCCAGACCGCGGAGTCGACATGGCCCTCGACATTCTCCCCAACGGCCTCGGTGCCGGCTGCCGCATCGAGGTGTACCCGAACCGCAAGTGGACTCGTCTCGAAGAGCGGCTCCTGATGGTCTTTGCCGTGCTTGCTGCAATACCGGTCTTTGCTTTCTCGGTGGGTTTCTTGGTCCTGTTCCCCCCCGCACTGACCAACAGCGCCGCGGATGAAGGCGTCTTCTTCGTGCCCTGGATGGTGGCGTTCGTAGTGGCATACAACCTGCCCAGGATGATGCGGGGGCTGGGGCTGGGCACCCAGAGGCCGGGGGTTGTCGAGCTCTCTTGGCAGGGGGAGAGTCTGACGCTGCGAGGAGCGGTATTGGGCCACTTCGATCTGGTGCACCTCGAGTGGTGCTTCGACGATGGTCTGCTCCTCCGGAGTGGCAAGCGGACCATCCGGATGCAGGGCGTGATTCTCGATCCAGGGGAGCGGGAGCAGCTCGGACGGGCACTGGGGGTGGCGCTGGCGCTGGCGCGAGACCGGTATGGCAGGCGCGATATCCCGCTCGAATTGACGAGGATCGTCGCTCGCTGACCTTCAGATCTCTTCGCTGGCGCCGCCCTCACTCAGCTGGAGGTAGGCGGCACCCACAGCGCAGACGCTGATCAAGCTGAGTGCAATGTTCCAGGTGGCGGTGAGGATGCTCACAGCGAACTGGGGTCCCATCATGCTGATCTGGTCCAGCGGCGACAGGGTCGTCACGTAGTACTGAAGGCCGAGCTGAATCGTCGTCGCGGGGAGCGTCCACAGGGTCACGAAGTAGATGATGGCGATGAGGCGAAGCCAGTTGCCCTCGCTCATTCGCCAGGATTCCGCATAGGCTTCGATGACCGGCATGTCGCGGTCTACCAGCAGGAAGGGGACCAACTGCAGCCGGGCGAACAGTGCGGCCATGATCAGGGTCATGCCGGTCGAGATTGGAGTTACCACCAGGTTGAACTTGGGATCCTGAGTGGCCTCCAGCACCCCCTCGAGCCCCAGATACGCGAACATCCCGCCACCGAACAGGATCATGAACGGGCTCACCAGGAGCATGTTGATCGCCATCCATCCCCACACGCGGCGGAGCGCGACAAGGTAGTTCTCGAAGCCGAACGTCATCGTTGTGAAGGAGGTCATGCCGCGGACGGTCTCGAGGGTCATCTGGTAGAACGCCCACATGAGCGGCGGGATGATGAAGATCGGCCCGATGCAGGTGCAGATGGAGATCATGTAGGCCATGAAGAAGGCAAACAGGCCCACGATCCAGACGAGCGCGTTTCGGCCCAGGCCGTAGACCGCCGTGAGGAGGGCTTCACCGACATCGATGTCGCCAGTGTCGGAGGCACTGGCATCTTCAGGCGGATGGAAAGGGTCTGACAACGGCGGTGGCCCCTAGTGTGATCGTGGGGCAGCCATAACCTGTGTGGACAGTCAGTCCGCCGCGGAGAAGTCCAGCACGTACTCGGCCAGAGACATGGATGAGTCGTCGGTCTCCTGGTTGCCGCCCCAGCCCGCGGATCCCTCGATCAGGCCGAGCTCGTCATACATGAGGTTCACAAAGCTGTACTTGTCCGTGAAGTCGCCGGGATCGTGCTCGGTGGCAGGGAACTCCGAATCGGCGAAGCGGCCGGATGCGTAGACGTGCGCCGGGACATCGATCCGAGTCCGGTTTGCATATCCACTGGCGTTCACGGAGAGCGGGCCGTCGGGGGTCGTCACGTCGACGTCGAGCGGCACACGCAGTGTGTCGTCACACTGCACCGCCATCATCAGATAGACCTCACCAAAACCCACCGAGCGGGACTTGATGGTGGTTGCGGCGACCTCCACCCACTCCGCTGAACCGGTTCGCTCGACGTGTACGATGGCTGTGGTCGTCTCACCGTTGTCCCAAACGGCGGGGATCTCTTCGTCGAACTGCACGTTGTCGATGATCTCCTGAGCCGTGCCCGCTGGAGTGGCCTCGTCGTCGGCAACCTCGGTGACGGAGAGCTCCTCGCAGGCCGGAGTATGGGTGACTTGAAAACAGCCGGAGGCCAACAGTATGGGGATGATGAATCTCATTTTTGAAATGTGCCCGATCGGACAACCCGCCCGCAATATCCTTCGCTTGCATTGTCCTTGCACGAGGCGCCCCTCGATCTCCAGACCTGCATCCCGCCCGGGTTGGCCAGCCCTCTTCGGGTATTGTTGCGCATGGGTTCCCACTCGTCCGACCCGCCAGACCTCCGCCGCGCCACCCTCGCGGATTACCTCGATGGTGATGAAGATGGAGCTGGACGGACCCTCGACGCGCGGCTGCCTCGGCTAATGATCGCATCGGAGGCGCAGGCGGGAGGCGAACTCGACCTGCTGCTCGGTCCGTTGCTCGGCACCGGCGGCATGGCTGTGGTGCACGAAGCCGACCAGCTCGCGCTCGGGAGAGTCGTCGCCGTGAAGCGTGCCAAGCGCGCTGGCGACATCGCTCAGTCCAAGGCCCTCCTCCGCGAAGCCTGGACGGCCGCACAGCTCGACCACCCCAACATCGTGCCGGTGCATCTGGTGGGCGAGACCGCAGAGGGCGAGGTTGTCGTGGTCATGCGGCGCCTTCGCGGCGAGAGCTGGGCGGATCTGCTCCGCCGGGAGCCACCGGAGTCGGCGGCGGGGCTCCACCACCACGTCGAGATCCTGGTCTCGGTGTGCAACGCGGTCCACTACGCCCACAGTCGGGGTGTCTTGCATCGAGATATCAAGCCATCTAACGTGCGTCTCGGCCCATTTGGCGAAGTCTACCTGGTGGACTGGGGGATCGCGGAGCGCCTGGACGCCGGCAGGTCTCCAACCAGTGGCACGATTGCCTACATGGCACCCGAGACCCGCTCCGGAGCGCCGCTGGACCCGCGCACCGAAGTGTATCTGGTCGGAGCGACCCTGTGCGAGCTGCTCTGCGGCAGGCCACCTCACGCCGATGGGGACGCCGGCCTTCCCGAGTTCGACTCGGACCTGTATCCAGCACTCGAGGCTGTGTTTCGGCGCGCTTGCGCGACCCGTCCCGAGGAGCGTTTTGGCTCGGTGCGGGAGCTGCGGGACGCGCTCACCGGTTGGCTGCACAGCCAGGGTGTGGACGAGGCCGTCGCTCTCGCTATCTCGCGACTACAGGCGTTGTCCGAGGATGTCGAGGAGATCGAGCGGGATCCCTCCGACCCGCTGCGGCTGGCGGCCGTGAACGCTCGACTGACCGATCTGCGCCAAGAGATGGAGCGCTCTCTGGGCAGAGCTCCCGGGCACTCGTCGGGAGCTGATGCCCTTGCCCAGACGGTGGAGTTGATCGTGAGGGCAGCTCTCGCCCGCGGTGATGTTGTCGGTGCTAGGGCGCAACTATCTGCTTGGGAGGGGCGCTTTGACACTAGCGCCATCGCTGTCCGCATCACTGAGACCGCAGCGCGTCTCGAGGACGAGCGGCGGGAGTCGGAGCGCCTGACCGAGCTCGGCCGCGTGCATGACGTGGGCGTGGCCCGACGCCAGCTTGCGATGTACATCGCCTTGCTCTCCCTGGCATTCGTCACGGCCTCTGCGGTGCCATACCTTCTGGCGGCGCTGGGCATCGAGACCGATGTCTACGTTCGGCGTCTCACCCTGCTCGGCGCTGTCGCAACGGCCCATGGAGGGTTGGTGTGGATGTATCGTGCCCGGCTGACTGCCCACCCATCGGCGCGCTGGATGGTCAACGGAATGGGGTTTTTCCTGGCCTCGGTAGGGGCGGAGCGCGCGGCAGCGGTGTTCACTCGGCCGGCGCCGGACGGCATGCTACAGACCGAGCTCTGGATGCTCTTCATATACCTCTGTATGACCGCCCAGATGGGCGGACTGCATTGGTTGCTTGTGACGCTGTCCGCGGCAGCCGCCTTCGCGGCTGGACTGCAGCCGGCCCATGCCGATGACATCTTCTCGGTCACTGTGCTGGTCGTCGCGGTCGGGCTCATTGTCGAGATGGTGTCCTTGTTGCGAGGGAAGTCCACGACGCTCGTGGACTGATCGCGCCGAGCACGGCCCAAGGTCCTGTTGACCCGGGTTTGACCGGTCCGATCAGCATCCGATCAGTTTGTGGTGGGTGCGGTGGCCTCCGATACGTCGGGTCTGGGGAGCCCTAGGGATCCTCGTGCAAGCAAGGAGAATCCCATGAGCCGCGTCAATCCCCATCAGTCCATCCTCTGCTCCGGCCTCTTCATTGCCATGTTCGCGAACTGCTCGGGGTCGTACATCACCGACGTCGAACCCCAAACGCCGAAAGAGACCGACACCAACACGTACACCGAGCCCGACGAGACCGACACCGGGACCTACTCGTACACCGACACCGACACCACCGACACCGATCTGGTGGATCCGATTGCCGTCGACGACGAGGCCGAGGTGGACGAAGGCGACGCGGTCGAGGTGGACCTGGTGGCCAACGACACGGATCCCGACGGGGATCTGGATCCCTCGACAGTGTCCATCATCGTCGGTCCGCAGTACGGCACCCTCACCGTGAATCCCTCCGGACTCGCCCTGTACACCCACGGGGGCACCGAGGAGGTGGAGGACACCTTCGAGTACAAGGTCGGCGATGCGCTAGGGAACGTCTCCAACTCGGCCATCGTCACCTTCACCATCAACGGAATCAACGACCCTCCCGAAGCGATCGAAGACCAGTTCTACGTGGACGAAGGGGACAATGCCATCCTCGATCTGGCGGCCAACGACATCGACGTCGACGATGGCCTCGATCTGACCAGCATCGACATCACCCGCTCCCCGTATCACGGCTACCTGACGACAAATGCCGATGGAACCGTCACTTATCACCATGACGGGGGCGAAAACCCCTTCGACAGCTTCTACTACACCATCGCCGATCTGTCGGGTGAGGTCTCCAACGAGGCCTTTGTGGATGTCGATCTGGTCGACACCAACGACCCGCCGACCGCCAATGACGACACCAAGACCGTCGACAAGGGCATGGTCGGGGTGTTCGACCTCGCTCGCAACGATCAGGATCCCGATGACGGCGTCGAGCTCGACTCGATCGTCATCGTGACCCAGCCCAGCTACGGCGCGGTCACGGTCAACGCGGACGGAACCGTGGACTACGCCCATGACGACAGTCCGAACTACGCCGATGTGTTCACCTACACCATCGAGGACCGCGCTGGAGCGCTGTCGAATGTGGCGACCGTGAACGTCGAGGTTCTCTAGACCTGCTCGGCGCGTACTTAGCTAGCTCCAGAGATCGACGAAGCGCTGGCCCATCACATCCACCAGACCCTGGTCGGTCATGCGAAGCGTGGGGATGACCGCCAGCTGCACGAAGGACAGGGTCATGAGCACCTCTCGCTCGGTACCGAGGGCGCTCAGTGCGGTTCGGATCTCGCGCATGTGCTGGGCGACTTCGAACAGATCGAGGTTGGACATCAACCCGGCGACGGGAAGGTCGAGGGCGGCGAGGACCTCTCCATCGGCGACCACGGCCAGTCCGCCACCTCCCTTGGCGACGGTCTTGGCGGCCAGCAGCATGTCTCTGTCGTTCATGCCCGCTGCACACAGGTTGTGGGCGTCGTGTCCCACGCTCGTTGCGACTGCGCCGCGGGTGATGCCCAGGCCTCCGACGAAACCCACCGAGGCGTGCTTGCCGGTGTGGCGGTCGACGACGAGCAGCTTGGCGATGTCGCGCACGGGATCGGCCTCTGCGGCGCCGTCCACGATCTTCGGCTCTGCGAGGCGTTCCTCTGTGAGTAGGCTTCCCTCCTGTACTTCGATGATGCGCACCTGTTGTCCCGGGTGCGCCTCGATGCGCAGGGTGCTGGCATCCAGGGTAGGCGTGCGAAAGTGACCGAGGGTCTCCGGCAGATCGCTGAAGTCTCCCTGGATCGGCTGGGTGAGCTCGCCGTCTCGGACCACGACCTCGCCGTCCTTGATGACCGCGCGGATCGTCAGCTTTCGCAGATCGTCCACCAGCAGCATGTCGGCCTTGTAGCCGGGCGCGACGGCACCCATGGAGCGCATGTCGAAGTACCGGGCGGGGTTCAGGGTCGCCATGCGGATCGCGATGATGGGATCGACGCCGTGCGCGATGGCCCGGCGCACCAGGTGGTCGATGTGCCCCTCGGTGAGGATCTCCAGGGGGTCCCGGTCGTCGGTGCAGAAGGAGAACGAGGCGTGGTTGCGCTCGTTGACGGCGCCGATGAGGGCGTCGAGGTTGCGGGCGGCGCTGCCCTCTCGGATGAAGACGTGCATGCCCCGGCTGACCTTCTCCAGGGCCTCTTCCTTGGTGGAACACTCGTGATCAGACCGGATGAAAGCGCACAAATAGGCGTTCAGCTCCTTGCCGCTCAGGCCCGGAGCGTGGCCGTCGATCTTCTTGTAGCGGTAGCGGAGGATCTCGATCTTGGTGAGCAGCTCCCGGTCCCTGGCGAGCACCCCTGGGTAGTTCATGACCTCGCCGAGAGCGATGATCCGCTTTGGGTAGCGGTTGAGCAGATCGATCATGTCGTCGGTGCCCACATAGGCGCCCGAGGTCTCGAAGCGAGTGGCCGGCACCGCGGATGGGATGCCGATGTAGACGTTGAGGGGGATGCCCTCGGTGGAGCGGATCATGTAGTCCACGCCCGCGGTGCCGAGCACGTTCGCGATCTCGTGGGGATCGGCGATGACGGTGGTGGTGCCTCGGAGCAGCACGGCCCTCGCGAACTGGCGCGGGACCAGCATCGAGCTCTCGATGTGCAGATGGGCGTCGACGAAGCCGGGCAGCACGAAGTGCCCTTCGGCGTCGATGATGTGCTCCCCGTCCTGGTAGTCGCCGATTCCCGCGATCCGCTTGCCGCAGATGGCGATGTTGGCGCGCTCGATCTCGCCGGTGAAGACGTTCACGATTCGGGCGTTCTTGACGAGGGTATCCGGCCGCTGCGTACCGAGTGCGGTGGGGATGAAGTCGCGGATTTTCATGGGTGTGTTCCAGTTGTTCGGGCAGCCATCCTACCCCCTTGGCAGCCACCGGGTCGCGTCCCGGATCTATGGTGCCCGCCACACTGAGGTTCGCCATGTTCAGACCCCTTCAGATCGATGTGCTTCAAGCAGCCGACTCCCGGCGCGGCTACTTGGCCAACCTGTGCGCGACCGAGACCGCCGTGTACGCAATCGGCGGCAGCTCCAGTGAGGTCACCGTACTGGTGTCCTCGGACGGAGAGCACTTTCACAGCCGAGAAACACCCGACTACGGACTCCGGGAGTGCGCCTGGCTGGATGGCGGCCTGGTGGTGGTCGGTGAGTTCGGACTCGTGGCGCGCAGCGAGGATGAAGGCGCCACCTGGACCGAGATCCAGCGCGACGACGGCTGCCTGTTCACGATCTGCGAGGCTGGCGGGAGCGTGTGGATCGCCGGAGACAATGGGCGTCTGATGCGGCTGGAAGGCACCTCGATCGAGGAGGTGGACAGCGGCACCGACGGCCGAATCATTCGCGTTCGCCCTGGCTCGGGGAAGATCTGGCTGCTCTGCTATGACGGCGCCCTGCGCACCCTCGACGGGGAGTGCGGGATCGAGAGCAGGAGTGCCTGGACCGAGCTGGTCGAGACCCCGAAGGGCACGCTGATTGCGGTGGGTGACGGCGGACAACTGGCGCGCTCCACCGACGGAGGCCAGACCTTCGCACTCCGCAACCTCGGCGCCGAAGACCTGGAGTCCGCGGCCTGCCTCGCCGACGGCCGCATCGTGGCGGTGGGCGGAAACGGGACGGTGCTGCTCTCCGAAGACGACGGCCTGAGCTTTGTATCCGTGCCGACGGAGATCTCGGCGACGCTGTGGAGTGTGTGTGCCTTTGGCGATGGCCTGCTCATCGGAGGAGACGGCGGCCTGGTGGTTCGGCTGGCCCCGGAAGGGGAATCGCTCTGGGCTGGCCGAGAGGACAGGTTTGCAATCGACCATCCTCTGGATCTGGTCTTCGCGGACGGACCCGATGGATTTGTCGGCGAGCGGCTGCGCGCTTTTGTGATGGCGATGAATCCCGACCTCAGTACGGCGTCCGACGGCCCTGGAGAGGAAGCCGCCGAAGAGGAGAAAGAAAGCCCGGAAGAGGACGATCCGGAGACCCAGGGTGCCGATGCCTGGAAACGACGAGCCATCGAGAAATGCCGCGGCCTCTGGAACGGCACCACGGCGGACTTCGAGGCAGTCTGGGGCACTGCGCCGTCCACAGAACTAGTGGCTTTCGAGGCGGCGACTCGTGGGGCTGAGACCTGGCGGACCTTCGAGGAGCTGCGCCTGGACATCGAGCTGATGGCGAATCCTCCTCCCGAGGCGAATCTGTTCGAGATGGTCGTCCTGAGCGACCAGCTCAACTACCTCGGGACGGCGCTGGGCGAGCTCTTTGCCGGAGTGACCGGCTTTGGTTCCCTCGGGAACGGCGACACCTACCACTACGACGTCTACGGCGATCAGTTCGAGCGCACTGTGCAGCACTGGGACCACGACGATCAGCAGTTTGCGGCGACGATGTCGAAGGGTCTCGACCCGCTGGTGTACCTGTGCGCCCTGTGTCGAGCGGTGGACGGAGAGCTGGTGTCCGACGATGCCGCGACCGCTGGATACCGCTCGCTGCGCGGAAAGGTCGCGCCGAGCTGGCACTTCTCCATCGAGGATCACGACGAGGACTTCGCGCCCTACGAGCACCCCAGCGACCAGAAGATGGCCTACATCCTGTATTGGCGGGCGGCTTGGATGCGTCAGCTGTTCCGATCCGACGGCATCGTGGGCGTCTCGGAGGTCGGCGAGTACTTCGTCGAGCAGCTCAACGGCGTCATCGGAAGCGATCTGTTCGCCGGGCGTCTGGAGGCGTCCAAAAAGTACGTATCTACGTCATTGTACGCGATGTGGCGGGCCTATTTTTTCGGGGAGCCGGAGCTGGAGCAATACCTCGAGGTGGGTCGAGCCCATGCGGGCAGGCTGGCGCGTGATGCGGCCCGGCTCATCGACGAGCTGCTCGCGGGCCGCAAGGAGCTCGGAAAGATCGAGGACATGTCGCGCCTCGTGGAGAGATTCCGTGCTCTGGACCTGGATCCACGTCGGGCTGAGGAGCGGGAGGCGGAGCGGGCAGCAGCTGAGGCGGAGACAGCGGCGGGCGCGGAACGGGTCGCCGATGGCTTTGCTTCGGCACAGGATCCCGAGGCCTACCTTTGGGAGCATGTAGCTGCCGAATCGGCTCGGCCTGCGCTGTGGGAGAGCGTGCTCGCGGAGCCGGGCCGAACGGAGCTGGTTCGAGGCGTTTCATTTCTAGCGAACGGAGAATACTCAAGGAATAACCGTAGCTATCGAGGTGAGGAGCGAGATGCCTGCGCCTGGGTTGCGGAGCGAGCCGACTCCGTTGTACAGGCCCTGTTGGTGGGGACCGCGCTGCACCCGGCAAAGGAGGCTATCGAGGGCGTCATCGGCCACCACCACGCCAGTGAGATCTTGAAGCGCATTGCGTCGGCTGGCCGCCTGGATGGTCGCGCCCTGCCATGCGCTCGGGCTCTCGTTGACGGTGCGGACATGGAGGATGGCCCTCACTGGATCGTTCGACGCTGCATCGCGCTGCTGGGACTCGCCGGCGATGTGGAGAGCGTGCCGCTCTTGGCCGCCGTGCTGGCGCCGATCCCCGACGAGGGAGGGTTCGAGACATCCCTGGCCTACGATGAATTCATCGGCGAGGTGGCCGATTCTCTTCGGCAGATCGGGTCCGCGGCCGGCGCCGAGTGCCTGGTGCGGTTTGCGGCGTCCACCTCTCCGCGGATGCGAAAAGCGAGGAACGGAGCGGCTTCTGCCCTGGCGCGGCTGGCACCAGATGCGGGCAGCGAGTCGATGGTGGCCAACTTGGTCGAGATGAGCGCCAAGGTCAACGACGGCGAGGAGAACAGCGCCTCCTTGCTCGCCGCGGGCCTGATTGGGCGGGCCCTGGACGCCGAGTCGCGCTCCAGGCTACTCGCCCAGATCCGAGAGACCGAGCCGATGGCGAAGTCCTATGTCGAGGTGCAGCTCGCTCACGCCTTGGCCAGGAACCTGCTCGGGGCTGGGAACGACGACGAGGTGGCCACGCTCCTGGAGCGCAGCTTCACCGAGCCGGGCTGGAAGGAGGAATACACGGTTCGGCGGCGGCACTTCGCCCTCGACGTCTACGCTGTCTTGCCCAGCGTGGATCCCTCCGTCGTGGCGGGGGGGCTCACCATGGGGGACGAGGGGCTGTCGCGCCGGATCCTGGAGGCGGTTCCCGAGGCAGCGCCTCCGTCGAGATTGACGTGGTTCGAGGCGGAGAAGGCGGAGACACCCGAGCTCGTTGCCGCCCTCGCCGACGACACTCTGGGCGGTCGGCATCACGCCGCGCGACGTCTCGGAGCCTTGGACGAAGCCGTGGCCCGTGGCCCGTTGGAGGCCGCCACCGCCGGGGTCCTCGCGCGTGCCCCGGAGAATGCTGGAGCCGAGTTGCCAGCTTCGGACCGAGCGATCCTGCGGGAGTCAGTGCAGGCGCTGCTGGCCTTTCCCCACGAGCCGAGCACCCAGCTCTTTGCTGCGCTCCTGTCCCATCCCAATCGGAATGTGAAGGACCCGGTTCTTCGCGATCCCCCTACATCCCTGGGTCTCGCAGATGCCATGCGCTTTGTGGCAGCCGAGAAGTATGGTTGGCAGGAGACTGTCGCCCGCGATTGGCTGCGCGAGCACCTGTCCTAGCTCCAGCTCGAGTCGGGACGCTCACCTTGGGTGCTTGAGTCGCGGCACCGGTTGGCGGTACATTCACAGGTCCTGAACGGGAGGAATGGTCGGCCATGAAACGGTATTGCATCCTCCCGATCCTGCTGGTGTCGCTGCTGGCCTGCTCCCCCGCCAAGGTGAAGCGGCTCTGGCAGGTCGAGGTTGGCGACTACTCCCAGACCCCGGCCGTGGCGCCGGACGGCACCCTGATCACCTACGACTACGCCAACGCCGATGGCAGCACCCGCTTCATCGGGCTGGATCCGAACGACGGCACCCAGATCTGGGACTACGACCACGAGTGGGGAGACACTCGCGCCGCCAGCCTCGACGCCGACGGCATGCTGATCGTGAACGGAATGGACCGGGTCATTGGCCTCGATCCGGCGGACGGCAGCGAGGTCTGGAGCGTGGACGAGCCTGGGGTCGGCTACCTGCAGGCCGTCGACGACGACCGGATCTACCTGGTGCGCCAGAACCAAGGGGCCTCCACGAACTTCAAGCTGGTGGCCATCAAGGGCGAGAAGGTCCTGTGGGAGCAGCCACTGGACGAGCTGATCGCAGGGATCGCGGTGGGCAAGGACGGCACGCTCTTCGCCGCGGGGACCTCCCTGACGGCCTACGACCCCGACGGAACCGTGAAGTGGAGCGAGGAGCTGCCGGGGCCGGCCTCCTACCTCGCGCTGGCTCCCGGCCAAGCCATCATGCAGCTCATGCCCAATGCCGAGTTTGTGGGCGGGGTTTCGGCTTTTGACCGGGAGAACGGCAAGTTGCTATGGACGTCGGAGGCCCAGAGTGACTACGAGCCGGCGATCGCCAGCGACGGCACCCTCTACGTCTCGTCCATGTTCGGACTTCAAGCTCTGGACGGTGACAGTGGGGACGTTCTCTGGGATGCCGAGATCAACTTGCAGGCGGTCGCGCTAGGCCGGGACGGGCGTCTGTACGGTATGGCGATGCTGCCCGAGGACGAAGATCTCCCCGATCTGGGCACCTTCCTGCACTTTGTGGTCCTGAGCTCGTCGGACGGCGAGATCCTCTACCAGGAGTTCCAGAACGAGTCCGCCGATTCGCTAAACTACGCTCCTAGCTTCGACGGCAAGCGGGTGTACTTCGGTGCGGGCTACTTCCTGGCGAATGTCTATGCTTTCAAGGGTGGACCGGGCCTGGCGAAGGGACCTTGGCCTCGGACCGGGGGCGACAACGGCTACCGCTACAAAGAACAGTGACGTGAAACGCGCAGTTTAGCTGGCAATCGGGACTTGCGCCGAGCAGGTCTAGTTGCAGACCACCTCGATAGACCAATCCCCAGGCTCCCAGGCGGCGACGGTGAGGAAAAGCACCTGACCCTCGTAGTCGGCGAGCATGCCGTCGTGGTCCAGGATCCCCACGTCGACTTCCTCGGACTGGGAATAGCTCAAGGTGGTGTAGTCGAAGTCCATCATCGCATCGACCGGATCGCGACCCGGATCGGTCAGCGCCACGAAGGTCTCGGCGTCGAGGCCGGCAGTCAGAGTCACCGCGACACTGTCGTGGTCCGAGGTGTTGGAGTCCATGCAGAAGTACGCGGTTCCGCCGGCGGGGTTTTGGTAGAAGATGTCGGTGAAGGTGCCGTTCTCCGTGTCTCCGCAGGAGAGCATGTCATGGCCGAGGCATGCTGCGTCGTCGCCCACATAGAGCGTGTACGGAACGTCGTTGGAGAGTCCTGCGTCGTCCAGAACACCTATCGTGACATCGTACGCGCCCTCCGCTGGCTGATCGCTGGTGAACAGACCCGTGGCGTCCAGGGTGATGTCCGCAGGAAAATCGACGGAAGACCAGGTATATGGCGGTGTGCCGCCAAGCGCATCCAGGTTCCAGGCCTCGCTGGCATCGGGGTCCAGGACGGGGAAGATCTGCACGTCGGGCCGCGGGGACGGGTCGCACTCGAACCAGAAGGTCGCCTCGTCATTCACTCCGTAGTACGCGTAGCCAATTGCGTTCACGTGGCCTTGAAGCTCGTTGTATTCGGACAGTGAGGGCCAGGTCTGGGGACTGAGACTCGCCGCGAAGTCCGAGCCCTGCCAGTCGCCGTCCATGGGGCCGTCGATGTAGAAGCTCCAGCTGTTGATGCCGGCGAACCCGACCTCGCCCCCGGCAAAACCGTCGAGATGAGCGGTGACCATCGAATAGGCCGGGTCGCTGGCGAGTTCGAAGACCTTGTACGACTCGACGTCGTAGTAGTTGTAGAGCACTTCGTCGCCCTCGTAGTAGCCGTTGCTCGGGGTCCATATGTGGGACTCGTCGCAAGCGAGATTCTCGATCTCATAGACGCCAAAGCCGGCGCGCTCGGTGCGGGTCTTGCCGTCGGCGTCCTCGACGTTGACATCGAACAGGAAGTTGCCGGCGTCGGCGGTTGTGCCTGTGAGGCGCCCGGTTTCTTCGTCCCAGGACACCCAGGCCGGCAGGGGGTCGTCGGTCCAGATCCTGGCGCCATCGTTGTTGCCGATGATGTTGAAGTTCACCGCGAGCTCGTCGCCGAGGGGTGTGGGCAGGAACGCGAGCGCCTCGAAGATGGGTCCGTTGGAGCACTCCGAGGTCACCGACCACTGGCCGGACGCGTTCGCAACCACGAGCAGGTTGATGGGGTCACCGAAGCTCTTGTAGGTCTGCAGATCGTAGCGGGTGCCCAGATCCACCGTGACTGGATCGCCAAAACCGGCGTAGTAGAGCCGATAGTTCTCGTCGAGGTCCTGATCCCCCGGAGGCGTCCCGGGCGCGCCCAGATAGACCTCGAAGTAGCCACCAAAGGCATCCATGGCGACATCGATTCGGGTGGTGTCGTCTTCGGGCAGCGGGATCTGCAGCCAGGTGTAGCCGTCGTCCTGGTTCCAGTCGACCTCGTACCAATCGATGGAGGCGCTGCCCAAGAAAGCGCCTTCGGTGCGGGCTCCACAGGGAATGGCATTGAGCGCTAGCGCGACCGCGAGGTCCATCTCGACCGAGTCGGACTTGCCGCGCTCGTCGGTGACAGTGACGGTGACCGTGACGTCGTCGGGTTGGCTGGGCACGCCGCTGATGGCGCCCGCCGGGTTGAAGACCAATCCCGACGGAAGATCGCCCGTGAGCTCCCAGCGCAGCGGGGCCTCACCACCGTCGGCCTCGAGCCAGGTGGCATAGGACTCGCCGGTGATCGCCGAGTCGAGCTCACTGGTGGTGATCGATGGCGGAGTGTAGTTGCCGTTGGAGTTGGGGTCGTCGCCTTTGCATGCGAAGAGAGCCAGGAAGAAAGGAAGATATTTCACCAGGCACCTCTCGGGACCAGAGCAACGGTGTCGGGTAGTGGAGGAGCCGAGCGCCCCTCATCTTCGATGGAGAAGAGGACGTTGGAGCGGTCGCCGCTCAGCTGACTCCAGGCGGTGCCCCACTCGCTCTGACGGGCGGCCACCTGGGCCACGATCTCGTCGGTGAGGACCTCGTTCTGGGTGAGCACCAGCATCGTCAGGATTCGGAAGTCCTTTTGGCTCGTGTCGGGCGTCGGGAGCCGGGGGCCCTCGACAGTGATCACGTCGTCGAGGGTGACCTCCACTCGGGTCCCGCTCACCACCAGCGGCTGGTTTCCGTACAGCCACTCGGGCGCGGATCCAGGGCTTCGACCATAGGTGTCATCGGGCTCGATGTAGAACCAGGGATCGACCTCGTCGGCGTGCAGCAGGCCCATCATGTACATGTCGAGCTGGCTGAACGCGGGCTCGAAGTCCAGATCCGTGGTGAAGGTGCCGTCGCCGTTGTCGGTCCACTTGTTGCCCTCGGCCGGGGAGTTCGTTGTGTCCATCCAGTAGGACCAGTGGCTGGCATCGCGACCGAGCAGCGTGTACAGCTCGCCCTCTCCGTCGTCGAAGTCCACCTTTGGGAACGCCAGCCAGTGGTGTCCCAGCTCCTGACCGAAGACCCAGGCGGAGTACTCGGGACGCCCCTCCCAATAGTCGAGAGTATTCATCCAGAGGACGGCTTTTACCGGCATTGTCGGCGAGATTCGCACGCCCGTTCCGGTGCCCTCGTGGTCCTCGTTGTTGTAGCCGAGGTAGAAGGCCGCGGCGCCAGTGAACTGGGTTGGGAGGCGGCTTGTGTTCAGGGCCAGGATGAAGTCGTACTCCGTCTCTCGGCCGTCGAGGGCAGCGACCATTCCGTCGTTGAGCGCCCCGTAGGTGAAGCCCTCTTGGAGCGCATTGCCCTGGGGACGAACGACGACCATATCGCCGACATCGACCGATCCAAAGGAAGAATCCTCGGGCGGTGGGCTCGGAGGGCTCGGGAGCACGTCTTCGGCATAGATGACGACGCTAGCTGGGATCTGCTTCTCGAGAGCGACGGACTCGAGGGCTGGGGTTGCGTGTGCTGCCGCGATCAGGGTCCACCACATCACATCTTCTCCGACAGCGAGATGCCTTTGAACTCGCCTTCGACCGTCTGTCCCGGCTCGATCCCCGGCTGGGTGACGACGAGTTCACCGGAGAGCAGATAGCGAATCGAACCATCGGAGGAATCGACCAGCTGGCCCGTTGCCGACTCGCCGTCGATGGGAATCGTTCCGGCCACGAACTTGTTCAGGGCCACGTCGATCTCGAGCTCGTTCCAGCCCTCAGCGGTGTGCCCCGAGATGCGAATCTGAACCACCGGCCAAGTCGCGCCGACCTCGAGCACGTTCACCTGCGCCACGTCGCGTCCGACAACGAGTCCCGACTCGAACCATCCCGTTCCTGGGTGCTCGTTGCCGACCTGGGCCAGGAAGGCGCCTTTCAGCTTCTTGTTGCCCGGCTGCAGCCCTTCCCACGGCGTCGGGAACGTCACCGGGTTCTTGTCGACCCCGGCATCCGTGTCCTGGGGTTCATCCTTGCACCCCGTCACCAGCGCGCCCAAGGCGAACGCGGCCAGCGCGCAAATCCTGCTCATCCTCACAGCCAACCTCCGAGACACTGCGCCGCCCCACTAACGCACCACTGTCGGGGTCAGGTATTGAACAACAGTCCGTCGTCGCTCCAAGATCTGCTTTGTACCTGGCAGCTCCGAGGGGTCAGGTATTGAACAGCAGTTGGTCCTCATTTGTCACAATGACGATTGGGAGTCGAGATCTGGAAACGCGCGATGCAGTTTGTATATGGGCGTACCGTGTACGAACTCGCTGGTGTACAGGCCGATTCTCGGCACCGCAAAGCGGGTGGCTGGGAGGCTCTGCGCCAGAAACGCCTCCACGACGCCGTCGGCCGCTCCGGTGCACCAGGCCAGCGTGATGTGGGGGTTGTATGGCCGTCTCTCGGCCTCGATCCCCAGGGCGGCGACGCCTTCGCTCACCGCTCGATGCAGCTCGGTCAGGCCGGAGCCCTGGAGCACTCCCGCCCACAGCACCGTTGCGCCGTCTCGAGCCTGGAATGAACCCACACCGCCGACCTCGACCTCGAGCTCGGGCAGGCTCAGCTCCGAGAGGACCGCGGAGACTTCGTCCAGATCGCGCTCTCCGAGATAGCGAACCGTGATGTGCATCTGGTCGGGTTCGACGCGCCTGATCCCCGGAGCCGCCGCGGGTTCGAGCGCTACAAGACGGCTGGTCACGGATGTGGAGAGTGGAATGGCGACGAAGCAGCGGGTCGGTGAACTCATGTCGACATCCTATCCAGCTCAGGTCCAGGTGACGCCGCGCTCGCATCGCGGTGTCTCGGAGACAGAGAGTTCCATGACTGCCACCATCTGCCCCGCGAAAATCACTCTCCTGGCTACCCTCGTGCTGGGTGCCTGCGCCCCAGACTCCACCGTCGACCGAGTTCTCGGGGTCGACTTTGGGGATCGGTATGTCGAGCTCGAGACCCGCGGCCACTACAGCGCCCTCGACGCGGTGCAGCTCCTCCAGCTGGCGAACCTGCCCGCCGCCGCCAAGACGACTTCCGGATTCCACCTGTTCCAAGTGCGCTACGAGACGACCGGCCTCGACGGAGAGCCGACGCTGGTGTCCGGGTTGATGGCGGTCCCGGACGGGGGAGTCGCGAAGGGTCTCGTCAGCTGGCAGCACGGCACCAACGCCATCCGGGACACTGCGCCTTCCTCACTCGGTTCGACGGAGGGCATGCTTTTATCTGCCTTCTTCGCAGGTAACGAGACGATGTTTGTCGCCGCGGACTACATCGGGCTCGGAGTGTCCGAGGAACTTCCGCCGTATCTGCACACCGAGAGCACCGTGGACAGCGTTGTGGATCTGCTATCAGTGGCTTCGCTGGTGCTGGAGGAGCTCGAAGGCGGCACGGAGACGGATCTGGCACTCGTGGGGTTCTCCCAGGGAGGCGCGGTGACGGCCGGGGTGCAGCGACGCCTGCAGACGGACAACTCCACGGGACTGGATCTGCGCGCAGCTGCGGCACTCGCGGGGCCGTTCGATCTGCGCGACGTCTCAATCCACTACGCCCTGGAGAAGGACAGTACCTTCTACCTGGCGTACGTCGCGAGCGCCTACGCCCACATCTACGGCGAGCCCCTGTCGTCGATCATCCGGGACCCGTATCTCGAGGTCGTACCGGATCTCTTCGACGGCGACGCTGGCTACGACGACTTCGACGACTTCCTGCCAGAGAAGGCGGCGAAGCTCTACACTCCGCAGATGTTGGACGACATCGGGGCCGGCCGCGACAACTGGTTCACCGCCGCGCTGCACGACAACGAGACCTATCGCTGGGTTCCCGACACCGAGCTCCGCCTCTTCTACGGCGAGGACGACACCGACGTCTCTCCGGAAGACGCAACACACGCATTCGAGTGGTTCAGGGACAACGGCGGGAACGCCAGCATCGTGAATGTGGGACCCCACGATCACAACGCCATGGTGGTGGTCGGGCTGCCATACGTGCAGAAGTGGTTCGATCAACAGTTGGAGGAGCAGCCATGATCTTTCTATTTGCCCTCCTCATGGGCCTGACGGCGGAGGCCTCCGACGAGGCAAAGCTAGGCATCTATGGTGGATATACGGCATATGGGCTCTCGAATCCTGGGGTCCACCTCGGCGTGGAGAAGCCTCTGATCACCGCGAGCGGCTTCACTGTCTTCGTGGCCCCGGAGACGGTCTTCTACGCCGAGTCTGGAGTTCAGACCGGCGTCTTCCTCCAGGCTCGCTACGGCACCCGGTACACACTTCCGGTCGGCCTCCTCTTCGAGACCGCCGTGCATGCCGGCTACGAGCACTACTTCTACACGGAGACGACTTTCGCTTACGAGGACGGCGTGTCGGAGCTGGAGGAGCAGAGGCGCAACAGACCCGCGTTCGCGACCGGCGTCGGGATCGGAGTCGGCTTCGACCTCTCCGAGAAGACCTCGCTGCCACTCGCGGTGTACGGGCGTCCTGTCCTCAGCTGGCGGATCCCGGACAGGAATCTGTTCTTCCAGAACCGGGTCGGAGTCCACGTCGGAGCGACCTGGCTGCTGTAGTCCTGCAATAGCGACGGCTTGCTCCCGTATCTGCAGTGGGAGGTCGTCGTGATTACCGTTCTCTACGAGCTGTTTCGAGTGATGCGTTGGAAGGCTGCGGGCAAAGCGGAGATTACCGACGAAGAGTGCGTGGCTTGCGGTGCCAGGGACCTGCACTCGCTCGGCGAGCGGGCATACCGGTGTCTGGAGTGTGGCTACGAAGGGGGCTCGGGCCTCGCCGAGCTACACGAGTCCGCCCGCCGCCAGCAGTGGGCCGGATGGTCGGCCGCCAAGCTGCATAGATCGGCGCAAGTCGACCTTCGACAGGCCCAGCGCTTCGTCCTCTCCGCGCAGGGAACCCTGGACGGCGCGGCCCGATCCGCCAAGCTCGATCTGATCGGGCTCTCCGGGGCCGGTGGCGGATACGACGGTCCCGATGAGACCCAGGCGGCGGTAGTCTCCGCGCTCGGAGACCTGGCAGAGGCGCGGCCAAGGTCCGCGGTCCCGAGGTCGGTGAAGACAACGCACCCGATGCGGCATTGTGGTCGCTGGAGCTGACATTAGACGGCTTGGCCACCGATCTGGCCATGATCCAGGAGGTCTCGCAGGCCAAGCGCGCCGCGACAGCACTCGGTGCCCAGGTCGCCGCCGCCCTGTCTGAGATCAGCCAAGGCCGCTAGCGCCACCCCAGGTCCACCGCCAGGTCGTTGCTCCGCGCCCAGGCTTCGATCACAGCCAGGGCCTCCGGGTCACAGGGGCGATTTGCCTTGCGGCGAGCCTGGACGACCCGGCTGGTGCCCAGCGCGACCTCGACGGTGGCAACTCGCTTGCCGCAGCGCCGCAGAGACCAGATGGCGACCTTGCGATTGCGGAGGAGTTCCCTGTAGGACCAGGCGCAGTGGGCCATGGCCTCGCCCTCGTCGTGAAGCTCCCCGGGGGTGAGGATCTCTCGGATCGACCAAGGATCGCCAACCAGGGGACGCAGCCCGGAAGCTGGAAAGTGGTTGCCAGCGGTCCGCTTGATCCGCAGGGCGAACTTGTCCATATCCGCTAGCAACGCTGACATAGAGCGGCCGCGTAGGGAGAAGTGTCCGCGATTGGCAGCAGCGTCGCGGGCCTGGACCTCGATCCATCCGAGCAGTCCGTCCAGACGCCTCGGATGCAGCTCACCGGCCCCGGCGCGGCACAGCCAGGCGATCACGGAGTCCCAGAACGGCTCTCCCGTCTCCGGGCGCACTCCGTGGAGGCGGCCGAGTCGGGTCTTGCCCAGGGCCACGGCGAGGCAGAGCGAGCCCCCGTGCCCGACAACCTGGGCGCGCCGAAGGGCTGCGATTGGCGTAGTATCGGCCTTTGCCCGAAGGAAGTGGTGACACATACGTCGAGTGAGAGGTATTGGCAGCACCGGCGTCCCCACCAGCGTTCGCAACGAGACGCCCCGGCCAACGCTGGCCAGGATGCTCACGGCCCACTCGTCCTCTACCGGCACGCGTGCCAGAGCGTTGGGGCGGATGTCGAGCGCTCCCCACAGGAAGCTGGGGACGGGGAATGTCACGAGCAAATGTCGAGCGAGATCCTCCCTCTTCTGTCGGTTCGAGCCCCGGGGCGGTCGCCAGGTCTGCGGCTGCCGGATCCACTTCTGGCGGGCGAGCAGGATCAGCCACGGGAGCTGGTCGAGGCGCGCCATTGCCGGCGTGTCGGTGTGGATGACCTCCACGAGTCGGTCCACTCGGTTCTGGAGGCGCTTGGCGATGTCAGCCATGCCGAGGAGCTCCCGAAAGGACCGTCGGATGGTCGGCTGGGTGGCGACGTCGGTATCGATCGGCCTCCGAAGAGCGGCTTCTGCGGCCGCACGAACCCGCACGCGCTCGGCTCTGGCGCGGCGGCGGGCGACCAAGCGAAGGGCTTTTTGCGCCTCAGCACGGAGGCGCAGCTCCCGATGGAGCTTCTGGCGGTTGCGACGTGGCATGACAGGCGATCACTCGGCCCGTCAGCAATGCCCTCCCGACGGGAGCGCGCGCACAGGCCATCTGCGAGGTGCGGGCATAGAGCCCCCATCGAAAGGTTCACCACTTGGGTAGCCTGGGAGGTCCGTTCCCACAACAACAGGTCGCGGCGCCGCGACCCGCTGGGGTCTCCTCCACGACCCGCCGACTTTCAGGTCGACCGCACTAATGGCCAGCTGACCTCGTTGAGGTCTATGGCCGGGCTGGCCAAGCTGGGTCCGGTGGCAGTCGCTCCGACACGGACTTGTCGCGCAGCGTGCCCAGATAGGCTGCCCAGCGACCGGCCTCGCGAATGACCTCGACCGGGGAGGTCGGCTCAAAGCCGAGTTTCTCGCGTGCTTTGCGACAGTCGAAAATGGGGCCGTTGCCGAACTCGAGCTCCTGGACCATCTCGCGGGAGATCATGGGCTCTCTGCCAGTGAGCGAGGACACCCACCCGGCGCCCACCGCGACGATCTTCAGCAGCCAGGTCGGTGGAAGCCCCACACTCGCTCTGGCGCCGAGCTCGTCGAGGAGGAACTTGGCGATCTGCTTCTCTGATGCGTTGTCTGAACCTGCCAGATAGCGCTCACCGGGCTCCCCGCGCCCGGCGGCGAGCACATGGCAGCGGGCCACATCCCTGACGTCGACCATGTTGATGGGGAAGGGGATCGGTGCGGCGCCGTTGGCCATGTCGAGGAAAGTCTGGGTGGTCGGTGTGGTCTTGTAGTCGAAGCGGCCGAGCACGCCTGTTGGCAGGACTGCGATCATTGGCACCCCGGTCTCCTTCGACAGCTGGTGCGCGAGGCGCTCCGCCGTGACCTTGGCCCGCACATAGGGCGCATAGGGCTGCTCGTTCCAGGTCTCCTCGTCGAGAGGAGCATCGAGGGTGCCGGTGAAGCCGACGGCGTTCGAAGAGCTGGTGTAGACCAGACGCTTCACCCCGGCATCGGCCGCGGCGGCAAATACGTTCCGCGTGCCGACGTTGGCAGTGCGGGGCATCTCCTCGGGATCGGCGGTCCAGTTTTTGTAGACTGCCGCGGCGTGAAAGACCAGCTCACACCCATCCATTGCGGCGCGTACGCTGTCGGCATCGAGGATGTCGCCCATGCGGACGTCGACGTCGAGACCCTCGATCGCGGTCAGGTCGGAGGTCTTTCGGACGAGGGCCACGACGCGATGGCCGCTGGCGACGAGGTCGTGCACGAGGTTGGAGCCAATGTGGCCGCTAGCGCCGGTAACGAGTGTGTTGGTGGACATGGCGGCATCCTATCGAGAGCGCCCGCCGCCCTGTCGCACCGGGTCGGTCCAGGCTCGCGCAATTGGGGGGACCGGAGTACGTGCGGTCCTCACCCCAGGTAGTACGAGCGCGGTTTGACGTAGTGGTCGTCGCCGTCGCGTTCATGACGGGCGAAGGTGTGGGGGGCTGCGCGCTCGCGGACGGGGGCCGGACCGGCCTCGAGGGGGCCGTTGTGGACGCGGCCGGGCGGCTACTGATGTTCTAGCAGCGGTTTCGTTCGCTCGCGGAGTGGCTACTGATGACCTAGCAACGGTTTCGTTTTTGAGGACATGACGGGTCGCCGAACGTCTTCTTGGATGATGCACCCAGCCACTGTCGATAGGGTGTCCCCGGGAGGAGTGTTGTTGTTCTGGTTGCCCTTTGCGGACTCCCCGCAGGAGCTCTTGGCCGCCGCGAAGAAGGGGGGAGACGACGAGGTCTTTCACGATCCGATCTTCGCCGAGCAGCGCGTGTCGGTCGATGAAAACGGTGGCGTCGAAGTGTGCCTGTGGCGGGTGTACGAGGTCCTCAGCAACACCAGCGCCGAGGAGCTTGGCATCGTCGGCACGAGCTGGGTCGCCTCGCGCCGCGAGCGACCGACCATCGAAGCGCGGGTCGTGACACCGGATGGGCGGGTCTTCGAACTCGATCCCACAACCCTCATGGAAGGCGCTCCACCGGAGGAGTACCTGACATTCTCGGACAAGTACACCCTGTCCGGGCCGCTGCCCCAGGTCACGGCGGGGGCCGTCGTCGAAGTGGTGACCCGGTTGAAGTCGTCGCGGGGCCCGATCTCCGCCCACATCTCACGGCCCTTTCCCCTCGATGTAGGGCGTACAACGCGGGTCCTCGTGGATGTACCTTCGAGCGCGGACCTGGAGTGGAAGCTCGAGAATGCGGACGTGAAAGTCCGTGTTCAAACTGCGAAAAGGAGGAAGTACCTCAGCGTGGTCCGCGAGCGCGACGACCCAGCGCTGCCGTTCTACGGCGACCTCCCACCCGCCCATCAGCCGAGGCCTGTCCTCTGGCTCACGACCTGGCCGGACTGGGCCACGGTGGGCCGGACCTATGGGGAGGTCTTCGAGCCGGCGACCCCTGGATCGCCCGAGTTACCCAGGCTTCCACGCGTGAGGAGCGTCTGCGGGTTGCGTACGAGATCGCGAGGGACGAGGTTCGCTACACCGGCCTCGAGCTGGGTGAGCGGGCCTACGTTCCCCGCGCCGTCGATGTCGTGGCCCAAGCCGGCTTCGGCGATTGCAAGGAGAAAGCCGCCGTTCTCGTCGCACTGCTCCGCGAGGTGGACATCGAGGCTCACGTCGCCCTGGTCCAGCTAGGCGACCTCGCCCCGATTCCCAGCCTTCCCTCGTTCATGTTCGATCACGCGATAGTGCATGTTGGCCCTGACCTCTGGATGGATCCAACCGATAGGTATAGCGCCTTCGGTGAGCTCCCTCGGCACGTGCTGGGCCGGGCAACCCTCATCGCGGATGGTCGCAGCGAGCTGGAGTACGTGCCGGTGTCGAGCCCGGAGGGGAACGCAGTGCGGGAGACCCTGGTCATGGACATTCCGGCGTGGGGTCTCGGCACGGTCACCCAGACCTTCGAGGCTCGCGGCTGGCCGTCGGCGCCCTTTCGCGAGGTTACGGAGGATCCTCCTCCGCAGTCCGCCTATCAGTCCTACGGAGAAGGCATGTTCGCGGCAACCGGTCCTGTGGATGTGTCGATGGAAGCGACTCCCGACCGCGTGGTCCAGACCTTCCAGATCCGCGAGGCCGCCGTCCTCGAGGGCGGGATCGATTGGTCCATGGCGTCCGCGGACGGGTCGGAGTTCTACTCCCTGTTGCCGACTTCGGCGTTCAATCCGTCCCTTTCGGAGCGCAGCGCTCCGATCTGGTCGCCTCCCTTCGACACCTCGCTGACCTGGAAGATCCGCCCGTCCGCCGGACACGTGCCCGGCACTCTCCCCGCCGGTGACGAGATCGCGACCGGCCCTCTCACAGCGTCGATAGCGTGGTCGACGGATGGGCCCGAGCTCGTCGGAACGCTCCGCATGACCTGGACGGAAGGCACGCTCTCTCCGGCCGATGCCCGGGAGTTCGTCGACGGTTTCGATCGGCTGGCAACCGAGTGGACCTTCGTGTTCGAGGACGAGGCCTACACCGCCTTGGAGGCCCTCGACGCGATAGCTGCGGTGGGCGCCCTCGACGATCGTGTCGCTGCAGATCCAAACTCGGCTTCGGCGCTTGGCTATCGCGCCGTCATGCTCGGTCGGTTCGGCTTCGGCTCCGAGGCGGCTGCAGAGCTCACTAGCGCTTTTCCCGATGACCCCGAGATCCGGAACTGGGCGACGATGGCCCTGGCCCACGATCCGTACGGCCGGAGGGGATACCTTGTCCGTGGCGCGACAAGACAATCGCGATGCGCTGGCTGCCGATCCGGACAACGACGAACTCAGGGCAGAGCTGCTCTGGATGCTCATCTACAACAGTGCCGGGGACGAGCTGGCGGACCGAGAAGACGCCGAAGAGGCCCGGGAGGTCATCGAGGCCGCAGGTCAGAGCTTCCAGAGGAGCTGGGCGAGCATATACGGCGGAGTACTACTGGCTTTGGACGAGCCGAATGCCGCACGCACGGTCTTGGCTGCGGGCGGACTGAGTCAGTCACCGGCATGGGTTGCCTCGGTGGCGTTCACCGATGGGCCGGATGCGGCAGTCGAGGCAGTCGACGGCTTTCGCCTCGGTGAGGACGGGGCGCAGCTACTCGCAGAAGCGGCGCCGTTCGGGATGGCCTCCTCTCCGGAGGTCGTGCGTGCCCTCGCCGCCGCTGCCGCCGAGCGGGGTGTCACCGGTCTCCTACCCTTCATCGAGCTGGAGGAATGCGACGAGATCCCGGTCGGCGATCCGCGAAGAACCGTGCTGGATGCTGGTCGAGCGTGGATGCGTGAAGGGGCGGAGGGCCTGGCGCCCTTCCTGAGCAGCCGGGTCGGTGATGTCGCGCCCATTCACAGCGTGTTTGCCCAGTGGCACGGCCCGTGGGGACCGGAGGGCGTGTGCAACTGGGTCGCTTCGACGATGGCTTCCGGCGTGGACATGCGCCCCGGGATCGGCGCCCTCGTTGGCATATCCATGGTCGACGAGCAGTTCATCGTGCTCGTCAGCCAGAACGGTGAGTGGCGGATTCGCACCGTTGGAAGTGAGATTGCGGAGGTCGCGAAGGAAGGGCTTCGCGTGCACCGTCGCGGCTTGGCGGGGCTGAAGGCGGAGACCGTCGACGACGAGATCGCCATCGCCGCGGCACGGCGACAGCTCGGGGATCCACAAGCGGGACTCGACTTCACGAGGCGGGCCGCGGACGGGTTTGCTGGATCCACCGATCGACAGTGGCAAGTCGCGTGGTTGCTGGCCATTGGCACCGACGCCGATCGCGCCAAAGCACTCGCCCTGGCCGAGCGCGCCCATTCCTACGACGCGGAACTCTCGGCTTCTCAGCTGCACACGCTCGCGACGCTCCAGGCGCTTCAGGGGCAGCTCCTCACAGCTGTCCTGAATGCCGCACGCTGCTTCGACAGGGACAAATCACAGAAGCTCGAGCTCGAGCTGGTGCGTGGCGTGGTCGCTCACAAACTTGGGCTCGTGGAGATCGCGCGGGCTTCCTATCAGCAGTTGATCGACGCCGACACGGGGCCAGGTCGCGACCGGACTGCCGCTCTCGCTCGCCAGCTCCTCGCGGAACTGCACTAGCCCGGCCTTGCCGTGGGCCTTGCGACTACTTCATGCGGGTCCCGTAGTTGGCGTTTCGACATGCGACTGGTCCCGGGTGAGCTAGACCAGCCGCTGTCTTTGTTGTCGTCGGGTCGCCGCTGGCCTGGGCTTCATTGTTCGGGTGTGTCGTGGGAGACCGAAGCGGGTGCCATGTAGATCTGTCCCGTCGCCTTGTAGACCGCACGGGCGGCGACATTCCTCGCATCCGGTTCCTTGTTCGGCAGCGCCTCGAACAGTTGATTCGCCACGAGGGCGTACTCTCGTTCGAAATCGCCGCCGCGCAGAGTCGCTACTGTCCGAAGATAGTCGTCACTGATGGCACGGGAGGGCTCGTGCAGTCCGGCTTCCATACGTGCCAACACGGTCGCCCTATGCTTGGTCGAGATGAGGACAGTGGAGATCCAGGAATCGAGGTCGGCGACGCCCAGTCGATCGACCAAGCCGAGGATTGCTTCCTCGCTATCCAAGTAGGCCAGATCACGAATGTGGGTGCCGAAGCGAAACCGTCCCCTCTCGGCTTCATCGCGGGTCGTGCCCGCCGTCGCTGTAAGCGGCCCCCCGGCAAGCGCGGCGGCAATGGGGAGTAGGTTGACTCTAATGCGCAAAAGGATGTTCCAACTGGAGCGTTCGTGTCACCAAGGTAGCGCGGATCCAGGAGGCAATGTCGCCCTCGCTGAACCCCCCAGTCATTTCCAAGGTCGGCCGCCGCAAAGCTCCCACCCAGCCTCGGCGCCCGGAGATGCCGCAGAGCCGGGAATGGGATCGACGAAGCGACCCTGAACGAGCTGTCGAAACCCACCTGGGGCGAATGATGAGCGGCAATTGGAGAGGTCGAGAAAGAGAGGTGTTCGAGGCGACCCGCTTCGCGCTGCAGCTGGCACGGCTCGCTGCTCGAAGTGGAGGACATCGAGTATCCTTTGTTCAATGGCCTCCTTCACCATTGACCGGTATCGGCGCGAGGACCGGGACGTCGTACTCCAGCTATACCAGTCCTGCTTTCAACACCGTGAGGAACCCGAAGCTAGAGCACAACGACGGCGTGACTTGGACCAGGAGCTCGCTGACGGTGCGTGGGTCGCTCGCGCGGACAACGAGGTCATCGGCTTCGCGACGGTTCAGCGTCCGAGCCCGAGGTCGGGCCATAGCGCTACAGGAATGGAGGTCGGCTGCCTACTGCACTTGCTTCAGACCGAGTGCCGCCGACAGCGCCCAGCTGATGACCGTTGAACCTCACTGGATCTTCTGGCTCGACAACGCGTGGTACGGAACGGCCATTGCGGTCGCGAGCGCGTGGCGACGGCAGGGAGTTGGGCGGTCCCTCGTGGAGGCGCGAATAGAGGCCGCCAAAGCGGCACACGCTCGCGCATTCCTCACACAATGCGTGGTCGGGAGCGGAAGCACAGAACTCTACGCATCACTCGGATTCGAACCCCTGATCCAACGGGGAGGTGCGTATGCAACTGGCGAAGACTCACAGCTGATGGCCCTCAAGCTCGGCGAACCATCCAGGGAGGCCTACGAGTACATGCATCTTTCGTCGCCCTTGGTCCGCCGTTGGCGAGTCGCCAGTGCGTCCACAGGGTTGGCCGCAGCACTAGTGGCGAGTGCCGCGCTCGCCCTACGGCCCCAAACCGTATCTGAACACGTCGGCCCGCTGGTGGCTGGCCTGACCATCCCGTTGCCCATCGTCGTTACCACCAAGCCCAACTCGCGGACCGTACGAATCGAGCCCCCGAGACCGGTTCCTTATTGGCACAGCTAGCTGGCCCGTTGGGTGTGCCCTGGGTCGACCTCTGAAATCCGCGCAGCCCCCGTGCTTCGGCCGCAAAAACCGCGATATGACCTCTGCGGACCTCGGCGTACCTTTGCGGTGAACCTGGCGTTTCGACCTGCGACTGGTTCCGGGTGAGCTAGACCAACGCCGCTGCGGTCTTCGCTGATGCCGTTGTCTGGGCCGGCGGGATCGGCGTAATGCTGAAAGGGCGGCGGTTGGCGATCGGGCCGGCGCGGAGATCGGCAGCGTGGCCCACGGGGTTCGTGACGAGGTTGGAGGCCTTCCGGATTCGCCTTGAGGTCCCGGTTGAGACCCGCCGGGACGGGACTCTGGCGAACGAGGCCGTGGAGCAGGACCGGCGCGACTGCGACCCGGATCGACGAGAGGGCAGCGTCGTCGACGTCCATCCGCGGAGGGAAGGTGGGCGCAAACCGGGGGACGCCGCGGCTTTCCGACGGGAGGGATGGGACGGACAGGTGGGAGGGACTGGCCCGCCGGACATCTGCTGCCGCTGGCCGGGGCGGCATGTCGACGCAGAGGCGGTCGGGGTTGGTGAGATTGGCGTGGCCTACGTGGGTCGTCTCAGCCACTCAGCCCGACAGGAAGAACTGGTCCACGTGGGTCACTTCACCGGCTCGGGAAATGACCAGCGCATCTCCTTCGCGGGAGAGGCCGAGCAGTCCGTCGTGCAGAAGTCGATGATGCAAACTACAGATCGTAACGAGGTTTTCCTCGCTGTGGTCTCCTCCACCGGCGTACGCATCAAGGTGGTGCAGATCGAGCCACAGCCTGCAGCGGCAGCCCGGAACGACACAGCGACGCTGATCGCGCTCTAGAACCGCCCGCCGCCGGGCCGGAGGAATGGTGCGGCTGAGATGCCCGCGCTTCGGCCCCGGTCGCATCTCGACGACCTCGGCATCACAGGCGGAGGCGGCCACAATGGCGTCGTCCACTTCGGCGCCGTCGGCAACCGTGTCGCGGCAGCTCGGACACAGGCCAATCACGGTGCGATGCCGCTCGGAGGTAGGGGTCTCGGCATCGGCATCGTGCAGGAACCGCCTGGCGATTTCTCCGAGGAGGATGCCGTCGGAGATGTCCGGATCGCCACTCTGTACGCGGAGGAGCTGCAGCATCGAACTCAGGAGCTCGGCATCGACGGACTCAAGCAGCAGCGTCCAGCGAACTCGCGCCGGCTTCTTGGCAACAACCGGGGATTCGGGAGGCAGTTCGCCCACGACGGTCCGGTCCAGCTGGCCCTCGAGATCCCGACTGGTGAGGGCCAGGGCTCGCTGGGTCCAAGCACCCTCCGTCTCGGGAGTGACGACGCGGAGGAGCTCACGAGCCTTGGTCCACCCGAGCTTCCCGTCCCGAAAGGCGGCCTCGAGAGCGGGTAGTTCTCCGATGGACCGGCCCAGCTGTGCCAGTGCTCGGGTCTTGCGGGTGGACAAGTCGAGGACCTCATCGGCGTAGTCGTAGAGCGTCGAGAACCCGAGCTCGAGGTACAGCCGGGAGTCCGCCATCTTCGCCAACAAGACGGCCAGCTCGTGCTCGGCGCTGCGAAGCTTGCGGGCGGCCAGCACGAGGCGGTCGCTGAGTTGAGTGGCGGCGACACGAATGGACGGCGCGGCGTAGGCTACTGACATTGGATTCTCCCGGATTGTTCATAAATTCCCTTACCACGCTACTTTTCGCGCCTCGTGGGTCGCCGATAGGGCCATCTGCCGACCCTCGGGAGCCCAAAACGTCTCGGTGGTGACGCAGCGCCCCCCTCACGGCTCGTGACGGCCAGGCAAGGCGGTTCCTGGTAGGAGTCGTCACCTCCGGCAAAATGCCGGTCGAAATCCGTCAAGTCGGAAATGTCACTCTTGACATCTTTGTGCCCCACGTGGGTCGCGGCGCCCGCGGATGGACGTCGACTGGGCATCTTGTTCGCCGGTGTCCCGTCCCGGCGGGTCTCAACCACGACATCAAGGCGGATCCCGAAGGCCTCCAGGCCTCCGCCGGCCCACGTGGGTCACGCCGCCGATCTCCGCACCAACCCGCCTCCGACCCCACACCCGATCAGCACGCTGCCGATCTCGCCAACCCCGACCGCCTCCGCTTCGACGCCTCGCCCCGGCCAGCGGCAGCAGATGTCCGGCGGGCCAGTCCGACCCGAATCTCAGTCCCTTCCCTCCCGTCGGAAAGCGGCGACGTCACTGCATTCGCGCCCACCTCCCCCCCGCGGATGGACGTCGACTCCGTTGGCCTCTCGTCGATCCGGGTCGCAGTCGCGCCGCTCCTGCTCCACGGCCTCGTTCGCCGGAGTCCCGTCCCGGCGGGTCTCAACCAGAACACCAAGGCGAATCCCGAATGCCTCCAACCCTCCGTCGGCCCACGTGGGTCACACCGCCGATCTCCGCGCCAACCCCGCCTCCGACCCCACACCCGATCAGCACGCCGCCGATCTCGCCAACCCCGACCGCCTCCGCTTCGACGCCTCGCCCCGGCCAGCGGCAGGAGATCTTCCCTCCCGTCGGAAAGCGACGACGTCCCAGAGTTCGCGCCCACCTCCCCTCCGCGGATGGAGGTCTGATGGGCGAAGGTGTGGCGCTGCGGGCTCGCGGACGGGGCCGGGCTCGAGGGGGCCGTTGTGGACGCGGCCGGGCGGTGGGGGCCTGGGTTGCCCGAGCTTGTGCTCGCGGAGTGGCACTGAGGACCTGAGTAGGCAGTTCGTCTGCTCGCGGAGTGGCTACTGATGACCTAGCAGCGGTTTCGTTCGCTCGCGGAGTGGCCACTGATGACCTGGCAGGGGTTTCGTTTACTCGCAGCGTGCTACGGCAACCCTCGCGTCGAGAAACCTTCCGGCAGCAGGGCTATGATCTTGCCTCGATACGCTGCGAATCCACGGGGGTCCTGCTCCTTGAGCGAGAACATGACGGACCAGATCCCGCCTCGGCCAACGGGACCGCGATGTCCAGCGCGAAGGACCTTCTCGAGGATCTCCAGGACCACTTCGACGTGTTCGGGGTCGCGCGGGCCCAGATAGTTGAGTCGGTGCACCAAGAGATCCCAGGCGGCGTCGGCGACGAACGCGTTGGGGTGGCCAGTCAGCTCGTTGGCAAGGAGCAGCACCTCGGGCCCCAGCGGCCGCGGCTTGTGGTCCCGGCCGTCCAGTTCCGGGGTTCCCCCTGTTTGTTCGTCGAGCCAGTGCAGCGTGCACCTGAGGACCTCGGGGTCGGTGTCCGCCAGGAGGGCGAGAGCCTCGACGGCCGTCGCGTAGGGCAGCGCATCCAGGACGGCACGCGTTCGCTCATAGAGTGCTTCCCCTGTGGGCCGCGGCTCGAGGGCTGCGAGGCCAGACGGGCCCGTCCAACGATATGCGAGGCGTTCCAGCTGGGGAGCGTTGTCGCGCTCGAGCCGCTCTGCCGTGGCGTCGCTCTCGGGAGCGATGCTCATGCCGACCATCTCGGCGATTCCCTCTCTCTGTTCGTCTCGTAGGTGGGGGTCGGAGAGAACCAGCGCGAGATCCTGCCTCAACGCTGCTATGTCCTTGGCGAGATAGGCAAAGCAATCGACTGTCGCGTAGTCCCTCCTCGCCAGTCCCCGCCGAATGGCAGCGACCACCAGCTCGGGCACTGGAGCCATCTTGGAGACTCGGTCGACGGCGTTGCCACAGACCTCGTGGCGGAGATTTCCCTCGAGGAATGCCACCGCGGCTGTCGAGTCTCTGTTGTTGTCGGCGGACGGCTCGAGGTGTGCCGGACGGTCTCTTGGAAACCACGGCGCGTCGACCAGGGCCTGGCGCACGACGGAGTGGGCTCGGCCATCCAGGTGGTGCAGTGCCTTCTCGAGCCACGCCCGGTAGTGCGGAAAAAGCGCTAGGCTACTGGCGAATCCAGGGTTCTTGTTGAGCTTGTCTTTGAGTGCCGGTCGAATGCCCCCGGAGACCTCGTGGGGCACGTAACGGGTCTGCCAGGGGCTCTTCTGGAAGGCTCGCTCCTGGTGGGAGGTGAGGATCGCCCAGGCCTCTGCGCCACCGAGAGTGGACAGGGCGCGCGCCGCGACCTCATGGGCCGCGGGGACCCGGAGCTGGCGCCCGATCAGGTCGACATCATCTCGGTGGCCGACCCAGCGCAGGAGCGTCAGAGAGGGCAGCCGGCTGGATCTCAGTTCTTTCAGCGCCCGCTGCCGAAGCTGGTTGGCGTCCTTGGTCGGCTCGATCGTGGGGAGGGGTTCGTCATTCGGAGGCGACGGATCCCGACGCTCACTCGACGGGAGAAGGCGCAGTCCGGTAGTTCCGGCTTCCCGGACGCCAGGATCGTCGTCTTCGGCGAGCCTCTCGAGGATGCCGCGCGCGATGTCGATTCGCAGATAGGCGGCGTTCTGAGCGGCCTCGATTCGATTTTGGCGATCGCTGGATTCGGACATGGCGAGCAGGGTGTCGTTGGCGCGAGGATGGCCCTGCGCGCCCAGTGCGGCGGCGACTGGCGCGAGCGGCGGTCTGGCGTCCAGTGTCCGCAGTCCGGCGGACAGCGTGGGCATGGCGCTGTCCTCGGAGTGGACCAGCGCGTGGACCTCGGCGCTGCCTGGCAGGGAGCCGCGGCGGGCGTGATCGGCCACTGCGGCTTCGAGCACCGACCAGGCCCAGGGTTCGTCGAGGCCAGCGAGGGCGTGGGCTCCCCCATAGAACGAGGAATGAGCGGCGTACAACGCGCTTTCTGTGGAGACTGGATCCTGGGCGAGCCACTGGAGCGCGCGATCGGTGTTCGCCGCTGGCCCCAAGCAGATCACGGATCGCAGGGCCTCTCTCGCCGCTGGAGTGTTCTTCAACCCCAAGCCATCGATGGCCCCGACTCGGATCGTCGGGTTGCTCTGGGTGTACGACGCGAGCAGGGTGATGTCCCGGTCGCCGCCCAGGAGTCCGAGGACTCGGAGGCTCGACGCGTGGGGGGCTTCCGCGACACAGCGTCGAGCACGCTCGAGCAGCGTCTCAGAGCTCGGTCCCCTCGTGAGGCAGGTCCCGGCATTGAACTGCTCCTTTTCCGGGGGGCTCGCCCGGATCTTCTGTAGATCCTCGCAGATGGATCCGTCGGGTCCTGCCGACGCCGCTGTGGCGAGGGCGATGAGGAGGGTCAGCACCATGTCACCTAGGACAGTGGTTCAGCGTGGTGGTTTCGTTCACTCAGCTCGAGGCCTCCGCGGCGAAGGTGCGGACCGTGTCGGCGGCGCTGATCACCTCGGTCACGCCCTCTACGCTCTTGCCCGCCTGGTAGTAGTCCTGATACGAGCTGCCTTTTAGAGCGGAGCGCCGGAACTTCCAGCTGGACTGGAGCGCGTAGACCGAGCGCATGAAGTACTTCGTGCGCGCATTTCGCAACAACCTGCCGGCGATCGGCCCGGCCCGGGTGCCCATGCGGTCCACAAAAGGTGTGCGGATGACGGCGCAGGGCACGCCCGAGATCTTGTCGGTGAGCACGATGTCGTCGGCCTTGGCCTCGATGATCGCCGTTTTGTAGTCGTCGTGCACCTTGCACTCGCTGGTGGCGATGAAGCGGGTGCCCATCTGCACGCCCGCAAAGCCGATCTCGAGCGCGTTCTTGAAGTCGCTGGGTGCTCCGATTCCTCCGGCACAGATCAGCGGGACGCCCAGATCGTGCATCTCGGCGTAGAGCTCTTCGGCGCTCTTCGAACCGGCGTGGCCTCCGGCGCGTCTGTTGACGCAGATCAGCCCCTCGACACCGGCATCCAGCGCTTTGATCGCCCACTTGCGCTCGGTCACGTCGTGGTAGACCAGACCTCCCGCCGCCTTGACCATCTTCACCACCCAGCTGGGATTGCCCAGGGCGGTGACGAAGAACTTCACGTCCTCCTCCAGGGCCACCTCGATCCACTTCGCCATCTGTTTCTGGAGGAACTTCGACTTCTCGACGATGGCGTTGAAGCCGATGGGTTTGTCCGTCAGCTCGCGGATCTTGCGGATGCCTTCGCGCAGATCGTAGCCGTGAACGTAGATCATCGCGATGGGCTGAATGATACCGATCCCGCCCGCCTCGGAGACAGCGGCGATGAGCTCGGGGTTGGAGCACGGATACATCGCGCCGCAGATGAGGGGGACCTCGATGCCGAGGGCCTGAGTGAGGGGAGTGTTCAAGCTCGCCATGGTGACCTCCTGAGGTCGTCGGCGTGAGAAGAGGGCTCCCCTCTAACCGCCTGGGAGTGGTCATCTCGGCAAGCCTCGGATAGCCTGCGTTGGGCACGGAGTGAGTTTGCATGTCTCTTGATCTCCGCATTTGGTCGGTTCTCTCGTTTGCACTGACCCTCGGTTGCGGTGGACCGGACCCCGACACCTCAGAAACCGACGACGCAGGCCCGGATTCGTGGGAGGTCCTGGTCGAAGGACTCGACGGCGCAGCCCTGTCGCTCTGGGGTACAAGCTCCACCGATTTGTGGGTTGCAAGTGGCAATCCGAGCGGTGGTGGTGATGTGGCGCACCACTGGGACGGCTCCACGCTCTCCACCGTCGATCTGGGCGTGACCGCGCACATGTGGTGGGTCACGAGCCGAGGAGAAGAAGGCGACCCGCTCTGGTTCGTCGGCGAAGAAAGCACCATTGTTCGCTATGAACCGGCCACCCAGGCCCCGACCACTCTGGCCACCGGCGGCGGCGCGAAGCTATTTGGCGCTTGGGCCTCTCCAGACGGCACGCTCTGGGCAGTGGGGGGCGTCCCCGGCGAGGACGACTCCGCGGTTATCCTGCACGTCGACGGTGACGACGTGACCTTGGTCAACGACGATCTGCCCGCTGTGAAACCGGGAGAGGTCTGGTTCAAGGTCTTCGGCACCGCGGCAGACGACCTGTGGGTGATCGGCGACGCCGGCAGCGTGATGCACTACGACGGAACCTGGGCCCGCCACGAGCTGGATGGTGCACCCCGCCTGGTGACCATCCACGGCAATCCCACCGATAGCACCGATCTCGTCATCGTCGGCGGTGTCAGCGCGCCGAAGATCTTCGAGAAGGATCCCCTCAGCTGGCCCGACGTGTCGCCCAGCACCGGCAGCGGTCTGAACGGGGTCTTCGTCTCTTCGAGCGGCGATGCGCTGGCTTCGGGCAACGACGCCTATGTGCTGTTGCGCGAGGACGGGTTCTGGAGCGCGGTGGAGCGACCAAAGACCTTCGCCAGCTTCCACGCCGCATGGATGGACGAAAACGGCGACCTCTATGTGGGGGGAGGCAACCTGGGGACCACGCCTCCATCCGATGGCATCATCATGAAATACACGCGGTGAATGGCCAAATATGGAATGCAGGAGGGCATCGAACCTGACTCAGGCTGAAAAGGCCGTCTTCTCGGGGCATCTGGAGCGACACGGGCTGGCCGCCAACGTCTGGGATCTGTACGGGGAGTGGGTCGCGAGAAGCACGGATGAAGTGACCTTTTTCTACCTGAAGGTGTTCTCGGACGGCGAGTTGGTCGGCCTGGGTCTGTTCCTGCGGGTGAGGCCCTTCGACATTCGCACCTCCTACTCCCGCCTGCGGGGGACCGACGCTGCCAAGAAGCTCGGAGCGCTCCTGTCGCGAGTGAGCAGCAACTGCGTATACGTGGCATTTCGCAACCTGGTCACCTCCAACCACACGCGACCGTTCTTCTTTCGGGAGCCGGAGCTGGAGTCCGCGGCGATGCAGGCCATGCTGCAGTACCTCAAAGACGAGAGGGAGGCGGACATGGTCACAATCGTCGACACCTCCTCCAGCGGCAGCGAGTATGAGCGGGCCGGTTTTGGGGCTTTCCCCTGTTCTTCCGAGGCGTGGTTCGACGCGACCAGCTACACCGAAATCTCCGAATACCTCGCGGCACACCGCAGCCTCAGAAAGAACCTGTCGAGACGAAAGAGCCGGATCACAACCGAGGTTCGTCGAGGGGCTCTGAGTACCGAGGAGCAGGAGCAGCTGCAGCGCTGCGTGGCCTGTTCAGTGGAGTACAGCCGGGTCGCCAATCCGTGTCAGGAGTTCTTCGAGCGCCATATCTTTGACACCGAAGTTGTCACATCTGACAAGTACGTCCATATCCTGGTGCGCGTCGATGGTGTGATCGCGGGTTTCCATATCTTCCAGGTCTCCGGCTCGAGTCTCGGTGGGGTGCTGGGAGGGTTCAATCGGGAATATACTCGAAATAACTTTCTCTATGAGCGCGTGATCGTCGCATCCTTGGACTACGCGATCGAGCATGGGTTGTCTCGAGTCCAGTACTCCCTGGTCGACAATTTGACCAAGTCGAGGCTGGTCGATCTGCGCGAACCCTGCGAGCTGTATTTCTATTCTCGCAATCCAGTGAACCGCAGCGTGTTCAAGTACGCGTACAAGTACAACGACATCTACCAGCTCTCTCTCTTGGAGCAGTAGACAGGACGCGGGTGACGCCCCCTTCATCGGCTAGGACTGGTCGATGCGCGCGCCCGATCCGGCGGTGACGGCCGCACGATTCCTCTAGAAATGCGTCAGGTGCCCAAGGGGCAACCCCCGACTTCGATCAAGCCAGGTCTCTGTAGTAGTGTCGGAGAGCGTGGTCTGATGTGGGACGAAGAGGGGGGTATGAGAGGGCTGGGCTCTATTCACAGACGCTTGGCTGTCTCCTGTGCCGTCGGGGCCATCCTCGTCGCTGTCATGGGATTGCTGGGGTACGCCCCGGGTATGGAGCTGCTTGGTAGCCTTCGCCGCGGCCTTATCCCCATGGCGCCGAGCACCGCAATCAGCTTCATCCTGCTCGGGGCCGTCGTGCTCGCCTTGGTTCTGCGTCCGCCATCGGGCAGGAACCTGCTCGCTTTCGCTGGGGTCTCGGCACTGGTCTCCCTGTTCGGTTTGCTCGAAGTCCCCGGCCATTTTACTGGTTTGGACCTGAATTTCGAGGATGCCATAGTGCCGAATGCCGGCTATCTTGGCGAGATCCCCATCGCTCGGATGTCCCCGGCCACTGGGGCGGAGTTTCTGCTGGCTGGACTCGGCATCATTGCCCTCGTCGCCGGGCGAAGACCAGAGGCTGGACCCCGTTCTGGACACATAGCAGGAGGCCTGGGCAGCCTCGTCGTGGGCATCGGTCTGGTCTTCTGTTTCTCCTATTTTGTCGCGACCCCACTGCTCTATGGTCAAGCCGCCACCATTCCCATGGCCCTGACCACGGCCATTGCATTCCTGCTGCTGGGATCCGCGATGGTCGGTGCTGCGGGAGGGGACGCCTTTCCAACGACCGCGTTCGTTGCGCTGAAGCGGAACGAGAGACCCATCAGCACCCGGCAGCGGCTTGGCTACCTGGCCATGGTGATGGTGACCGCCTGCGCGATGGTCATGTGGATCATGACGTTCATCCTCTATCGTCACGAAATTCAGCAGCAGCGGGAGATGCTGCTCGTCACGGCCCAGAGTCAGGCGCGGCTCATCGAATCCGTCGCGCACCACAACGCCGAAGTGCTGGGTTCGAATGGGGATGGCAGCCCAAATGCCGAGGCCTACAACGCCACACTGAGCGAGGTTGCAAGCGCCCATGGGCGATACGAGGGCTTCGGCGAGACGGGCGAGTTCACTCTTGCGGTGCGCGATGGGGACGACATCGTGTTTGTGATGCGCCATCGGCTTGCCCACGTCGATCGGCCCGCGCCGGTGGCCTTCCAATCGGTCTTGGCCGAACCCATGCGCAGGGCGCTCAGCGGGCGGTCCGGAACCATGATTGGCCTCGACTACCGGGGGGAGACGGTCCTGGCGGCCTATGAGCCGGTCGCCGTGCTGAACCTGGGGATCGTCGCGAAGGTCGATATGGCCGAGGTGCGCGTACCGTACATCCGCTCCGGTCTCTCGGCCGCTTCGATCGCCATCCTCGTGATCATCGGCGGCATGACTCTGTTCCTGTGGATTGGAAACCCGATCGTCGAGCGGCTCAAGGCTCAGGCCGGGGAGCTCAAGGCTCAGGCCGGGGAGCTGAAGGCCGAGGTCGAACAGCGCCGGCAGAGCGAGAGCAAGCTCCTGGCCTTCATGGATTCGGCCACCGAGGGATTCCTGGTGTACGACTCGGATCTGAAGCTCACCTCCATCAACCAACACGCCCTGAAGATCTTCCCCGCTGGATCTACCGAGGAGGATCTCAAGGGCAAGCACATGCTGGAAGTGGCGCCCATTCTCAAAGAATCGGGGAGATACGAGAAGTACCTGGAGGTCCTCGAGACTGGGGAGCCCATTCACTTCGAAAACACGGTCGCCGACCCCAAGTTCGGTGAGAGGTTCCTTTCGATCAAGGCGTTCCGGGCTGGTACGAGCCTGGCCATGATCTTCACGGATGTAACGGAGGAACTGCTGTCCGCGGCGGCACTGAAGGAGAGCGAGGAGCAGCTCCGTCGAGCGGTCATGAATGCGCCGTTTCCAATCATGATCCACGCCGAGGGTGGGGAAGTCCTGCGAATCAACAACGTCTGGATGGAGCTGACTGGCTATTCACTGGACGAAATGCCGACGATCCAGGACTGGGCCTCGAGAGTCCTCGGCGAGGACACCAACGGCGTTCACCCCGCCCTCGATGCGATATTCGAGCGCAATGGCATTGAGTCGGACGGGGTCTTTGCCGTTCGGACCAAGACTGGGGAGACGATGTACTGGGATTTCTCGTCCAATCCGCTGGGTCGACTCCCCGACAAGAGGGGCCTGGTGATTAGCATGGCCGCCGACGTCACCGAGCGAAAACGAGCGGAGGAGGAGAAGAGCAAGCTCGAAGAGCAGCTCTACCAATCCCAGAAGCTGGAGTCGGTGGGGCAGCTCGCTGGCGGCATCGCCCACGACTTCAACAACCTCCTCACCGTCATCAACAGCTATGCCGAGATCGCCAACGAATCCCTCCACCAGGGAGATCCACTCAAGACCGACATCCAGCAGATCCTGGGAGCGGGCCAGAGAGCGGCGCTGCTGACTCGCCAGCTCCTGGCCTTCAGCCGCAAGCAGGTCATGGAGAACGAGGTCATCGATCTGAACGAGGTCGTCGGGAACCTGGAAAGGATGCTGCGGCGAGTCATCGGCGAGGATGTCGAGTTCCGTACCCACCTGGCACGGAGACTCTGCCGGGTGTACACGGACGCTGGACAGATCGAGCAGGTGTTGATGAACTTGGCGATCAACGCCCGGGATGCCATGCCGAACGGTGGCAAGCTCACCATCGAGACCGCCGAAGTGGAACTCGACGAGGAGTACGTGAGCCGGCACCCTGACGCCTCCGTGGGCCGGCACGCCATGCTGGTGGTGACAGACACCGGCATTGGCATGACAGCCGAGACCAAAGAGCGGATTTTTGAGCCCTTCTTCACGACCAAGGAGAAGGGTCGAGGCACTGGGCTCGGCCTCGCGATGGTCTACGGCATCATCAAACAGAGCGGCGGAAGCATCGTGGTTCACAGCGAACCCGACCACGGTACGGTTTTTAAGGTGCATCTGCCAGCGACCGAGATTCAGACCAGCGAGTCTCGCCGCGAGCCCCAGAGCAGAACACGCCAAGGCAATGAGACCATCTTGGTTGTGGAGGACGAAGAGGCGGTCCGCGTGTTGACTGGCAGGATCCTGCGCTCGGGGGGGTATCAGGTGGTCTCCGCAGCTGATGGCGACCGGGCGCTGTTCGAATTCGAGCGGCTCGGGTTGGAGATCGATCTGGTGTTGACCGATGTGGTGATGCCCAGGATGAGCGGCAAGCACCTCGCAGATCGATTGCTCGAGATCACTCCGGACCTGAAGGTGCTCTTCACATCCGGGTACACAGACGACACCATCGTCGATCACGGTGTCCTCGAAGAGGGCATCCACTTCATCGCCAAGCCCTTCAACTCTTCGCTACTGCTTCGGAAGGTGAGACGGGTGCTCGACGGGGTCTGAACGACGTCAGACCCTTTGCGAACATGAGTTCTAGAACATATACTCTAATTCAGAACACAAGGAGGTTCCGGATGGACAAGGTTCCAGATCAGGCGTGGCAGCTGATGCAGAGTCACCTCGGCTACGACGATCGGCAGATGGCGGACTTTCGAAGCAACCCGCGCAATGCCCAGGTCCTGGCGAAAAGGGCCGAGCTTCGAAGCAAGACGATTGTGTTCGAGGTGTTGCAGTCCCATGGTTGCAACAGCCAGCACAAGGTGGGCACTCGCTTTGCCTTCACCGGCGACGGCAACTTGATCACCAAGCTGGCGCCCTCGCGAGTCTGTGTGTTTGCGGTGCCGGCGATGGCCCAGGTGATCTACGCCTTCCACGAGCTGCTGTACGCCGGAATAGATCCCAACGAAGCCTGCTTTCGACGGGGGTCTTGTTACGATATCGGGGCCGCGTGTGGCGGATGGGGCCGGATTGTGCTCGAGGGTCGGGTCATGGACCGGGCTGACGCCGAAGAGCTGATGTCGAGCTGAAGATGGGACGACCCGCTGCTTTCAAACGCGAGGACATCGTCTCGGCTGTGCTCGAGCTGGTGAGCGAGGGCGGCCCCCGAGCGGCCACCATCAGCGCCATCTCCAAGCGCGTCGGGGCGCCAACCGGCTCGATCTACCATCGCTTTCGCAGTCGAGAGCTCCTGCTCGCCGAGCTCTGGCTCGATGTTGTCGAGGAGTTCCAGGGGGCGCTCATCGCGAAGCTCGGCGAACCCGATCCAGTGCAGGCGGCGCTGCAGGCCGCGCTGTTCATGCCCGCTTGGGTGCGCGACCATCCCCGCGAGGCAAAGCTGCTGTTGCTTCACCACCGCCGGGACTTCGTCGCGGGGGACTGGCCCGAGGAACTGGTACAGCGGGGATCAAGCCTAGAACCGGCGATGGCAGCTGCGGTACGGGAGCTGGCCATCCGGCTGTATGGCGCTGCGGGCGAGGACGAGATGCGTCGGGTACGGTTCGCGCTTCTCGACATCCCGTACGCGTCGCTGCGGCCCTATGTGCGAGAGGGGCGACCGCCTCCTCGACAGCTCGATGTATTGATTCGGCAGGCCTGTGTGCCTGTCTTGAGAGGAGAGCCCGATGCAGAGCAATGAACTCAAAGAGCTGCTCACGCGCTGCTGGATGACCCACGACGCGATGTGGTTCATGGCTACGGCGCAGGAGTGCGGCATCGAGACCGCCAACAAGCTCAACAAGGCCGCGATTCGTGGACTGGCTCCAATCGAGATCCGGCGAGTGTGTCGGGCAATGGCCATGAAGAGCGTGCAGACACCCGCGGACGTCCGAGCCGTGCTCGAAGGAGCCAAGGAGCTGTTGGTCGGGGACTACATGGACTTCGACTGGCAGTGGCAAGAGGACGGCTCCGTGATCATCGAGGTGCAACGCTGCTTCGCCCACGACGGTGTGGCCAGGCTCGGGCTGGTAGACCAGTACCAGTGTGGGATCTTCGAGCGGCTGTTTGCCTGGCTCGATGCCCTGGAGGTCGACTGGGAGATCGAGCCGAAGACTGCGGGGTGTCTGATGGTCGAGCAAGGGCACTGTCGGCGGCAGTTCAGCTTCGCCTGAGGCAGTGCGATCCTCGCTATTGGACCAGTGACTGCCAGTTGGGATCGAACCCAGTTCCCCGGGCGGCGATGCTCGCAACGAGCTGGGGCTCCAGCGTCCCGACGGCGTCGAGGTAGACGTTCAGCGCTGCGAGGCTGGAGGGGCTGAGATTCAAGGCGCTACGGCTCGAAGACCAACGTCGTCACACTCTGCGCTGGCAGGGTGGCGAAGACCTGGTTCCCGCTGACCGTGAGATCCGTCTCCGCTGTGGGCGTGGGCCCGGCCGAGGTCAGCTGATACCGCTTCGCGTTCGAGAACTGGGTGGTGTGCGTGACGTCGATCTGCGCGATCTGCTCGTCGCCCGTCTTGTTGATGGCCACCAGCACCAGCGAGTCCGGGTTGTCGGAAAACACGCTGGCGTGGATCGACGAGGCCGCCACGTCGGTGGTCTGCGCCGAGACCGAGGTGTCGCCGAAGCTGCCGCCCTGGCCGTCGTAGTCCCGGTACATCGCGAAGGCGCCGTAGTGGTAGCTGTGGTCGCCCCCCATCTCCCAGAGGGTGGCGGCAAAGACCCCTTCGCGGCCAAAGATTCCCAGCACATCTGCTTGGGCCAGGGCTCCGGAGATGTGTCCGTATCCACCGTAGTTGTACTCGGAGAAAGACAACTTCGTTCCTGGATAGTGCGCTGCGATCTTCTGCTGCATCAGCGGCACCAGCTCGACCGGTCCCATGGTGCCCCACTGGGAGATCCAGCTGTCCTCGGTGTAGGTGGGATCCCACAGCGATCGTGGAGCTTGTACCCTGGCTTCGACGACGTCCGCGGCGTTGTCGTCGTCGATGATGCGCACTCCTCCGCCCTGGGCCTCTGGATACCAGTGCAGGTCGAGTACGTCGATCAGGCGGTCGCCACCGGCGTTTTCGGCGTCTTGGGCCGAGTCGAGGAAGTAGTCGATGAAGTCGCCATAGGCCCCCGCGTCCGGCGCTCCCTGCAGATCGGCGTAGGCAGCCCAGCCGTAGCCGACAAAGCCGAAGACCTCGGCCGTGGGCACCACCGACTTGACCGCCGCGGCGTACTCCAGGTTCTGACCAACCAGCTCCACGTACGTTGCTGGTGCCGGGTGCACCTCCTCGTGGGTGTAGGCCCAGAGCGCAGGTTCGTTGTCCATCGAGTAGAAGATCGTGCGCAGAGGGTTGTTGGGCGCATTGGGGAAGTTCGTGTTCACCCAGTGCACGAACTCGTCTTGGTAGACCATGCCGTCGTTGAGGTTCGGCGGCAGGGAGAACGGCGCTCCCTTGAGCGCTACCGACGTCTCGAAGCGGGTCTGGAGATGGTTGGGGGTGTCGAAGACGTTGGTGCCGTCCTTGTCTGCGGCCACGTAGCCCTGGATGGGCAAGGTCAGCAGATAGGAGGCATCGTGGTCGTGGGCGTCCTGGATATCGGGACGAAGTGCCTCGCCGGGGATGTCTCCACCTCCGAGATAGCCGTCGTTATTGAAGAACCAGTCGGAGCCGGCGTTGGAGGCGTTCGTCTCCCAGTTGTAGGCGGTCCAGCGGTTGCCCCCGGAGCGGACCAGCGTCAGGTTTGGCGTTGCTCCTCCCAGATCGGCCTGATTGGACCCATAGATGTACCGGGAGATCGGGCTCACGTCGGCGCTGGAGTCGACGGTGAACACCAGATCGGGGACCGGCGGGGTGGTGGTGTCGTCATCGTCATCGTCGCCGGGTGTGGTGTCGTCGTCGTCTCCGGGCGTGGTGTCGTCGTCGTCTCCGATCACGGTGTCGTCATCGTCGCCGGTGATTGTGTCGTCGTCGGACCCGTTGCAGCTCAAGCCTATCAACAGGCAAATACACACTAACAACCTGTGTTTCATCGTTTCTCCCGGTGCGCGCTCCGAGGCGGACTCTCCTCGATTCGCGGCCATAGTAGCGTGGTTCGCTGCCGTGACCTCTCGCGATGGGAGGCGATCAGGGTCCGTTTGATTCTCGAGCTAGTCGCAGTCGCTCTCGTCGATCCCGCCGCTGCAGTCCTCTACGCCGTCACAGACTTGGTCGGCGAGGATGACCTCGGACTCGGTGCTCTCTTCGCAGAAGAAGGTCTCAGTTGCGCAGTCGTCATCTCGCTCATCCTGGCCGCCCCAGCAGTCGACCACGCCATCGCAGACCGCCGAGTTCGGGACAGTCGTGAGCGCCTTGCCGCCGCACTCGAACTGCCCAACGCTCGAACATCCACATAAGAACACCACAAACCAACGAATCACGACGGCTCCTTGCCCCGTACCCCAAAGATAGCCGCGAGTTTGCCTGTCCGCGCGGTCTTGCAGCCATCTCAGGGGCGAGGATGGTGATCGAACTGGTAGGTCATGCCCAGGGCCGCAAAGGGCGTGCGCTCGATTGCCCGGCCCCGAACGTATCCTTCGTCCTTGTAGCCTCCCCACCCGAGCAGGCCGAGACCTCCGTGCAGGTGCAGCTCGACCTCGGCCGTGGCGGCGACTCCGGCGCCGTAGATGTCCTGATCCCAGAACTCGAGCTCGGCCCCGAGGCGTAGGCGGTCGGACTCGAACAGATCGGGTGCGCGCAGGATCACACCGCGGTTCTTGAAGGGTCGACCGATCTTCAGGTCCAGCTGGAAGATCCGGTCTTCAACGACGAAGTATTGGTTGAGATAGAGCTCATAGCCAAGGGGGGAGGGGTTGAATTGCGTGCCCCAAGTCCAGCCGAAGTGCTCGGTCCGAATGGGCATCCAGGCCTCCTTGGCCTCGAATGTGTCGCTGAAGAATGCCTGGCCCTGCTGCACGAGTCCGGGATCGAGCGCCGTCCATGCCAGGCTGAGGTACAGGGTCTCTCGGTATTGTCGCACCAGCGCTGGATCGACCTCGCCGTTCCGGACCGGCTGGCGACCGGTGTTCCATTCATAGACGGGAAGCACCGAGTGCACGGGATCCCCTCGGGTGTTCCTCCAGGTGTCGGGATCGGTAGCTTTGGCGGGGAATACTCCGGCGTAGATGGGGAAGAATGCCTCGTTGAGGAGGCCGTGCGCGAGCTCGTCGGCGAAGGCTCCTCCGTTCCGGTAGAAGTCGAGCTGGACCTGGCTGGCCACCAGACCGTTCACTTCGAAGCCGCCGACGGAGAGCAGGGCGTTGTCAGCGAGAGAGGCGTTTGCCGGCATCTCTACGGTTGTGTGCGGCAGGAGCGGCATGGCGTTGTGGAAGATGAAGCTGCTGTCCACCTGCTGAGCCCGAGACCAGTGCCCGAACTCGTGGGGCCAGAGCATCGTGGTGTAGGTGAAGAAGGCCGACCACCCAAAGCCGATCACGTTGCCCACTTTACGAGGCAGATGGGGCGCTATCCCGTACAGGTAGGCGTCTTGGGTCAGGCGGTTCAGGGTCGGGCTCGCCATGGAGACGGTGCGCAGGTCGTAGCCCGGCGCATAGACGAAGTTGTACTGCCGAGTGGGCTCGAAGCGCGAAGTGTCGTCGTCGTCGGGGGCGCCAAGGGCTGTAGCGAGGAGAAGGAGTGCGGTGATCATGAGTTCTCCTTTGCGAGGGTCTCGAGTGCGTTTGCAGCCCATTCAGCTCGGGCCTTGGCGTTGCGCTGGCCCAGATCGAGGGTCAGGAGCCAGAAGGGCAGGTCGGGTTCTTCGGCGCAGTCTCTGTTCAGTTCTTCGGCCGCTGCAGCCAGCCCTGCAGCCATTCCCTTCGCCGCTCCGAGCTCTCCGTGCAGGTGTCGCTGGAGAACTTCGGGAGGTGTTCGGCTGCCAAAGAACACGCGGAGGAGCAGCTCGTTGCGCAGGAATCGAGGGCGAGGCGCGCTCTGCAGCCAGCCGTCGAGAGCCTGCTCGCCGGCCTCGGTGATGGCGTAGATATAGCTCTTTCGGCCCGTGTCGCGCTCGGTTCGGGTGACCAGGCCGTCGGTGTGCAGGCTCTTGAGAGCGGGGTAGAGCTGCCCGTAGGACTCGTTCCAGAAGTGGCGTATGGAGCGGTCGATGGTGCTCTTGATGTCGTAGCCAGACATCGGTTCGAGGGAGAGAAGCCCCAAGATGAGCATCGGGGTGCGGGATTTCTGGGCCATGGGGTCCTCCGGGAGGATGTATCTAGTAGATATATATCTAACAGATAGTATCGCCTCCGCAAACATCTTCGGGTTGGGGATTGAAACCCGGCCTCTCGCGTGGCAAATGGTGGTGATCGCAGGTTCGGCGCGATCGTGTTCGCCTCTTTGACGTGGGTGAACGCGCGCCATAGTGGGGACGGCTCGCGCGGTGCACTGCAATGCAAAACCTCACGAACAGGGCCTTCTCGGCCGTGCTCGCCACAGTCCTGCTCCTGCCGTCAGCGGCCTTCGCCCATGGCGTTGCCGACGGCGACAAGCTGTTCATCGAGCAGAGCCTCGGCAGCCAGATCGTGCCGTTCATGTACCTGGGCGCCAAGCACATGGTCACCGGCTACGACCACCTCCTGTTCCTGGTCGGTGTCATCTTCTTCCTGTACCGCATGAAGGATGTGGCCATCTATGTGTCCCTGTTCTCCCTCGGCCATAGCGTGACGCTGCTCTACGGTGTGCTCAGCGGCACCAACGTCAATCCCTTCCTCGTGGACGCCATCATCGGATTGTCGATTGTGTACAAGGGCCTGGACAACCTGGGTTTCTTCGAGGAGCGGCTCGGCTTCCAGCCCAACACCAAGGCGGCCGTGCTGGTCTTCGGGCTGTTTCACGGGTTTGGCCTCGCAACCAAGCTCCAGGATTTCTCGCTGTCGAGCGACGGTCTCATCGGCAACATCCTGTCGTTCAACGTCGGCGTCGAGGTCGGCCAGTTTCTAGCGATGGGAGCGGTTCTCATCGGGATGGGGTACTGGCGCCACTCCGCCAGTTTCGAGCGCCACGCGTCCGCGGCGAATGTCTTGCTCATCGCCGCTGGACTCACCCTTGCGGCGTATCAGATGAACGGCTTCTTCAATGGCTGATCCAGGAACCCCTGTGGGAGGCACAACGAAGGTAGATCCAGCACTTCTCCCTTCTCACCGGGATCTTCATCGGGCGCTGTTCGGCGCCATCCTCGTGGCGGCTGCGATCTCGGTTTGTGTGGTGCTTCCCGCTGAAGAGGGCATTGATCCGACCGGTGTGGGTTCAATACTCGGGCTCACCGCGATGGGGCAGCTCAAGAACCCTCCCCCGGCCGAGGTCGCCCCCGAGCCAGTGATTGCCGAACCCGAGTACGTATTCCGAACCGATGAGATGTCATTGACGCTGCAGCCCAAGCAAGGCACCGAGATCAAGGCCGTGATGCGGGCGGGCGACCAGCTCGCATACGCCTGGACGGCGGACTCCGGAGAGCTCCTCTTCGACTTCCACGGCGAGCCAAAGGGAGCGGCTCCTGAGGTGTTCACGAGCTACGAAAAAGGCACGCAGAGCGCCGCAAAGGGAACATTTGAAGCCCCATTCGAGGGCATCCACGGCTGGTATTGGAAGAACAACTCCAGTCAGCCAATCGACGTCCACCTCAAGACGACCGGCATCTATGCGGACATCTCCCGCAAGTAGCAGGTCTTCAGGCTCCGGAGCCCCCATGATGTTTACTGTGATGACCGCCTTTCTCCTGCTGTCTGGACCGGCGATGGCCCACCCAACCCACGACCACGATATCGCCCGACCGGCGCCCAAGGTCACTCCGACGGTCATCCCCGACACTTACCCGGAGGTCGTGGAGGCGCTTCGAGAGCGCGCGACCGCTACCGAGACAGCGCTCGAGGAGACCAAGATCGCCGACCTGCTCGGCGCTTGCACGAACCTGACGGACCTCTCCAAGGCCCTGGTCGCAAAGGCCACGACCCTGCCCGCCGAGGCTCAGGCAACCGTCGCCGAGACGGCCACTCTGCTCGGCGAACACGTGGACACCATCGTCAGCAGCGCTAGCGACGGGAAACTGGAGGACGCCAAGACGGCGCTGGCAGCGACCCAGAAAGACATCGACGCCCTCGCCAAGCTCGCGAAGTAGCCCGTCGCCGGGACTGCGTGCGCCACACCTGAAATCAGTCGAGGTGGCTCTGTAGCGAGGCGCGCTGGGGTGCAGACGCGAGCTTCGCCTGTTGGGTCGCATAGGCCTGCAGTCCGTTCGCAGCCGGCACGCTGTCGAAGGTCACCGTGTTGGCGAACGTCGGTTTCTTGAAGTCCGCGGCTGGAATCGGACTGGTTCCCTTCTGGCGAACCGGGGCTTCGGAGCCTTTGAATGCGAAGACCCCGTCACTGAAGACCACCTGGGAGACTGTGTTGCGGATCCACAGGAAGGCGTCGCCGTCGGTCTGGTGCACAAACGACTTGTCGAAGACGACCCTCTCTGAGAACTCCGGTGCCACCACGACCGAGGCGCGGTTCGCGACAAAGGCCGTGTTCGAGAATCGCAGCTCGGAGACGATGTCTGGACGCACGGTCAGCAGCGAGATCAGGTTGGCGGTGCCGGCGACCTGGTTGCCTACGAACCAGCTGTCGGCGAAGGAAATCTTCTGGGGCCCTGTCCGATAACTGGCTTGGATCTTCACCAATGGATCGGAGAGATTCTCTTCGCCGCGCTGGTTGTCCACCCAGGAGACGCCCTTGACCTCCAGGCTCTTGCCCACTCGCAGCGTCGTCACGGGATGGGAGACGGCGACATCGGCGATGACCAGGTTCTCCATACGGATGTTCGCCCCGGCGAGGTCGACAGGGACCTTGATCACGGGCGGCGGACCCTTGTCTCCGCGCAGGGTGATGTCCAGCTTGGATGCCGGGCTCCCGTCCTTGATGCTGATGGCCGTCGTCTCGTAGACCCCGGGGGCCAGCACGACCTCGAGGCTGGCAGCGCCCTGTTGGCTGGCTTGGATCTGCTCTTGGAGGGCCTGATACAGCGGCAGGCCGAGGTCGTCGGCGGAGCTGACTCTGAAGGTCTTGGAAGGCGTGGGCATGGGATCCTCTGTTCCGGCGAGGCCCGGCTTGGCGGTGCAGCCAATCGCCAGGCACACCGAAGTCGCGAGTAAACGGGAGTGCCGGTTCATGAATGACTGCCTATGGGTGAGCGACGGTAGCCCCTCGTAGCAGATCCAGGTTCGTCAGGAACGAGTGCAGGGTCATTTCGAAGCGACCCTCGTTGTTGCTGTCGAGGTCGGGACCGTCGCCGTCGAGGTCGACCTCGTTCCGAGCGTGCGGATTCTCTAGGACCACGCTGGATTCCATGTCGCTGATGTTGCCGATGTTGGCCGCGAGATTCGAGGTGGTTAGCGCGAGATCGGCGCCGTCGGTTCCTTTGAAGTGCACGTCCTTGACGTGGTAGGCGTGGGCGGCGTAGACGCTGCGGGTTCCGGGACCGGCGTCGGTTCCGATGTTGCAGACGATGTTGCCGACCTCGAGTAGATCTCGGTATTCCTGGCCGTTGTCCTCGTCCCAGAGCTCCGGATGAGCGCCGACTGCGCAGACGGCACGGACCGAAGTGAGCATGGTGGTGCGGGTGGCGGCGGTGGGGGCGGCGAGCCAGGCATTGATGTCGGTCTTGGCGCCGTTGAGAGCCGGGTCGAGGGTGTTGGTCTCCCACGGCCAGACCCACCAGTCGTCGACCACTGCGTCGATGAGCTGGACGAGCCGCCGAGCGGAGCTTTGCCGGCCGATGCGGGCGTGCATGAAGGTCTCGGTGCCACCGCCGGCACCGGGGTTCTCTTGGGTGTTTACGTAGCTCACGAGCTGGCCAATAGCAGCGGCGTTCGTGGTGACCAGATCACTGCCCTGGGTGTAGTTGATCGTCTCGGTGAACGCGGTCGCGGCGCCCCCGTAGTAGATCTGGTACACGTCCTCGGACCCACCGCCACCGTGGATGATGTTGTAGCCGCCCGCTCCGGTCCCAGCGCCGAGGCCGTACTTGCCGTACTCCTCTGCGAATCGGGCGTAGCACTTCTCCATGAGGGGTGCCCAAAGCGCCATCTCGTAGTAGTCGTCACGGTCGATCGTCAGGATTCCGCCACTCGTGTCGCAGCTGTAGTCGCTGTAGACCGGGGTGTCGTCGACGCGCATCTTGGCGCCGTGCAGGGTCCCGTCGGCCCGGACCTGCAGATCGTTGGTGCAGCTGACGTTGCAGTTGACCCAGGCCGCCGCTCCGGCGTCGAAGCGCTGGAAGGTGGTGGTCACTCGGCTGCCGTCGTAGTTCATCATCGAGGTGACCTTGCCGGGATCGCCCTCGACCAGGCCGAGCAGAGTCGACAGGAAGTAGCAGTCTCCGATGCCACCCTGGCGCACATCGGCCGAGACCGGGGCGTTGTTGATGTACATCGTCGAGTCTTCGGACCAGGCCAGCGTGTTCGGAGCCGCCACCGTGCCCTGGGTGTCGGTGACGTGATCCCCGCCTGGATCCTCGACAAACAGCTGATTCTCGGCCGGCGCGGCCCCGCCTCGAGCGACCCGAATCGATGATGCGTTGACGATCCGAACATCGCGCGCGCCGGGAACCGTGGCGGCCACTGTGTCGGCTGGAGCTCCCGTGGTGGCCCCCGTCGCCGCGTCGACCTGCGTTCCCAGAGAGAGATCGGGACCGGTGTAGCTCCGGTTTGCCCCCATCGCGAGGGGATCGCCCTCGAGGTTGTTGGCATCGGCGACCATGCCCGGGATGTTCCATCCAACCGGCACAACCAGGACCTGACCGGTGCGGATTGTGTGCTGGTCCGGCATGCGGTCGCGGTTCAGGTTGTACAGCGGCATGTAGTCCGCCTGAGTCGCCCTGCGAGCGATCCCCGACATCGTGTCGCCGCGGACCACGGTGTACTTGTTCGTGCTCGCCCGGACGCGCGCGGTCTGGCTGTTGTCTCCCCACGCGATGCCGTCGTCGAGGGGGTCTCCGTCTCTGCCGTTCATTTGCTGCTGAGCAAAAGCGTTGCCCTGGAGCGAGCCGCCGAGCTCGGAGTCGCCGCCCTCCTCGGATATGCCGTGTAGGCCAGTATCTTGGGTAGATTCGGGCGCGTGGACGTCAGGGGTGCGGGCTTGCATTCGGGACATGAGGAGATCCTTTTTGCTGGCAAAGCTGTATCGGTCATCCTCCCGACTCGCAACCCGATACTCGCCGTCTCTCCCTTCGTTTCCTCTCGAGCCTGGTCAGGCACTGGTTCGTAGCCGTGGTCGTTTTCTCGGGGTACTGCTCCTCCGGAGCGGCCCCGGGCTCTGGGCTGGCGGGCTTCGGCGTTGGCGGGGAAGCGTCGGAGGGTGGGGGCGTCGGGATTAGGGGCGTGGAAAGGCTCTTTTTAGTGGCCTGCGGCCAGCGAGGGGCACGCCCCTCTGCACACCCGGCAGCATGAAGCTCCGCAGGGTTGCTAGGTGCCGACGGCTGTTGTATGGGCGGACCTCTTGCTGGAATGGGCTGCGCGCCCCTTCAACCCCCGGCAGAGGGGCTCGCCCCTCTGCACTCCCGGCAACAATCTCATGACGATTGTCGGGATAGCTCGCCAACGACCACGTACACGGCGCCGCAAGCCAGTCGCCGACTCATGACCGACAAGAGCGGATGACGCCCTAGAGCATGGTCGACCACAACGTACCGTCGGAACGAAGTTTCGACGGTACTTGTGCAGCGAACATGTCGGAATCATTTCTGGTGTGGCGCGCGCAAGCGTGTCACTTAAAGTGAAGTATCGAGGGGCATTACCGGAGCCTGCGACTGTTGGGCGCGTCGATTCCGGTTTTTGTCCGTTCAATGCGATCGGCGTCCTCGGTGTTGCCGCCGGACCGGTACAGATCAACAGCTAGCTTCCAGGCGAGGGTTGCGAGCGCGGGCGAGCCGGCTGCGGCCAGACCACCGATAGTCTCTGCGATCTCGGCCGATTCGTTGTCGGCCATACCCAGCTGTCGCGCGGCCATTGCGAAGGTGCGGAGCTCGGAACGGGCGACGCCCCAGTCCGCCTCCAGAGCGGCGGCCCAGGCGAGCATCAGGCGGGTGCCCTCCATGTGATCGAGTCTCCCATCCGCGGAGAACGCCGCCATCAGGGGCGTCAGGACCTGTCGGGCTTCCTCCGATTTCCCCTGGTGGAGCTGACAGTGGGCGAGGCTGAGCATGGCGTTGTGCTCGGCGCGGTGGCCGGTGGCGCGGAACAGTTCGGCGGCTTGACGGCAGCGGGATGCGGACTTCTTCCACTCTCCCCGAGCCCGTTCCACATCCCCCTGCACGCTCAGAACGAAGGCGAGTGTGTTCCGGTTTCCCTGCTCCTCCGCGAGGATCCGGGCGGTGTCCAGGCTGAGCTCCGCGTCGTCCAGATCGCCTTCGAGCATCGCGGCGACCCCCAGTCGTTGATGCAGCGATGGGCCGCGAACACCCGGCAACTCGAGCGCTGCAGAGAGGTGCTCTTTGGCCTCTTTGAGCTTGTTGAGGCGCAACAACAGCGTGGCCAGCCGAAGCCTGCACCGGACGACCAGCTCGACATCGGTGGTCTCGACGGCCACGGCGAGGGCCGACTCGAGATAGCGGCGGGCCTCTCCCTTGTCTCCCGTCGCAAAGGCGACCGAGCCCAGACCGCGGAGAGCTGACCCGAGCTCGTGCCTCCAGCCATGCTCCTGGGCAGCATCCCGCAAGGCGCAGAACCTGGCTCGGGCGTTGCCGAAGCGACCTCGTAGGTTCTCGAGCTCGGCCCAGGTGTTGATGCCACGGCCCCAGCGGACGTCGGCGGAGGGCGGGTCGAGCACGGCCATCGCGTCGGACCACAGCTGCATCGCGTCCTCTGCGGCGGCGTACTCACTCCGGGCACTCAGGGCAGACGCGTCGGTGAGCAGCGGCTCCAGAGCGGCCTCGTGCTCTCCCGCATTGAGGAGGTGTCGCGCTCTTCGGGCCAGCGCGTGGCCGTCTGTCCGGGAGGCGAGCATCTGGGCACATGCTCGGTGGTGGCCTTCCAGGCGGCCTTGTTCGACGGCGGTGCGCAGGATGCACTCGACGAGCATGCCGTGCTGGAAGGTCCAGCGCGGGGGCGCTCCTGGCTGGATCATCGCGAGGCGCTGGGAGACCATCCTCTCCAGAAGGTGGCGGGACGGCTGCACTTCGGCGGCTTGGCAGGCCTGCGTCCACTCCAGGCCGTCGACTTCTCGTCCCAGGGTCGCGCCGATCTCGACGCAGAGCCGGTCGACATCGTCCGCAGCGCAGAGCCGCTCCAGGTTTCCCAACCAGAGGTCGTGAAGGGCGACGGGCAGTTCGACTCGAGCTCCGGGGCGCAACCGGAGTCCTTGGCCGCAGGGCACAAGTACCTTTCGATGGACCAGATCGGCAACGAGCTGAACCGCGAAAAGAGGCACTCCAGCTGCCCGATCCGCGATCTC
>PJEL010000285.1_pt1 | contig 60800 bp, 83 predicted proteins | sample 1853271 | NCBI WGS metagenome assembly PJEL01 (sample SAMN08108733, study PRJNA415343) | Invertebrate metagenome, whole genome shotgun sequencing project. | host: Globobulimina | place: Sweden: Gullmar Fjord | collected 2015-08
CGGGACTTTTCTAAAACTGGTAGCCCCGTCAGGTGAGATATTAATATATGACTCTGATTCTTCTGTACCAATTACTAAATTACCTATTTCTCCGAGAATTTCTGAACTGTTTGATCCATCAAGATGAGTTAGACTTAATCCTGTACCACCACCAAAATTTGATAATGTTAAGATAGCTTTACCAGTAGAATTATTCAGCGAATGTATATCAATACGACCATCCACAGTTCCTTTGTGAACATAAGCAACATTGTTTAAATGCACTTCTGATGTCGTACCAGTGGCTTTTACCGCTAGTTCATCTGCTGCCTCGTCATACTCCAAAACACCCTTTGGACTACCTGAACTGTTTAAAAGTTCAATAGTTGAATTACCTGCAGCTGGAGCCTTTAATGATATCGTTTTTAATGTAGAATCATACAATAAATTAGCATCACTTGAAAGTTCATTAATAGTACTATCAAAAAATGCTATACCACTATCATTTGATGTAGCATCCTCTGATGTAATAAATGATGCTTGAGTACCAAACCAACCACCAAGTGTTATAAATGGAATTGTTTCACCGACCCAAGGAGGAATAGTTTGTACTCCACCTTTTAATTGTACTCCACTAAATTTAGTATATGTTTGTTGGCCAACAAGGGTAAGTGTATTATTTGGATTCTCAAATGTGGTTTCAATACCAATATCACCAGGAACAATAGTGACATAAGAATCAAGAAGACTTGGTCCTGTTTCATCTGACCCTAACCAAGTTTGTACACGGAGTTCACCACTTGTTGCTGGAATTATAGTATACTCTTTTGTATAAAGATTAGATATGCCAGTTGCTGTTAGTGCTTGTGGATCTGATAATACTGTATCAGAAACATCAGAAAGTGGTATTTGGGAAATAGCAGGAAATTTCCAGAAATTAGGTGGTAAGCTTCCAGCATCGTCATATTGAATACCATGGACATAATGACCTACCTCAGATGCTGAAATAAAATTTAATACTTCTGATCCTGAGCTTATATTTGATCCAGAAACTCCAAGAAATAGAGTACCGCTTGATACTTCTAATGCTGACAACCTCCATAAATCACTATCATATGTAGGTGGAGAATCAGCACCTCCCCAAACAAAATTACTTGTTGTATCATCTTCTACATTTACAGTAACTGGTAATCCATTTTCAAGTAAACCTTGATTTGGTGGTGTATTAAAAAATGTATCTCTATCTGCTATGCTTGCAAAGAAATAACTATTTCCTGTAGCTCCAGCTGGACCTGTATCACCCTGAACTAAACTAGTGACATCTACCCATGCAGAAGATGCCCTTTGTTGATATGCAATTGCAGCACTACCATCATCTAAAAGCTTTATAACTAAAAATTCATTAGCATCAAGTCTGGCTAACTCTGTTGGGTTGGCGCCAAAATATACATCCCTTGCTGCAGCATCTGCATATACACCTGGATCATTATTAGACTGGGTAAATAATTGAAAGCCAGCACCTGTGCCGCCACCTGTACCACTACCTGGATCAAAAATTGGCATTGTTTCTCCTTATGTAGATTCATTACAATAGATGCTGTGAATTTGCCCCCACATAACTCATAGCCATATAATTAATTTGATACTGTTACTACAATTGTTACTGTTGAGTTTTTACCTTTAACCCAAATACCATCGATTCCATTAGATATTACACCTTTTGATGCACCAGGAGCTATTTCATGTCTTGGAGAATCATCATCTGGTAAAGAAGATTGCTCAGTAATGTATGCTGTGCTATTTGATACATTTTGAGCTGTATAAACTTCACCAGTTATTAATGATAATTCTGCAACAAGATCTCTCCAAAGAATGTCATTTACAATTACTTCTTGTGTTGCCATAATTCCTCCTGTTAAGTTTTAATCATTGAAGGGTTGCTAGTAAATTTATAAACTATTTCTGTATCATATGAACATATAATTATATCATTATTATTTTGATTAATATCAACATCAGATAAATTACTTGCCCCAACATCTATAATTGTATTCCAGTCTCCTGTACCACCAGTTTGCTTATAAATATATTCATCTGTAGAATCAGAGCATAAATATATATCTAATGTTAAAGGATTGACATCAATACCTGCCCAATTATTAGTAGGTGCTGACTGGTCTACCCAAGATCCAGTACCAGCTGTTTGTTTATATACTGTTCCACCAATAGAACAAATAAATACATCACTAGTAATATAATTCACAGAAACTCCAGTAACAGAAATACTAGGAGCTGATTGGTCATCCCAAGTGCCTGTTCCACCTGTCTGTTTATAAATTGAGTTATCAATTGATGTACCAACAAATACATCACCAGTTGATTCATTTAAAGTTATTGCATAAGGATCACCAGATGAGAAAGATTGACTAACCCAAGAACCAGTTCCTGCTGTCTGCTTATAAACATCATTTGTAGTAGTTTCACATGCATAAACATCGCCAGTATTGGAATTTACAGTAATTCCTTTCCAACTGGCAGCAGGAGCACTTTGGTCTACCCAAAGTCCAGTTCCACCTGTTTGCTTATAGACATTTAGATTAGCAGAGCATGCAAATATATCACCTGTTAAATAATTAACTGCTACATCTAACCAAAGTTCTGATGGTGCATTTAAATCGAATTGATCATATTTGATAATATTTGGTAAACCAAAAGTTGTAGATCCATCACCTTCACTATACCTTGCACCAAATAAAGCAAAAAGGCCAGCATATGTAGTTCTGCTAACAATTTGCCCATTACATTCTAAATATCCAGATGGTATAGCAATTTCGCCATTTATTAAAATATCACCAGTTATATCTGGACCTCTACCAACAAGTCCCGCTGGAGTGACCCATTTATCAGTAAGTATACCAGCAGTTGCTTCTGCTACGCTAGCAAATAACCATTCTGTGATTAACTCAAATCTATCATTGCTAGAACTATAAACAATAGCTGTAAATTTTCCAGCTAATATAACTCCAGCTTCTAAATCAGTTCCATCAGGAGTAGTTATATCTTTAATTCCAATACCAGCAATATTAACAGTAGAGGCACCTGTATTATCATTTCCAGCATCAAACGCAACTAGCATCCCATCTTCATAAGAGCTTATAGTTTTAAGATTAGATGAAATTGAAAGTGTATAAATATCAGCAGATCCAGAATCTTGATATATCATCGCTGATGTCATATAACCAGCAATAGTCTGAGCTAGCATATCTAAATTTGTATCTGGACCACCAGAATCATCTAAAGTGAAATCAGCACTTAGTATGATATTTTCAAGTTCATTATTAAATTGATTAAAAGTACCAGCAGGCCATTGTCCAGTGGAGCCTGATGTACTATCAAATTTTTCTTCTGTATCTCTCATGGCTTATATTTTGATTACATAGTTAATTATTGATGTTTTAAATAAAGTATCATATATGGAACTTATATAATACAAATCTATATTTGAAACAACTTCAATAGCTATAGCTTGTGTAAAAATCTCAATCCAAGTAACAAAATCTCCAGTTCCACCTTCCTGTATATATATTACATCTACTGCGACAGCATACACATTACCAGTATCTTGATCTATTTTTATATCAGACCAATTTACAGCAGGGGCAACTTGAGCATCCCAAGAACCAACGCCACCTGTTTGTTTAAAAATATCATCAAATGTAGTACCACAAAGATAAACATCACCAGTAGTTTCATTTACTGCAATACCTGAAAAATTACCAGCAGGAGCTGATTGATCTATCCAACTACCAGTACCACCTGTCTGTTTATAAACAAGGCCAGAAGTAGTACATATATAAACATCACCAGTAACTTCATTTACAGAAATACCAGTCCAAGAGTATGAAGGAGCTAATTGATCTATCCAAGAACCAGTTCCACCAACCTGTTTATAAAGAGTAGAAGAGCCACCAATAAAAACATCATTAGTAGTTGAATTAATATCCATTCCTCTCCAGCCTTCAGCAGGTGCTGACTGATCTACCCAAGAACCATAACCACCTGTTTGCTTATAAACATTTTGCTCAGTAAGTGAACCAATATAAACATCATCTGTAGTAAAATTAACAGATACAACAAAATAATTTTCAATTGCTGGCTCTTGATTTATTTGACCAGTAATTTCTGTAGATCTACTTGGTAAATTAAAAGTTGTTGACCCATCTCCATCTCCATATTTATCACCAATAGCAGCATATAAATTAGCATATGTCGTTCGACTCACTTCAGAGCCATCACATAATAAATAAGCATCAGATATAGTATCTCCAACAAAACCAACAATAGATCCAGTTCGTGCTAAATCTGATAATGATCTTGGCGATATAATTTTATCAGTAGCAATCTTTGCAATATCCTCTGCCTCTGTTGAAAAAATATTTGGATTAGCAATTTCAAATCTATCATTAGATGAATTATATGTCGCAATTATAATTTTATCCTCTATAACTGCTCCAGCATATAAATCATCACCTCCATTTAGTGTAAAATCTTTTATACCAATTGACTGCACATTTATAGTTGATGCTCCTGTATTAGTATTAGTTGCTTTAAAAACAACAACCATTCTATTATAATACTGAGCAATCTTTTTAAAGCCACCAGGATTATTTACAGCATAAGCATTTACAGATCCGCTATCTATGAATGACCAAGAAGTGACAGCATAATCAGCAAATGACTTTGCCATCATTTCAAGATCTGTATCTGGACCAATTTCTGGATCTAAAGTAAATCCATCACTTTCTGCTAAATTCTCTAATTCATCTTGAATTGAATTAAATGTATCTGCTGGTAGAGTGTCACCCACTCCATCTGCTTTTGTAGGATTATCTCTCATTTTATGTTTTTATTAAATGGTTTATCATTACTGCTTTTTCTACTAATTGTCCAGTACCACAAACGTATATATCACCATCAGCGCCAATTCTTATATCTGTAGTGCTAGTAGAAAATGCAGGTACTGGATATGATTGTAATAAAAAATCATTTTCTCCACGTATGCTTTTATATATAGCGCCATTCCCTACTGCATATACATCTTCTGATGACTGATCAGCAGAAATTCCATCCCAAGATAATGATGGTGCTGTTTGAAGAACCCAAGAACCAGTCCCAGCTGTCTGTTTATAAATAACTCCAGTGAAACTAATTACCCATACATCCCCAGTACTGTCAGATATAGAAACTCCAGACCATGTTACAGCAGGACTACCTTGTTCAACAAATGATCCAGTTCCACCTGTCTGTTTATAAATAGTACTAGCCCCAACTATATATACATCGTCATTTATAGAATTAACAGATATAGCATTTTGACTAGCTAAGCCAGCAGATTGATCTACCCAAGAGCCTGTACCACCTACTTGTTTATATAGATTATTTGATATAATATAAACATCAGATGTATTAGAATTGACTGCAACACCCTCCCAAGCTTCAGCAGGAGCACTTTGATCCACCCAGGAACCAGTACCACCAGTAAGTTTATAAACATTTTGTTCAGAATCAGAGCAAATAAATACATCACTATTTACTGGATTAGACCATATACCACGCCAATCCTCTAAAGATGCATTTAAATCAGCATAAGAATTAAAATCATTTGATATATACGGTAAATTAAAAGTAGTGCTACCATCGCCAGCTCCAAATCTTATTCCAATAGCTTCAAATAAATTAGCATAAGTTGTTCTGCTTACTTCTTGCCCATATGTTGGTAAATATCCAGTTCTTATAGTTGAAGTAGATGATTTAATAATTCCTGGCATTTCAAAAATAGTTAATTGCGAAGGACTGATGGCAACATTTTCTAAAGTAGCTGCTGCTGCTTCTGCATCAGTAGCAAATTCAATTCCTTCCAAGTATTCAAATCTATCATCAGTTTCATTAAATACAAATAAGTAATAAGTATCAATCTCTAATAATCCAGAAGTCAGAGCAGAACCATCTGTAAACTGCGCATCTTTAGCACCAAGACCACCTAGATCAATAGTAACTGCCCCAGTATTTGCCCTATTTGTTTTAAAAATTACAGTCATGCCATCATTGTAAGCAGTTGGCATTTCTATAGTAGTATAACCAGTCATTTCTTCAAGAGTAAAGTCATCTCCAGATACGCTTGAATCATAAAATAACTTTCTAGCACCAGAATAAATAGCAGCAGTTTTGCCTAACATATTCAAATCTGTATCTGGACCAATATTAGGATCCAGAGATATTCCAGTACTTATAACTGTATTTTCAAGTTCTTCCATTATGGAATTAAAAGCATCTGCATGTAGTACATCACCTACATTAGATTCCTTTGTTGCAATATCTCTCATTCTAAATCACCTTCATTAATAATAACTACATTTACATTAGCTGGAGCTAATTTATCAAAAATACAAGATAAAAATTCTCTACCACCTGTACTAAATGGTATTGGAAATATTAAAGGAAAATCAGTAGTAATATCTTCATCACTAATTATTTCTATAAACATAGTATAAATAGCAGCTTTCTGACTAGAGAAAAATACAGCTGGAAATTCTAAAGCAAATTGTCCTTCTGTTTTCCTCAATTCTATATCAATTTCAAAACCAAATATAGCTGCAACTCTTATGAAATCTTCTTTAGTCTGCACTCCACCATACTTACCAAATTTTTGTTCTACTTGAAGTCTTCTTTGAGTTTCTGATACTGTTACTGAAAAACAAGTATCTGGAATACCAACTGATTGTTCCCACTCTAATAATAATTCATCCGCTAGATTTATATCCATCTCATTGAATAACTTTTGCTCAAGAACTTGGAATCTATAAAATTCAATAGCAAGTCCAAAGAAAAGATTCCCAAAATCATCATCATAAACAAAAGCTTTATTCCAAGCTTTGCCTTCTGGCAAATGAGATGCTAATAAAAATGCTTGTTTTTCTTTTGATATAGGATTAAATATAGACATAATTAAATTGTTATAGTTCCTGGTACGCCAATAGAATCATCGCCAACAGTAATATCGCCAATTGGTTCGATTAGTGTGAAATCAAATAATCTATCTCCTGTTGCAGTATCAATAGTACCTATTATAGCATTTTTATAACTTTCTTCAGTAATATCAGTTTCAAATGCAACTACATCTTGATAGAATGCAAGTATATTGGCTTCAATAGCTGCTGCCATACTAGTGGTGCTTGGCGATATAAGTGAGAATGTATAATCTGTTAATACAGGAGTTGGCGCAGTAACAATTACATCATCTTCATCATCAGTAGCTGGTAATATTTCAAGTATTGAATTCTTAACTTCTAATACCTCAGATGAATCTGGTATAATATTATCATCATCATCTCTAACAAATAATATAGTTACTTGACCAATATCAGGTGTTATCCTTTTTACCAATACACGAGTTACTCCAGATATTAATCTTGCTTGCTTTTCAATAGCTGATGAATTAAAATTAGCAACTGGATTAGATCTACTTTGTATTGTTCTTGTATATAAATTTTCAGAAGTTTCTTCATTTTGACCTCCTGTGAATCCAGCATAGTCTACATAACCAATAGGATCAATACCAGTATCAGTACTTACTTCTGTTAATTCTGCCCCAGATCCTAAATTTTGATCAATACCAGTATCATCAGAAGTCATAGCAACAAGAGCACAATCACAACTAACAGTTATTGTACCAGTAGCAGGAGTTATAGGTGTTCCAATTATTTCATATGAAAATGTAACTGAATCAATAACAATTAATGAAAATGTTCCATTGTAATCAGTTTCATTTGCTCCAGCTATAATTGCTGAAATATTAGTAGCAAGTTGATGAGCTTCTGATGTTATAGCAGTTACTGTAGTTCCAGATCGAGTTAATGAAGTTATACTTATGACTTTAGCAGATATAGAAGTATCTACATCAACAGAATAAATATTTCCAACAGATGTTTGATATTCTTTTCCAGAATATACATTTGTTCCTACAGTTCCAGTTATTACTGCACCACCAGATGAAGACTCTTCAGAAAAAGGAGTCAAACCTTCATAAGCAGCCCATCTTTCTAAATTTTCTCTAGTAGCAGTATCTGGAAATAATTCTTTTTCTAATTGAGCAATAGATAGAACATTATCATAATGCCTACCAGCATTAGAATCAGTAATAGTTCTAATCAAAGATCCATATATTGTAGGATCTAAAGTTGCCAAAAGACCTTTTACATCAGCTCTTATTCTTTCAACTATTTCTTCATAATCTGGTAAATCAATTGCCATTCCCAGTAAGCTCCCATAATTTTCTATAATGCGTTGTTACAACTCCATCAGTATTAGTAATTACAATAGTTAATTCAATTCCCAATCTTGGTACTATAACTCCAGTAACTTCAACTAATGTTGCTAAGCCATCTTCTACTAACCAGTTTAAAGATTTTTGTGAAAAACTAATTGCATCATTTCTTGTATCTGGAGTTAATCTACTTTGATCCAATAACCATAATAGACTACCAATTTGTCTTCCTTCTATTAAAGATACAGTATCACCAAGCCATCCCCTTCTTAACTCTGTTTGGTTAATTCTATCTGCTGGCGCTCTCTGATCTGTAAATAAAGAAATATTTATAGCAGTATCAAAACCATCTTCTGGAGTAAGATCTCCATCAGTAATTCCAATAGTAAATTCACCATTTTCATTAACGATTAATTTAGCATCCATTATTGTGGTGCTCCAGTAGTTGAAGATCCAGGTCCATCAGTCCAAGAATATGCGTGTGTATGAGTGCTTAAGTTAATTCCTGATCCATCTATAATATCTCCAGAAGTATTAGTACTTGGTGGAGTAGATGGAGCTGGTACACCACCTCCTGCGACTGGAGCACCAGTATTGAATCCAAGGTTACCAAGATGGAAATGATTAGTTAGAGATATAGCAGTTCCAGCAGAATCAGAAATAACATCGCCAGTAACTGATGCCTCTCCATCAATAACAGTAGCTCCAGTAATATTAACATCACCTGTTATATTAACAGTTGGTGCATCTATATTAATATCACCAGAAGCGGAAATATCAATTCCACCGTCGCTTTTCAAATAAACAAAAGATCCAGTCTTAGTATTGAATAAAACAACTTCACCTTCAGCAAGGTTTTTCTTTCTATTAAAGAAATCATTAACAAATCCAAATTTTGTCGATTCCCTACCTTGTCCATTCAGTATAAGGATATGTGATTTGATAGGAGGATTAGAACAGATTCCATATACTGACATTCTTATGAATTTATTATCCCTACCACTCGCTGAATATTTTCCGCTAGGAAAAGGATTATTATCAGCACCTACTACACTATAATAAGCCTGTTTAATTAGATTAAAAAGTTTATAAGGCTTCATCCTACCTATCTATTAATATTATATCGTTTACAGCTTTTAAAGTATATGAATTTTTACTGACAAGGTTTAAAGTAGTAGTAGAACCAGATTCAACAGAATAATCATAAGTAATTTGATTACAATAATATTGACCGCTTAATCCAGCATAATCATCTACTACTTCATATAATATATCTTCACTCCATGGTTCGTCATTCTGACTATGACCTTGAACTGTAACTTTGTATTTGAAATTCCTTGCTCTTCTGATTGCTACTTCCCATAATGCTCTTTCTTCAAGTATTTTCTTTTGATCAATGGTATTTATATTTATGACTTCTTCAGCATAAAATTCATATATCCTTGTTGGTCTTATTGCTGGATCAGTAGCAAAGTCTGCAAACTCTACAAGTTCTTCAATATTATCAAAATCAGATACCTCTATTGGGTAACCTTGAATCTGTGCTATGTAAGTACCAAATAGATTTGCTAGATTAAGTGATCTATGTGCACCTATTATATTATTTGCTTTGCCATCTATGACATTATTTAATACATTAGTTGCTACATCAGTAGATGGCTTCATCAATACTAAATTACCAGCTGTATCATCAGTTAATAAAACTTGTCTTTGACGAGCAAATTGTTCAATAAATTCCAATGCAGACTGTCCAAGTTCTCCTCCAAAAACTGCTATAAAAATTTCATTCTGATCAGCAGCATCAACTACTCCAACATTAAAATTATCTGCTATTTTTTTAGCAATTTGAAATAAGCTTAAATTTTCCCATCCTTTTATTGGAGGAACAGTACTATCTATCAAGTCTTGAGTTAGGCTTCTGCCTTTGATATTTATAGCGTGACTTCTTGAATCGTATTTTATACTATATGTATCAATCCAACCAGTTAATAATACATATTTATTATCAGCAATAATTTCTACTAGATCACCTTCTTTAACTGGTAGAACATCTCCTGGTTGAGCAGTAGCAGTAAATGAGAAAGTACTTGCTGCCATTTCTATTCCACGCACTACTTGTGCATTTTTAAACCCAGTATATTCAAAACCCTCTAATCTTATAGATAGACTCATTCTGTTAGTGCCTTAATTTGTTCATTAAAGTTAGCAATATTAATATCTGGATTTAAACCAATCATACTATCAACATTATCAAGTGCTCCATAATATCTATAAGTAACTAATGATATAGATGTTCTTCCTGGATCAATATCTGCTACTCTCCAAATTTTCCCAATTTGGTTATCAAGTACTGTTTTTACAGTATATCTTAATTTTATTATAGCAGCTCTTGTAGCTGGATTAAGAGCTAAATCACCAGGATCTGTAATCATCAAATTATTATAATTTACTTCAATTAAATCAAGAGCAGATTGCAAATCTTCAGTTGTATTATAATCAGTATTAGCAGTCGCCTCCATTAATCCAATTAATCCAATTAATCTTGTTTGTTCTGCTACTGCTTTTGTATTATTTGATCTATTTGCTCTGCTGGCAGTATTATCTGGCTGATCTTCTTCATCTGATTCATAACCAATTAATGAATTCCAAGCATCTGCTAAAGTTTCAGCATCGAGAGATAATTGAACAAAGTTATTATAAACATCTTCAAGTGATGCTTTTAGACTAGTGGCAGTCTCCATTATTTTGTAAACACTATTCCTAAACTTATTTATAGCTGATTTTGTAGATGCTACAAAAGATTGAATTGGTCCAACTACATCATCAATTGCGTCAGTTATTCCATTCATAATTGCTAATATAGTATCAACTATACTAGTCAATCCAAGGGAGTCAAAAGGTGATTCATATTCTTCTTCAAGTGCATCAAATAATTCTGATCTAGCATCATCTGCTAAAAATGTAGCTGATTCTGCAGTAGCAGGAGATTTTACTGGTGTTGATATTTTTGATGTATAAAATTTTGCGTTAAAAATAAATTCGCCAATTCTTCTTTGATTAGATGTTACAGTAAATAGTCCTGGTTGGACTTGTATACTACCATATATTGGATGTACCAATTCTCCATTACCTGGAGTTTCTAATGCTACTTCAAGTGCTTCCCTATTTTGAAAAAAGAATTCGCCATGTACTATGCATACTAAATCAATTACTGGAGGTAATTTACCAAGTGGTTCAGCATATCTCTCATCGCTATTTGGGTATTCATGTATTGCTACTTTTTGACCACGAGCAGCAGTCTCTTGTGGAACTAAAAATTCAACACCTCTAAAAGACGCCTGATTAAGTTGACCAACAATATCAATTTCTATTGCCATTAATAATTCCTCATATAAAAACCTACATCACCAGATGGATCATTATCAAATTCTGCTTTATTAACTTTTGATCCTTCACTAGCAGAGACTTCAATTCTACCATTTAGTGTATTTTGATTAGATCCTGCTCCCATAGCAGATATTGAATTACCCATACCAGGAGCAAGTCCACCTGATAATCCAGAAGCTTCAAGCATACCAGCTAATGATGATCCAACACCAGCTAATGAAATAGATTCAATAAAATTCTTAGCTTTTATGAATGCTTCGATTAGAGTTTCAATTATTTTAATTCCAAGTTCAAATGGCGATAATATAAACCTTAATGCATCACCTATCCCTTTCATTGTGAAAGCTACAATATCACCAAGAAGACTAAATGCCCCTCCAAATAAATTACCTACTGTTGCTTTTCCTCCAAAAAGCATAGTTAATATATGATCAATTGATTTTATTATAGGATCAAAAGAACTAGTCATATAAGCAAATTCTCTTCTGACGCTTGCAGTTTTGAAATACAAAGCGGCAAATAATGCAACTAATGACATTACTCCTAATACAACTAGAGTTATTGGACTAAGTAATGTACCAATAGCTATTGATACTAAACCAATTATGATAGTAGCAGCAGTCAGAGCAGTAACCAAAGCAATAATCCCCATTACTATTTTCATCAATCTTGGATGCTCTTTAACAAATTCTCGAACTGAAAATGCCATTTTTAAAACAATAGGTGTTATCTCTTTTATAAGTGGTAGGAATCCCTCTCCAATAGTTATCAGTACAATATCAAAAACAGCCTTCATCCTCTGTATAGCAGTAGTTGCACTAGTCAGTTTCTTTTCTAATTCCTTAAGCATAGAACCAACAAACTTATCTCTTTCAAGAAGTCCAAATGCCTTCTTTAATTGTACTAAACTAGCAGCAGCATTCTTAACAAATTCACCACCAGCTTTACTCATCAATCTATCAAGTACAATTTGCCGCTTTCTTAAACTCAGTTTACTCAATCTCTCCAAGAACCAAATCATAGCTTTATGTGGATCTTTAAGCATCTTATTGGTAATACCAGGCATCTTAGCAACTTCACGCATCATAATACGCATTCCACTAGCTGCTAATCTTGGAGTTGTTCTTATTGAATCAGCAAATGCTGCCCATCCAGCTATTAATTCAGGAGCAAGTTTAAAGTTATCGTATTGTTTAAATTCATCTAACATTCTTGATGTAGTATGCAGAAGTCTTGCTCCAGTAGTTTCATACCTATCAGAAATGTAGTTTGCTGCATCAAGAAATCTCTGAGTTCCTTGATTATCCAGACCCAACATTCCTCTAAACTTACCAAGCATTCTAGCTGCATCTTTACCAGCCATATCAAATGCTGTAGAAGCTCTTGCAGATAGAGTTATGAATTCAATTAATCCTTTAGTTGAATCACTAAGCTTAGCAGCTTCATATGCTATGTCTCCCATCTCAGCTGGCATTTTACCAAGATGTATACTCATTCTTAAAAGGCTTTCTTCAAATTTCTTGAATGCTTCTGGGGTCTTGAAATTAGAAACCCTCTGAACATCAATCATTTTTGATTCAAACTCAGCAGCTTTCTTTATTGGAAATGCAATCATAGCTGCACCATAAGTAGCAGAAATGATTCCTCTTAAACTAGTGAAATGATATCCTAGCTTTTTCAAAGAACTTCCAACTCTTCCTAATGATCGAACTGCATTCATAGAAGTCTGAGCCACTTTTCTCATTGGTCCAGAAAATCTATCCAATAATTGTATAATATAATTAACTTGTTCTGACATAATTATTTAGTTGCATCCTCTATTTTCCTACTAATATTGGCTGCTTCTATCCTAAATTGAAGCAAGCCATAATATGATAAGTTAAGAGCATATTCAAAATCCAATCCCCCCTCATAAAACTTAACGGCATCGCAGGCATCTGCGAACCATTGAGCCTTTGTTACTCTTCCACCAATAAGGAGGGAAATGTAAAAAAAGACGCATACTCACACAACATATTTAATGCATCATTATACTCCAGCTTTTCAAAATGAGCAATTTTTATCGGAGTTATATTGTCTAATTTTGCACACTTACAAGCCAATCTTTTAAAAGCACCAAATAAACTGGTAATCTTAATTTCTTGTGACATTGTAATCATCATTCTAATATCACGAGCTTTTGGGACATTATCTTTAAGATTCTGTAATGCGCTTTTTTCTTCCTCTGGTGTTTCAGCAATATTACCTGCTTTTGATAAGTTTCCAGCAGAGACCAAAGATCCCATAAATAGCTGTTCAAAATCAGAAACCTCATTAAAGCATTTCATATTAGGAGGTGTGAATTCAACTGTTGCTGTTTTCTCAAAATTGCCTTTACCTTTTGGTGTATACTCTAGTGGTTCTTTTAAATTGTATAAGAAATTTTCTTCCATTTTTGGCCCCAAAAATAAAAAGTTAATAATTTTAATTAGTTAAGAAAAAAACGCTGTAGGAAGTTTAAAAAACTCTAAGTATACTAGGATATAAGAGAAAGCCTTAAACAGCGTTTAAAGGTACTTTAAACGCCTTGGTTTAAGGCTATTCTATATAATAGTTACCTATTATGCGCTAGGTGCTCCTTTCCATTCAATTTCAAGCTCGCCATCTGCGCCAATCATTCTTTCTGGCTCAGTAGTCATAATCATATCTCTGAAAGACTCAGTTATATCTGCTTCAGAAATACGAATAGTGCTTTCATATAATACATTCCAATCTTTAACAAGATTAAGATTAAAAGTAGTGTTAAACATTTTAAATTTAACCATACTAATTTTAGTCTCAGCATTTTCAGTAACTACTACTGAAATAGCATTACCTCCAGCACTTTGAGCTTTCGCATCCTTGTCACCCAATCCAGGCTTATAACTAAGTGAATTAGGTATGATGGATATCGTCTCATCATTGATCTCTATGGTTGGATTACTTAATGCTCGTTCACCCATGGTTTAACCTCCAAAATTTATTTGAATTGTTCCAGTTATCGCTCTTAATTGTGAAACTAAAAGCGGTGCCTGTGTAATAGTTGCACTACCATTACGGACATCTACAGTTACAACAAGATTTTGATTGTAATCTTTTTTAGCAGCTCTACCTTTCTGAGTCAAGGCATCCTCAGCTAATGCATCATACAGCTCATTACAGAATGCCCTAATACTAGGTTCATTCGCCATATCCCTGCCTGCGATAAGATCACCATCAGTTAACCTTGTTTGTGCATATCGAGACTTACAGTTAACAAAAAAGAACTCTCGAATTACACTAGCAGTATCAATTGTATTTAGATACTTATAACTATCATCAGAATTAGCAGCGGCATCTGTTAAGTATGTCGTTACAAATTCTCCAAATATTGTAGCATTATATGCTCTATTTGGTCCAAAATTGGAAATACCAGCAGCAAGTAATTCATCTAAATCAGTTTGAGAGAAATCATTCTCTGGTATAGCAACTGGTAGACCAGGTAATGCCGTATTGAAATAAGGCAAACTTGCAAGTCCTATTCCACCAAATTGATCGCTTGATGAAACAGTAGTAAGATAATCAGTTAATTGCGCATCTTGAGTAAGTCTTAATGCTCTTATTGCGCAAATTTGAGCAGCTGCAATATCTGGAAATTCAAGAGTAGCTGGGCCTTTGAAAAAATCGCCATCTATTTTTTTTACTCCAGGAATTACAACTGATTGAGAGTTTTGATCTGAATATGTTTTAAGATTAGCTAATGTATCAGATTTAACCTGAATAACAACGCCATCTAAAATAGCATTAACTGAATTAAAACGACCATCCAAAAAATCTTGGACTTCATCAAGATCATAAGCAGAAGGCCATAAGATAGTTTGATATCTTGTATCACCAACTGCATCCAGAATCCCAGTTAATGTAGGATCAGTTGCACCACTAGCCCAACCAGTAAGAGCTATAGTTACATCCAGAATTGTTCCTTCAATTGATAACCCCCAATCATTACAGATAGTACCTCCATTTTCTGCAGTTGAAGTTACAACTCCTGCTGCATTTGCTATCGTGAAAGGCTTATCTAAATTAGCAGCGAATGCAGCAACAATTGCATCTCCTATTTCAGTAATGGTATCATCTTCAAGATAATCAACTTCAAATCTTAAATCTTTTTCAGATCCTACAGTTGCAAAAAAGCTTCCATCTTCGCCAGCTGGTCCTACTCCAAGTGTAGTAACTCCAGTTCCCTTTACTGCGCCTCCAGCATCTGCTATTGGTAGGATATCCAAAATAGATACTTCATTTATAGCTTTGAATGCTCTGATCAGTCCCGCTATATGACTTGTTTGTCCAAATAATACATCCTCTGATCCATCATTTGGAAAATCACGTATTACAACTCCAGCAGTAGCTGTTCCAGCTGCTAGCATTTGGCCAACAATTAAAACTCTTTGTTCTGTTACACCTGCTAATTGCTGTGCAGGTATAATAGAAAAGGTTACTTTTGGCTTATCGATTGACATTTATACCTCCATTTGGTGTTATTTTTTTGCTGTCTGCTTTTTAGCAGGTTTAGATTTTTCCACCAAAGTCTCTTTGGTATCTTTATCAATTATTTCAACGCATTTATCAATTTTTGCATCTTTGAGCCTATCACGCCAATATCTATCGACTGGTATGTACTCAATTTCCTCTTTGTATTTCTGCTCATCTTCTTCATCTTTTTTTGGTATTGGTTTTTTATTAATAACTTTCTGAACTTGTATGCTAATCTTATCACCTTTCTTCTTATTAGCAAGATCAACATTTAGCAATAAACTTTTGTTCTCATATTTTGTCTTCATCTTTCTCCTATGGATTTGGAAGATCTACTTCAAAAGTCATATCAGTAGTATCATCACCACCAATATCTTGAGTATTATCAAGTTCTGCAAATGCTCTTGTGTCACTATCTTCAGCTGCATCTCCTTGGGTAATATCGTAAGTAAATTGAAAATTGTATTGATAAACTAAAACAGCTCTATCATATAATACAAAATTATGGCCAATTAGAACTGTTTTAAAATCACCTTCATCAGATAAACCAGTAGTGAATTTTATACCATATAAGCTTTTCAAAATTGGTTCTAATAGATCATGTCTGAATACATCTATTAAACTTTCAGCTGCTATTTCACCAGTACAATTGCCTAATAGAAATATAGAGAAGCCATCTATCAATCTAAGCCTAACATCATTTCCTCTAGCAAAAGTAGCAGTAGAGTCATTTAGTGTATTTCTATCTTTAGAAGCAATAACATCGTTCATAGATATCATTGCCCACATACTATCAGTTGGGTTAGCAGTATATTCTTCAAGTGTTCTTTCGATACTTACTGAACCTGCTATCCTGACTGCTGCTTTTATTGTTCCTACTGAATAATCTCCATCATTGAATTCTCCAGCAATAGAAAAACTATCAGCATCTATAAGACTAATTGGATATGCACCATTTATCCCATCTGCTCTAACTTCAGTAATATATTCATTACCATTAAGAGTTGGTATAGTATTAGTGCTTTGAACTTTGAATGCAGTCCTACTATGTACAGCAACTAGATTGAATGTTCCATTCCAATTAGTATCAGTAAATCCACCTAAAGTAACAGTTTCATATCCTGGAAACCCATAAGTTAAATCATGTTTACTAGGAACTCCAAAAGTAAATACTAAACCATCTTGAGATACTGAATCCATAGGAGTATCTTGTGCAACATCAGAAATAGTTACTGGAGCATTATTTAGCAATCCATGATTTGGAGCATTTATAGTAGCAACATTACCACTAGTCACAATAGAATTAACAGTAATTGTTTCACTAAAGTAATCTGTATACTTTGGTAATACTAATTGTAATTGGGTTACTATATCTAATAATCTCATTATATCCTTTTAGACCAAGCAGCTCTTAAACCATTAATAGTTTCTTTTCTCTTTTCATGAATAGTTCTTTTCAAAGATGGTCTTGCTTCCATAATTGTAGTTCCATCTTCTAAATAAGCAGCATAAGGAGCAGTTGCTCCATATACTAATTGTAAATGTCCACGAGCATTATAAAATATACTTCTCTGTAATGTTCCGCTTAAGATAGCTGGAGCCTCACCTGGAGCAGAAGCTTGGTGCTCAATTCCTCTTATATTATAGATTCTACCAGTTTTCTTTTCTGCCATCAAATTCTTAGTATGATCCATATATTCAGATCCAACTTGGTGTAGTGCTCTATTCAATTGTCTTTGAGTCCTTGTCTCTAAAGTGAATAGTTTTTTCCAAGTTTTACCATTATCTGATCTTCCAATTAATCTTGCGCTCATTTATTTGCCTCTAAAGTATCAGCTCCAAGTAATCTGCACCTTAATTGAAGAAATCTTTTTCGTTTATTTGGATCAAGTGGTCTAATTATTTCATAATTATCACCATCAAACTTTACCATTACTTCAGAAGTGATATCATCTCTATATCTTATAGTAAATATATCAGTAATCACTTTTTGAGTATTAACATCATCAAATACTTCTGGTCCTTCTACAGTTACTAAATTTGACCAGACTTCTGCGATTAGTGTATATGTTTGGCCAAAAGAAGATGATCTAAAAGAAGGTGCTTGTATATCTCTAGTATACAAACCTATCCTATCCCTCATATCTCCAACTTGAGGACTAATTGATAATCTTCTTTTTACAGATAATTTTCCCATATTAACCGAATGTTGCCACTATACGTCTTTGTTTAACGATTTGTTTTGCTACGAATGGTATTTGTTGTTTCTCATCAGTTGAAACATCACCTCTATTCTCATACCAGAATAAAACAGTTTGTTGTATTGCCGTTATAATATCATCTGGAACAGTAGCAGCTGCCCCATAACCAGCAGTGAAATCAATTTCTATTGGATAAGCTAAATCAGTATCCAATATATCTGGACTAGGGAACAATATCCTAGAATACCCAGATGATTGTTTTATAATATAATCTGATGAACTCACAATAGTGCCATTAATTCTTATCTCACTTATTGCAATCAATGGTGCTTTTGTAATTTCAACAAAAGGGTGATTCTCATAAGCAGAAAGGCACAAAGTTGAGAGATAACCAGTATATCCTTTAGTGACAAATATCCTATTCATCATTCCTTCAAGTAAAGTATTAACTCCAAGAATGAGTGATTCAACTAAAGTAGTATCTGCAATATTAATATCTCTACACCAGTCACTTGCTATATCATAAGTAATAGGAGGCTCAGCAGCTGGTGTAACTAATTCATAGTAACTTTGTGACATATTTACCTTATTGATAAATTATTCTGGGAAACCAATCTCGACCAATTCTGCAATCATATTATCGACTGTTTTTGATTTTGCTACTTTATGATTACAATTTAACATACCCCAATCTTGTATGATCTGTTTATGATCATCTTCTTCAGTTTTTTCCATCAGGGATCTTAAATGTTTTTCGATGTCTACGATTTTCAAAGGATCAGGTTCTATCCCTTCTTCACCTTCTTCATCGTTTTCTTCATCGTTTTCTTCATTGTTCTCTTCATCTTCTGGAACTTCTTCATCTGTCAGCTCTTTTGCGTATCCAATTTTAACCAAACGCTTCATTGCATCAAGTGGATTTGTGTCTACTTTTGCGCAGACTTTTACAAATTGAGCCAAAACTAAAGTTTGATCTTCAGTTAATGGTACAGCTGGCCCCCAAGCAGGATGCAGACTAACTTTTCCAGTTTTTAAAATTTTTATTTTCACTTTACCCTCCAATTGAAGTAGTACCATTTCTGGTACTACTTATTAAGAACCACAATTAGCTGTTAATCGTCAACAGGCTGATGATGAGCATAAGCAAGAATAGCAAGTGAACTAACTGCATCAACACCAGTCGAAACAGTAGCGGCATCAATTGAAATTCTAGCATATCTTTTCTTACCAATGTAGCCAATTCTTTTGGCAGTATCATCATCAGTAAGTGCAAAATCAGCATCTCCAAGAGTCTCTTCTGCAGAAACATCTTCTGCATCAGATAAAGCAGGGTCATCGCCATGTTCCAATTTAATAGTATAGACACCATCAGTGATGGTTCCCATCTGGATGCCAAACTCAAGAGCTTCAAACCCTTTTGTATCAATAATTTCTCCTTCTACAACAGAAGTGGATCCAATTGCTTGATTTGCTAAGCTAATTCGTACATCACAATTGTGGTGTAGATCAAAAACATTCATAAAACCTCCCTAAGACTATTCATTATAATTTAAAAAATCAACTTTTGAAAAGATTAAAGTTATTCTAAGATGTTTTTGTCTCCAGCACCTTAAAAGATTCTGAAAGAACCACCTGGCCAGTATTCCAACGATGGAAAACAAGTATGATAATAGCATTACCTGCCTGAGTAATGTTATCACGGATAATTACCATACCAGTTCTATCAGTAATGGTATATCCTCTCATGAAATCTGCATATACTACTGATAGTGAACCTTCAGCAATGACTGGCATATCCTGAATAATAGTATAACTCTCTCCATTCAAGGTATTTGGGACATTAGGTGCCAATCCAGCTTGCCATAGATAATGACCATCTTCACCTTTGAGAGTTCTAAGGAACGCCAATGTTTGACGATTAAAACCATACATTGGATTATATCCAACTTTTAAATCACCAGTTAAGAGGATCAAGTCATCACCCTCTATAACTCCAGCGCCAATAGTCTCTCTGGTATTTGCAACAACTTCAGCATTAACCAAAAAGCCTTCTGGTTGTTTCGCACCTGTACCCAATACAAACTTGTTACCTTCTTTCTTAGCAAAGGCTTCAGCGACATCGCCATTAATCTCATTTTCCAGGGAAAATTGAGAATCCATCAAAAGGTCCATTGTAAAAGGAACTTTAGTTGTAAGCCTATATGTAGTCAGCTGTTCACCAGCATATACACTTTGGCTTTCTCCAGCAGGTGCAGCTTCACCTTCATAAGTAGCTTCTGGGATACCAGTTCTTTTTGGAATTTCCAAAGTTTTTGAGGTAACAGTTTTAACTCTTGAAATCTGGCGAACAGGAGAAATCTCTTCAATGGTTTTGATAATCATACTGTCCATTTCAGTAGTAGTAAGATAACCACCGGCAGTACTATCATCCATTCTCATTGTTTTGAATTCTTCTGGATCCATTCCATCTTTTCCAACTTTTGCAAACTTATTAAGAGCTTTGTATTCTGGTAACTCTTTATAATCAATACCAGGAGTATCAGATCCCTTAGCAACTTCTAGTTCCATTTCTGCCAGTCGTTCTTCAACATCCAGGGTTTTCTTTTCTGCGGCTGCAACTTTCGCAATCATCGCCTGGTTTGCTTCTTCATCTTTTAAGATGATTGAATCAATTTTTTCATTCATCTCTTTAAACTCAGGAGATTTGATTCCATACTTATCAATAGTTTCACGTAGGGCAAGTACAGCATCATTTACATCATCTACAGTCTTTTTATCTTCACCAGCCATATTAATTTCCTCCAATTGTATCATTTAATGATTCGATTAAATTTAACGTATCATCCCAGTTATCTGCATCTCGCTTTTCTGATGACTCATCGTTCCGAGCCAATCCAGCTTTTATAAAAGAGACTAGCGTTTTAGAAAGTTTGTTACTTGTCCTAACTCCATTATGGAATAAACTTTCCATAACTCGTTCATCTAAGCTTTTGAAATCATCAATACGGAAAGTCTTGCCAAATGGACTCTCCATATCTAATTGAGAATAATACTCGTTGATTGTTTCTTTGATTAATTCTTTGGCATCTTCTGATATATTAACTCCACCCTTGATTCCACTTATTGAACCAGCAGCAGCAAAAACACCTTTTGGGATAATAGTTAATTTACCATCTACGACATCAGCAATAAGAAGCTTATATGAATCAACATGTTCAGCATTCTCATCATCGCACCATAAAAAAGCTCGTTTGAACTCTTCTTGAGCAGCCTCATAAGTTAAATCGCCACCTATCTTCTCCAAAACTCTTTCTTTTGCTTCAATTTTATTCCAACCCTGTTTCTTTTCAGATATTGGTAGATTATTTTGAAAGCCAATAGATTTTGATTTTAACACAGCTTGATCATTCATAGGAATAGTTACCAAAGAACCTTCCCAAAGATACAATTTTCTTAAATATCTAATGTCTTTTTCAAAATCACAACCCTTCTCACCCCAGATAGAATAACCAATACTCATAGATTTAATAGAACCAATTTCCATTTGAGGGATGATTCTACCACTTACTAATGTATCATTAAGTGGCATTTTACCTTTAACATATAAACCAACTTCATCTTCATATATTTCATCAAATATGCCAAGAGGTTCTTTGCTATCATGAGACCAGAATAGAGATGGGGAATGTTCCTTAAGTGAGGCAATGAAAGCACCTTTAACCACTACATCGCCACCTCTATCCTCGTTTCCAAAAGTAGACAGATAACCTTCAAAATAGAAGTATTTCTCATCTTGTCTAAATTCTTTTACTTCAAATGGAAATGATTTATATTCTAACTTTTTTGGCTTATTCTTCATTATCAGTACCTGAATTAGTTTGTGTTGGCTCTGGTTCAGTTCCTAATGGAACCATAGAAGATTGAGTATAAATAACATCTCCACCTTTGACTTTATCTCTATTCTGCATTAATGATCTTAACTCATCTGTTGTTTCAATACCTGTCTTTTGACGTTGAGAAACTTCATCAAGCATCCGCTGTTTTAGTGGCTGAATAGATTCTGGATTGTACGTAATCCTTTCTTTATTTGGATCACGACCAAATCTAGGCATCAACAATCTAGTCAAACCAGAAAATAGAACATTAGCATTTGGAAGCACTGCGTTATCATATAGAAGTTCAATTCCAGTCTTTAAATTATCAAAAGTAGATGCCTCTGTCGTAATAAGAGCTAATGGAATCTGATACCTTAAATAGATAGCATTACTAGCCATGGTTTCTAATGTAGCAAAGTCCATATCTTTATTAGACTTACCAAACTCTTTAACATGTTGAACATCAGCTCCACTAATAACACCGATCTTTCCAGCATTGTTAGTTCCAGAATATTGTTCATTCAAACTTTTAACTCGATCATCGTGTTCTTCTTGAGTTACATAATCATCATCATTAAATGTAACCATTAGAGATAATCGACCACCATTCTCCAGAAGTTTAACGTTGTGATACTTTCCTTTAATAATCTGTTTGGCTTCTAAAGCAGCTGCCTGTAAAGGAGAATCAGATTCGACTTTAGTTGTTCTTGATGCATATCCTCTAATATGTGATAATTCTTTCAAATTACCATCATAAAATTTAATTTTTCTTAATTTTGATTTTCTTATATATTGACCAGGTAATATGCCACGAGTGACTATATATGAATCTGGATATGTATCATGATTCTCAATAATTGAAATAGATTGTAGTGATTGAGGCCATAACTCAAGAGGTGGTCTATTAATATTACCAGCTGATAATACTATAGAATCATGTTTTAATAAATAATCACGAGACAAAGTCCCCATAAAACCCATCCAGTCAAAAATACCATTAGGTTCTTGTAGTAATTCAAGAATAGGATCACTATCAGAAAACTTTTTATCTTGACCTTGAATAACAGGTTGAATTTGTTTAATAGCATCAGCTATCATATCTACAGCTGTAGCAATAGCAGATGTCTGTCTATAAAACTCCATAGCCATAGCTGCCGTCACCCAAGTAGATTCTCCAAATGCATATGACAAAAATGAATCAGGTGGTATATTAAATGTTTTTGTATTTGGATTAGCTGTTTTCTTCTCTTGAGAAAACCAATTTTTTGGATTAAAAGATAGTTTCAAAATTTGCCTCTTATATTAAGACTTTTTGTTTACCCATTTTTGGCCAGTATGACATCATAGTTGCATCAGCTCTATTAGGAGATTTCACTCCATCAGGCGCCTTATCAACTAAAAGTTTTCCAGAGCCATTAATCGAATAGGTTGGCTGAGATAATTCTTTCTTTAATTCTTGTAACCCATCCATATGTGAACTCAAACTAATTAATTCATTATGGTCGTATTCACTAATGCCATTTACCATTCGGTATGTTTTCTCAAAACGTAATCTTAACTGCCACCAACCTTGTGCTTTCAAATTAGCATAAAAATCAATATTCTTTGGACTCTGTTTATCGCCACGAATAATTCTGGCATTAGGCTTAAGAACCTTTCCTGATCCAGCCCAGGCAACTACCATTATAGATTCTGGTAGTGTTTTATTCCTTCTTAATCTGTTAATTTCAGATTTCGCTCCAGAACCTACTCCAATACAGTCATACTGGAAAGAAGTAACACCCATTCTAATGCAATGAAATAATGCCTTCTGAGTTGCTACTCCAGTGTCTGGAGAGTCCCATTTCTTTGTTATATGCTGTAAAATACCCTTGCGAATAGATAGTCCTTGTTTGTCTTTTCCTCCATCTGCAAGGTCAAAACCTGCGATATTCAGACCTTCGACCTTGATTCCAAGCTTAATATGAGCATCTATAGCAGCATTTACCCAAGAACCAGGTATTAATATGCCTTCAACAGCTGCCGTAGCATCTCTTTCAACTTCTTGAGCAAAAATATGTAACAGTCCTTCTTCAACTGCCCTTGCTCTTCTTTTGTCGTACCATTCTTGAGTTTTTAGCGGATGATCACTCCAATCAAATATAAAAACCCTTGTAGCACCAATAATTTTGTCATCATCAGGATTCCAAACAGTACCTGCATCAATTCTTCTTTGAAAAACAGTAGTTGGTCCATTTACAGAAGAGATATCAATCTGGATATTAGTATTGTCACCCAATGCCGCTTCGATCATCTCAGGATGTTCATAGTGAGCAGATTCATCTTTGAAGTAAATGGTCTTACGACCACCTCTTCCAATATTGTCTCCTGCCTCTCCAGTTATAGTAGCACCATTCGTTGGATGAATGATCTTCATATAAGTTGAGTGGACTTTCTTATTGTATCCTTCAGGAACCAGAAAAGAAGGAAGATTATCAACAACCATCCTTAACTTCTCAAAGATACTATCAGGATCACCAATTTTATCAACTAACTGTTCTTTCCTACTTCCCCAACCAATAGCCGAGCCATCATGGAAAAGCCATAACCAAATAGAGAAATTACAAGCAATCCAAGTAGCACCAACGTCACGACATTTCTCTGCAGCTCCATTTTCTTGATCAATAAGGCACTCATATAAAAACCTTATAAATTCTTTTTGTCGTTTGAAAGGTACAAAAGGCATTAATGTTGGGTGTGGAGTACCAGCATTTCTTGGATCATAAGTAACACCCCAATCTTGAATAAATTCTATTGGTTTGTCCTTATAATACTCTTTTGCGCCTTTTATGAGAACTGGATTATTTTTGATCTTCTTAATCTTATCAGTTCTCTTAATTATGACTTTATAAAAATTTGGATAACCTGCCATCTAAGCCCCTCAGCTTATATTAAAGTAACCAATACGCAGCACCATGCCATGGCTAGGACAGTTTTACCTGACCTGCTTTATTTCACAGTTCTTCCCTAGCCGATGATTCGAACATCTACTCTTTCTGTCTGTATTGGCTGCAATTTATTGAAAAGTTAATCCTGTTGAAGTAACAGGTCTTTTCCACCAATCTAAATCTATAGTTGGAGCTATAAATGGATAATAAGGATAAATAGGAGCTGGTTCTAATAAATCATTCAAGTCCTTTTTAAGCTCAATTGCTTGTTCCTTAGATAATGATATTTCAACATTACCAACTTCAATTATTATTTTCTTAATCATTTTAGCTACCTGGTTTACAAAACATTCCACCAAAGATCCGAACACCCCAGTAATAATAACCAGCTCTGATCTTGTTCCAGCATTTTGAAGAGTCAAATCCATCCTCAATCATAAGTCGTTGTAACTCAAGATCAGCAGCATCTTTCCATGAAGTTGATAAATATCTTTCTCGCATCATTTGATATAAGACATCATGTACACAAGAAGCTCTCATTGTATTCATAGTATCAATTGTTGGACCAGAAGCACCGTCCCAAGCATATCCCTTTTTGATAGTTAGGAAACCACTTGGAGTCAACATATAAAATTCACTTACAATTGAAAAACCAGTTACAAAATCGAGTTCGACTGTATATGGAAAAGCCATTTCATACTTATAATTATCATGATCGATTTCTATATACTGGAATGTTTGTGCATCTGGATCAAGAATTGTAATTGTTTTCATGCAACCCCTTATTGAATGATTAGCAATTCATATTCGGCAATTCTAAAATCAATTATATCATTCAAAGCAATCATAGCCAATCCTGAATTAGCAACTCCCCACGTGGATGGGTGTAACTCTAAACCAGGTGCAATACATCCTACGACATTTTCTACGAAATTGCCGATATGAATTAATATAGCAGTTCTGGTGGAGGGGCCACTTAAAGTTACACCCAAATCAGGATTCTCTAAATAAAATGAATTTGGGTGGTCTTCTGAATGATGTTTGTGGATTTTATATCTACCTGGAGGGATACAAGACTTGAACGGTTTGTTCGAGAGCCATGGTCTTTCGACTGTATATAGAACAAGGTCTTTGGCATACAATACACCAAAAGTTCCATTATCAAGACATTTACGATTTAAAAGAAGTGTTACAACTCTCATATTCCCTCCATTATACTATAAGTATACGTTGAAAGGGGAATCAAGTAAAGCGAAAAAAATGAAAAAATTTTTTCAACCAGGAGCTACAGTGAGGTATTGGAAAAAACCAATAGCATTTGCGCGTGACTGCCGTAGCGATTTTTTAGGAGTCCCCATCTTTGTTACGATGTTCGACCCATCGACCTATCCAATATCTATTATATAATCTATTCAATTATCTATATGATAATCTATATGATAATCTATTATATAATAGATGGTGGAATTTTAGACAAAAAAATAGGGAGCAATTTTGCCCCCTAATTTTTTACTTCAAAAGCCGAATGTATTCAGCTATCCATCTATCTAATTCAGTCATTATTTTTTCTTCTCCCCAACTAAGGCTTTTAATAGGTTAGTTTTAGCGGTTGAAGCCTTCTCTAAGCTCTTTGCTAGCTTAATGCCTTGGTCTGAAGCCTTTTTAATATAAGTTGGCGCTGACCCTCTATAGGTAGCTACGGTTGAGCCTTTTATTAAACGTATAGCGGTACGGATTAGTGAAGCTTCTAAAGCTTCGAGCCTCACCTCTAAACCGTTCTTAGTCGGTGTTCCCTTAGTACTTAGGGGTTTTACTCCGTAAGATTTAAAAAGAGGTAGAGCAGCGCTTAAAACGGATTCTGTAGAGAAGGCAACAGTATAAACGGTTTTTGTTTTTGAAACTGAACCTCTAATCATTTTCAAATCTTTTTTCCCTATCTCGATTGTTTTTTCAACTTTTTTAGCTTCAACTTTTTTAGCCATTTTTTCTCCAATTTTTAAATTTTTAAGCTTCCAAACCGATAGTCGCATTATTGCGGTCTATCTATATATTAATATACTCTGATTTTCAGGAAAGTAAAGAAAAAAGTTTGTTTTCTGGAAAATAAATCAACTTAGTTGCGAGAGTGCGAAAAGAATCGCAAATCTGCGATAATCGGATGAAACCCGTAATAAATCGAAAATACCGGAAATTTACGTTGGAAAGTAAAAGACAGATATTTCTCCAGGTTTAGGGGTTTACTTTTCAATTACTCTCTACTATAATATATATAGTTCAAAATTTAAAAACCTAAAATTGGAGCTTAAAATGCTAAATACTAAAAGCCTTAGAAATGCTTTATGTAGAGTCATGTTGGATACTGATAGAACTGCGTTGGATACTGTAGCTCATATGGCTACCATCAAATCAAAGATCAAGCACCGAAACCTCATTAAATCTTTAAAAAGCTAGAAAAGGGAGGGAATGCAAAATTCCCTCTTTTTTTTGTCCAAAAAAACCAGACCAGTAAAATAGCCTCCACAGGACACCCAAATTTTCCGCTAGAGATCAACCAGTAAAAACCAACGTCATTCGGCAGATTCGACCACATCCGCTTCAGTGACATCCTCATATGTTATCTCTATGACGTCTGTTTCACCCCTGCCCATTACATCAGCATATAACCTAGCACTTTCCTCGATACCATAATCAGTCTCTTTTTTCTCTTTGGTTTCTATCAAAACAGTAGTCTCATCAGCATCAATGTTATGGACATTCTTAGCAATCATTTTGATAAGACCATTATTAACTTGACCAGTAGGTTGAAATGCGTATGTCTTCAATTTATCTCTGAATGCTACTTCACCAATAGCTTGTCCAGCAATCAAAGCAGAACGTAAAGTTGGGTGTCTTTTTATCCAATTATGTAATGTAGGTTTACTGCAATGTAAGGCGACAAGTACGTGAGTAAGAGTAGCATCTTCTTTTGACATGACGTCATAAGCAATCTGATCATACTCTGACTTGTATTGATCTGGGTGAACTATGATACCTCCATTAACTGTTGTCTGTACTGTAGGTTGCCACTCTTCCTGATACTGTTCGTCTGTCATTATATTATGGATCCACTCTTTATGACTTTTCTTAGGTGCTGGATTATAGTTAGGCATATGGCCTCCTTTATATGTCTATCTGTATTAAAGAATGTGGCTGATAATACCACTTATACCTCTATTATAGTAAACTCAGTGCTTAAAGTCTAGTTTTTAGGTATATAGATATAAAAGGTTTAACCCCTTATCGTGTACCCTATATATATTTATATTATATAATACTAAAGATAGGAAAAAAATAGGTAGCTTCTTAGAGTTAAACCTAATTATATCTATATACCTAAACTATTCCATATATAAAAAGCCACTAATTTTTTATTTTTTACTTTACTTAGTCGTTTTATACCTATATATATAGTATAGAAGTTTAAAAATTTAAAAACCAAAAAAAGGAACAAAAATGGCTAAAAGAAGGAAAAGAATAGAAGTTGCCCTCAAAGAAGAGATTCCAATTTCTAAGACTTCTTCATTTACTATTGAAGAAACTGATGATATGTTTAATGGAACTCCTTGCTTTAGAATAATCGAATGGGATATAAGGGAAGATGGAAGCAAGAGAATCGATGACATAAGAGAAGGAAGGGAAAAGTTCATTCTTTGGTGTGTTAATGATAGATTCAATTTGCTGATTAAGATCATAAAAGAAAAGACTGCTTGTGACGTTTGTGAAGCTGATAAGAGTGCTTGTGATGACTGTGCTGAACAACCTCTATTACTTAGATAGATAATTAACGGGAAGGTGCTAAAAGAACAAACCCAAATAACATTCGTGCATGGGTGATAGTCCAGCAGTAATAAGGAGCAAGCAACATACTTCTAGTCAGACTGGATTCTATTTGGGTGCGTCAACACCTTCCCTTCTAAAAGGAGAAAGATGCCAATACATTTAGATACTGCTTCTAATCTTGGTGAAGATTGTGAAGATCCAAATGATGTAGTATTACTAATTAATGGTAAATTTGAATGCTCTTGGGGAAAACACTTTATTTATAATAATCAAATGATTAAAGAGCAAACAATGCTTAAAAAATACGTTCTTTGCGTGCTTGAGAGGGCATATGAAAAAGGACTTGAAGATGGTAAGAAAGGACTTCAGGAAGATATAAAATCATTACTAAATATAGAGGATAAAAATGCCTGACTTAATCATAGAAAGGATTTGCGATCAATGTTATAAATCATTTACGTTAAAAAATGCTCAAGAAGTACAAGGTGTGCATATAGCAACTATGGAAACATGCCCGCATTGTGATTATAAAAATCATATTTGGATATCAATCAAAAATGATCCGCTTTCTGAAGCATTAGATAGAATTGAAGATATGTATAGATCAGACGATGGTCAAGCTTGGAATGAAGCAAAAGTGTTCCTTAAGAAACATAATCGAACAAAATTCTTATAGAGGAAAGATGCCCATTGATATAGCAACAATCGAAAAGCTTCATTATGACTTTTGGGATAGAGTAGTTAAATGGATGAAGAAGACTCCTATGTATGGTTGGCCTATGGCTGGCGATTCTTCAACAATAGATCAGATAAAGGCAATAGTTGCTACTGATGAGGATCTGAAAGCATTGGATGAAGATCTTTGTTACCTTTGTAACTATTTTGGTTCTTGTGTTGAGTGCAATGCTCTATTTAACGTAGCTTGTAATCAAAGTCCTTCTCCTTGGTGGAGAATAACATACCTTGCTCTTTACAAAAGAGAATATATTTTATTTGCTAAGCAAATTCGAGACTGTAAAATATAACCCTATATATAAAGGAGAACAATGAAAACGCTTCGACTTCTTTTATTTGATAAATGTAATAGAAGATGCCCAAAATGTTGTAATAAAACATTTGATACCAAAAACCTGCCTATAGTAAAATCATATAAAGGATATGAAGAGATAATCCTTACTGGTGGAGAACCTATGCTATATCCTGGATATGTACTTAATACCATATTAAGTATAAGGAACCAGAATCCAACCGCTAAGATAATTATGTACACAGCAAAAACTGACGATCCTTTTATGTTATCAATAGTGTTAGCAAAGTTGGATGGGATAACAATAACTATCCACGATGATAATGATGTAGATAGTTTTCTTCAGTTTAATGCTGGAACGAGAATTGTTAACAAATCACTCAGGCTTAATATATTCAAATGTATTGATTTTGAAACTCGTTTTCTAAATAATTGGAGTATTAAGGAAAATATCGAATGGCTTGATGATTGCCCTCTTCCTGAAAATGAAGTATTCATGAGGTTAGATAATGTCTAGCAAAAGGAAAGTTTTTGGGATTGTATCAACAGAACAATCAAAAATATTAGAAGAATCTATTGCTAATATGAAGAGACTTCAACAGATCATAAAGCGGATGGATTACATTAACAAAAAGTTAGAAGAACAACACGATGTACTATTTAAGTTTATGAATAATACCGCTTGTTTATATGCCGAGGGAGTTGAGTTCATGACGAGAACTGAAATTTATGAGCAAGTTAAAATTGATATGAAAGAAACATTAACTAAGTATTTGGAGATTAAAAATGATTAAAAAGATCAAATCTTTCTTCAAATCAGATATAGTAGATATGTCTGGTAAAGCTGATCTCACCAAGATAGTAAAAGAGCAAAAAACAGGCAGATTTGTAAAACCATTCGATATCGAGAAACAAGTGATGGATGATTATAGAGCTAAAGATGCTTTTGGTAACTATAAAAATAAGTATATGAAGGTTATACATGGAAACAAAGGATCTGAAATCAATTATATGACTGACGATGATATGGAAGATCCAAAGTTAATGCCAGAAGGAACATATTCCGCTAAGATAATTGATTCATTCGCAAAACAAAGCCATTTGAATGCAGGAAAGAATCTTCAATTGACTTTTCAGATAACTAAAGGTCATCACTATGGTAGAAAGATTATTCATTATCTTCCTACTTCAAGTGAGAAGAGAAGTATGAAGGACTATTGTATGGTACAGGTTAATTCTTTAGCAAGAGCTTGCGGTGTAAGAGATTTTGAATTCGCAAGTGATCTTCATTTTATGCCTCTATTAATAGAGATTGGTATAAGGAAATATCAAGAATATGATTTTAACTTTATCAAAAAATGGAGCAAAAGATGATCTATCAAAAAGAAACATTAACTAAGTATTTGGAGATTAAAAATGCTTGAATCAGCATAGAGGTCGTCAGCGATGGTGGAAGGTCAGCCCGACGGGGTTATGCTTGAAAGAGCTGCAGGTTCGACTCCTGCTGCCTCTATGTTGATTTTAACTTAAAAGGAAAATAGATGAGGAATTTTATTGTTGGTGTTTATTTCTGTTGTGTTTCACTTATTGTATATTTTGCGATAGCAATGGAGCTCAAAGAATATGCAAAATACTTTATACCAGGTGGAGGAATTCTTATTATGACAATGCTAATTGGTTTTTACTTAGCAGCTACAAGAGAATCAAAATGAAATACCAAAAAGAAACATCCAATATCATAGAGATATTAAAGAACAAGTTAGCAGATTCAAATAGATCATTTAAGAACTTCCATAAGTATTATATGCCAGACTTCTATCCTTATGATTTGTTCTTAGATAATCTCAACTGGTTTGAAGAAGTAGATCAATTCATTTTTGCCGCTTGTAAGAAGTTCTTTAGTGAAGTTGATCCTAAAGAAAGGATGATAGTAAAATCGAGTTCAATTAATCAATGCTACTATCAAAGGAATAATAGATGTATACATAACTTATCAGTCCAGTATGCTTACTTTACTTGTATTGGTAACCATAAATGTAAAATTTTAAGGGAGCAAAATGGATAGAATTGATAAATTTGATATTAAATACCATATTAGAAATATGCTCGATGATCTTAATCCTGAGATCATTAATGAAGAAATAACCAAAAAAGGACTAAAAAAAGAAGTAAATAAATTAATTGATAAACACTTTATACAATGCAAGGAGACAAGATCAAGGAGACAAGATGAATGAACAAATACAAGTTTTCTCAAGAAATTGGCTTAAGATTAATTTGAAAAAATGCTCAAATAAAGAGCAAAAGCTATTTAAAAGGATGTATTCTCATGAAGACATTGAGAAAGATATCGAGAAAGTAATTGATGATATAAAACCTGAATCTTTGGAATGGGCAATGGCTCAAGTTCAACGAACTTTAAAACAAAAGGAGCAAAATGTACAAAGTTAAATATGAAATAGGACCAAATGGTCTTTGCCATACTAAATGTAAAACATTTTCTGACAAAAGAGTTGCTTCTATTGTCTGTCAAACTTGCGAGTATTATTTGGATAGAATTGGTTCTAATGTTCTTTGCCAACGTTTTGCTTATGCACCAAAAAGATCCAAAAGACAAATTGATATTAAAGCTCTGAAAGAAGCCATATATAAATGGGGGCTTATTGTTTATAATGGTGGCGCAGATCATGGAACTAGTAATTGTGCATTATGCGAAGAATATCATGATATACCAGGTAATAAAGTATGCTCAGGTTGTCCAATAAGAGAAAAAACTGGATCAGCTTTCTGTCAGAAAACTCCTTATAGTAAATGGAAGAAAAATGTATATAATTTCCCAGTATATGCTGATACTCCAGATAGAAAGAAAGCAGCAAAGGCAATGTTAACATATCTTCAAGATCTCTTAAAGGAGATAGATCCACCTAATCCTATATGGTTTGGTTTTGATCGTACTATTGGTAAAGATTTCACTTCTTTTCACAAACAATATATTGCATCAAAAGCTGAAATGGATAAAATATGGGAGCAACAAAAGCTAGATATAGATATCAAAGCTCTTAATGGATCTGTTAAGAAATGGAAAGGTATTGTTTATGATAAAGCAAAAGATGGTAGAAATGCAGATTGCCCATTATGCCAAGTATATAATAAAAGTGGCTCTAATTTAACTTCTTGTCATGGCTGTCCTATATATATAAATACTGGTAAGAGACATTGCAAAGGAACTCCTTATGAGAACTGGACAACCTATACTGATAACTGTGGTGTAGATAATGTGATTGATAACTATTCAAGATCTTTAGCAACAAAAATGCTAATTTATCTTAGAAAGATCTTAGTTGAATATGGGAATAAGATGTCCCGCTTAATAAAATATGAAGTTTTTGTTGATGATGTTCTCATTGATGTTAAGACTATGGGAGCTGACTGGTCTTATGCTAGGGACTATTCAGCTCAAATGAAGCTATATCAAGATACACTTAGTAAAGCAAAAGCAATACCGCCAAAATATATTAGACCAGTAGTTGCTTTTGAATGTGATCGCATCCCTAATTGCGCTATTTGTACTTGGTATAGATTGGATAAAGATTCAAGCCATATGCCTTATGATGTTTGCGTATCTCAAGGAGGTCAGGACTGCGACGATGTTTACAATAATGATATCTGTAAGAAGCTTTATTATGAAAAGGATAATATCCCAAATAAAGATACTATTGGGTTATTGTTGAATCAGATATATAATATTGCAAATTGTGCAGATAATGTAAGTAATGAAACTTTTCAACAGATCTTAAAACGAATTAATAAAATCAGGAAGGAGATAAAGTGAAAGAATTTTCAGTTACAACTACTCCATTCACTATCGAGAAAGTAAAGGAATGGAGCTGTCAAACGATTCAAACCTTTACTGTTTGTGAATGTAATGGAGATAATGTCTATGATGCAGAAGAATATTGGTCTTTGGACTCAGCTGAGAAGGATGCTAAGGCATTTACATCAGCAAATCAATATCCTATATATCTTGCTATAGATATAGATGGGACTGGATCCTATTATCCAGTAGCAATAGTGGTTAATGGTATCTCTACTACGTGTCAAGAATACATTAAAAGATTTTTAGATTTTGAAATGAGCTTGATCAATGAACCTGTAGACATATTCTAATTATGATTAGAGCAAAGTTCGATCCGAAAGATATTGATGATTATTCTTCCAAGATGGTGGGGGCCAATAGGAAGATAGTATTTGTATGGGAATTAGCATTCAAAGTAAAAGGTATTAAACATTATACAACGAATGATATTAGATTCCCTTCAACAGATGCTATCTCTATTAATGACTTGAATGTAATTAAACAATCAAGTTGATGCTAACCTTTTAATCAGGAGATTAAAATGAAACATTTAATTCTATTTTTAATGTTGGTTGTATTATCTATACCAGTATTTTCCGCTGAGGTTAATGCTGACTTTATTAACCCGAATCATTTTCAGAATACAAAACAAGAGACTGATTTAGTTGCTCTTTATGTATTCTTAAATATAAAGAGATTTGCTCCTGATGTGGGAGGTGAAAGGGAAAAAGAGCTTCAAAATGCCGAGTTGTTATCCTTTGCTATGCTTATGGATGCTAAGAATAAGAAGTTGGTTAATAAGATAATTAAAGATAATAAATGTTTTAAAACCAAGTGTCCTTATTCTTTCATATATAAAGAATATGGAAAGAAGGCAAAAAATAAACAGTTTGTTTATTCTAATGGAATCAACTTCTAAATATAAATAAATTCAATAACTTACAGAATCGTTTTAAAGGGGTTTAAAAGGCTTTAAATTTAGCCTATACTAAGGTATAGACTCTATCTAGTTTTTCTGTTTTAACCCCCTTTAAACGATCTGGAATCTAATAAAATTATGAGAGGTTATAACACAATAATACTTTTTATATTTATAATTGTTTTTATATTGTTATCTCAGTCTGATGCTTATCATACAATAATATATTCAAGAGAGGTGAATGGCAGACAATATAGGATATTAATAAAATATTTTACTGGAGATATATATTTAAATGCCAATGATGAGATTGTGATAATAGATCCTAATATTGATAACTTAGCGGAACTGTACAGGAGAGAAAGTGAACAAAAGAATAAAAAAGAAAATCCGTAAAAAAGTTATTCATCTAATGCAAGAAATGAATTGTCTTAGGATTGCTACTGGATCAGTAACAATTGATAATGACTTAAATGTTACATCTGGTTATCTTTGGAGAGTTAGTGGAGCACCAGATATAGATAGTGCCGCAATCAAAAGATTTTTAAAAGCACAGAGAAAATGTAGGGGAACAGAATGACACCAGGAACAGCAAGAAAAATAAAATTTAGTACATATAAAGATATTGAAAGAATAGTAGCAGCTCAAGAAGATTTAATTGCAAATAGAGTTGCAACTTGGCAGCTTGGAGCAATCTATGATTATGAATATATGATTGATGAGGCTGTTGTATTTGCATCAATGTTGGTATTAGAAGAGGGTATAAAATGACACCAGAAAGTAAAAGATGTACAATTGAGCAATCATTGAAGCTTCAAGAACTTGGTGTAGTATTAAAAGTTGAGATGCATTGGGTAAGATCTATTGGAACTGTTAATACTCCTAGTGAATGGGTATTAGTTAGTAGACAAGGTACAATCGATCAAGGTATAGATCCAGATGTATTCACAAATGCCTATCATCCTGCTCCTGATGTTGCAGAGCTTGGGGAAATATTATTAGATAATGGATATTTAATAATATGGGGAGGGCAAAAAAGTGAAGTAATTATGGCTGGCAGAAATTGGAGTCCAATATATAAATGGATCAGGTTAAAGAAACAAACAGAAGCCCAAGCCCGTTGTGCAGCATTGATCTGGCTAATCGAAAATAAGCATCTTGATCCTAAAGAAATAAAATTGTTAGCATAACGCTACTTATCCTAACACCTTTAAAGGAAGGAGATAAATGGATTTACTAGGTGATATCATGAATGTGATAAAAGAAACACCACGGATACAAGTCGATTATATGTGCCACGGAGAGAGGCATTCATATGTAACAAATGACTATGAAACCATAGAATCAAAAATAAAACACATATTGAAAGAGGTAGACTTGTGTGTAAAGAAATAAAATTGTTTTAAAAAATAGCTTTACCTATCGTTTTTAAACCTATATACTATAGATTAATAAACAGTTATAACAAAGGAGAAAGGTAAAAATGAAACGATGTCCAGATTGTAATGATGATACTTACAAAAAATTAAAAAATGTAAAAACTAAACTTAAACATCCACATCCAACTAAGATTATAGTATACATTTGCACTTCATGTAATTACACTAATTGTTATACAAGGTATGATGATGATAAAGACTCGTTGGCTAATGCCGCTGATAAAAGATCCACCAACAAAAACTTTTGAAGTAAGAAAGGATGGTACTTGGGTAAAAACCAAAGGCTATCCTATGATGAAACATTATCGTGGAATCATTCAGGAAGTAGACAACATAGAAGATTTTGGTAAAATACTTAAACAAGTTACTACCAAAAGTGCTTTTATGATTCATGGAGATTTCATTCCAGGTACAGATCTTAATAAAATGGTAAGGAGATCACGTTCAGATAAAGGAGATCCATCAATTTGCGATAGTATGTTAGAATTATTCGCTATTGATATTGATGGTTTTCCTTTATTGGATATGAAAAAAATTGGTGAAGATTTGGATATTGAATATGATTTAGTAGAGATAGGAAAAGAAACAATAGATCATTTCGTTAAAACTTGCCTACCAGAAGAATTTTCAAACGCATCATATGTATATCAATTCTCTTCCTCATTTGGATTAACTTCAAATAATCTAAAAGCTCATCTATACTTTACTCCAGAAGAACCAATACATAATGTAGCTCTAAGAAAATGGGCAAGTGCTTGGAATACTACCCATAAAGAGAATCTTGTCGATCCAGCTATATATAGAGCAGCTCAACCTCTATATACTAGACATAGAATATGTACTATATCAGCAGGGCATCCAGAGTTTGATAACTTAAATTATAATGCAGATCCTATTGATATAGATGATATGATTGGATATGTTCAAGGAAGCAATTATCTATTATATTGGCAACCTTCTAAAATAGAAACATTGAAAGTAAAAGACAATGAAGTAGGCAACCTGGTAAATCTTCAACAACCAGAAGCATTTGATTTATCTTCATCTATCAGGAAGATAATGACTTCAGAAAACTTTCATGAACCTCTTAGGTCAACAGCTCTATCTCTATTAAATAAAAATGTATCCCCAAAGGATACAAAGTCATTCTTAGAAGAGTTTATGAGGGTGGCTAAACAAGGTATTAAAGATGATCCTGAGAGATTAATTGATTGGCAATTAAGATATGATGATATCCAAAGAGCTATAGATTCAGCTATTGAGATTGTTAATACTCCTACATTTGACGATATATTAGATTGGATAACAAATTCATCAATAGAAGAAATCAAAAAAGATTTTGCCTCTAAGTTAATCAATTTTGAAGGAACTGAATTAAAAGGATTGGCTAGAGAAGTTGATGAAAGAATAGAATTTGGATTAAGAGCAATCAGTGAAGATATAAAGATAGCAAAAGCAGAGAGCAAAGCAGAGTTAGCAAAAATTGCTCGTGCGATAAAAACAGAAGAAAGGAAGTCAAATGGAGTATTTGAGATAGAGATAACAAATAGCACTTATGGTGAGGCAACCATTAATGTTTGTAAGGTATTATCAAAATCAGAAAAGACACCAAAAGTTTTCAAATTAGGTAATACATTATCGGTAATAGATTATTCAATTCCAAAGACTATTAGACAAATCACTCGCAAGAAAGCACTTAAAGAAGATTATCCAACTATGCCAGTAGTTCGTTCAATAGATGGACCAGTTGGAGTTATTAGAGCAAGAGTAGAAAAGGATTGTGTATTTATTAATGAAACTGGTAAAGAAATAGTTTGTCCAGAATCTATATTAAACGCAGTTCCAAAAATGGCAAGTATAGATTGGAGGCCTCTTGCTGGAATAGTTGAACATCCTTTTATAGATGATAATTGGAATCTTGTTGAAAAGAGTGGCTATGATGAGTCAACTGGTTTATTTGCAGAATTGCATCATAAGTTAAAAATAAAATTAACAACTCCAAAGAAGGCTTATAAATATTTAACTGAAGAAGTCTTAGCTGAATTTCCTTTCCAAACAAAGCTAGATCAGGCAACGGCAGTTGGTATGCTTATGACTGCTATCCAGCGTCCTTATGTTACTGGCGATAATGGTATGCCAGGATATGCGATTGTCTCTCCTAAACCATCCTCAGGTAAAACTACACTTGCTCAGCTCTTGTCTTATAGCATTTACAACAGACCTGTAGCGGCAACTGGGTGGTCAGATAATGATGAGGAATTAGGCAAGCATCTCCTGGCAATACTTAGAGAAGGACACAGTTGTGTTCTATTTGATAATATTAAAAAGGATGCCGCTATTCAAAGTAATGAGCTTGCTAAAGCAATGACAAGCGGAACATATTCTCGTAGAAAGCTAGGAGTGAATGAGACTGAAGAAGTACCAAGTTCAGTTCTTTGGGTATTTACTGGTAACAATATCGTATTTAAAGGAGATTTTGCAACCAGAATATTACCAATAAGAATAGTTCCAAATATGGAGAGACCAGAATCAAGAAAGTTTAACCGCCAAGATATAGGTCAATGGGCTATGGATAATCGAAAGAAGATCATTAGTGCTATCTTATCTATTATAATGGCTGGTAAAGATGTAGATGAAGAAAAATACAAATCATCCGCTAGGTTTAAAGAATGGAACCGATTTGTAAGGATACCATTAATGGAAGTATCTAGTGAGGATTTATTAGATGTATTTAGTCAAAATGATTTTATGGATGATGAAGCAATTGCCAAAGGAGAATTGCTTGAATTATTACGCAAAACATTTGGCGATAATCTATTTAAGACTAGGGATATTATGGATCTAGTTGATGGTATGGCCATAACTGGAACAAAGGTAGCATTAGATACCAATGGATCTGAATTCAAACATACTATTACAGAAGCATTTAATGAGAAGGCAACTGTAAATATTAAGACTTTGGGTCGTTATATTCTTGGTATGAAGGACTTTATTTTGCGTGGGCTTATGCTTGTTAGAGCAGAGAGCAAGCCTATGGCAAAATGGAGAGTAGTAGAAATTGAAGAAGAACAACTTGAACTTAATTAGGAGAATTATGAACTATGATTCTATGAAGCTAGAGTATAGTGATGAAGATAAATGCTGGGTTGCTTGGTTAGTATATCATCCAGGTATCAAAGCTAATGGCGATACTCCAGAAGAAGCCTATTGTGAATTGAAAAAAGTAATTAAATCAATCAAAGAAGATAAGGAGAAAAATGAAACCAGTTGAATTTAAAGAACAAACAAATGTTCTAAAAGCACCAGATGGTGATGATAAAAATGTTCAACCATTACCAGTCTTTAGAGATAGTGAAAAGTTTATCTCTAAATGGGAACTGAGTGATGAAGAGAAAAAGTTCGTAGCTGAAAATGGTTTTATCTGGGTTATGGTAATTGGTAGGGAACACCCTCCAATTTTACCTGGTACTGGAGAGCTTATCATTCAAGATCAACTCGTTCCTCAAAAACAAGGAGACTTTAGAAAAAAATAATAAAAGTTCTCCATCTATAGGCTTTACTTTTCAAAAAGCCTATAGTATATTATAATTATATTAGTACAGAGGTCAGAATCAAAAATTTAAAAACTTAAAAAGGAGAACAAAGATGAAATCGATATTAGTATGCTTCAAAGAACAGGATCTGAGTTATGCTTTCTTTTGTGATATTGAAGTATTTATTGGAGATATTGTTGTTGTAAATTGCGCTGGTAGATCAGCTGTTGAAGGATTTGCAACTGCAATAGTATCTCAGGTTAGAGGATTAACAGAACAACAAACTAAATCTGCTACGAAGTGGGTTGTTTCTAAAGTTGATATCAAATCTTTTGAACAAAAACTGAAAGAGGAAGAATTAAAGATTGAAATCTTGAATAAATTAGAACAAAAGAGGGAAGAAATTGACAAGATTGAAGTCTATAAAAACTTGGCTGCAACAGATGACGAAGTCAAGACTTTGCTGGAAGAGTATGGAAGACTCACTGGCGTAAACCTCATCCCTTTGGAAACCAAAAAGCCAAAGAAAACAAAAAAGTAAAATTGAATAAAAGCTCAAACTTAAACTAACCCAAAAACAAAAAAAAGGAAAAATGCCAAAAGATACAAAAGGAACAATAGATGTGATTGAAGAGGTGATGCTTAATTTACTTATCTCAAAACAATCAAAAGAAAATCAGGAAGTTATCAGAAAAGTAAGTCATGAGATTGTCAATGTTGTAACAGAGCATGGCGAATTAGGTATGATGGCTTTTGCTTTAACTGTTCAAACTTTCAAAAGCGCATTTATTGCTTCTAATAAAGAGATGAAGAAAGCACCTAAAGCTGAACCAAATCCTAACGTCCATTAGGAGGCAAAATGAGAACTAAGAGAAGAAGAAAGAATGTTAAAAGATTCAACCCTACAAAAGCATTTTGTGATAAAAAAATTAATGAATGGATTTTAGCAGGAGGACAAATAACAAAGTTAGTAGTTGATAAAGATACTCCAATTTCTATTTTTAATTATTCAAATCCTGTTGATTCTTTCCTTAGAGGATAAATGAAAAAACAGATTCTAATTTTTCTTTTCTTAACTTGTTGGTTTGCTATAATATCTTTCTTTATGGTTTCTGTATTTGGAGGTGGATTTGAATTTAAGCCACTCCTTATAACATGGAGCAAAGCCAGTCATGATGCAAAATTAATCTTTACTGGTCTTGTCTTCATTGCTTTTATTAAACTTATAACAGGAGGAAAAAATATAAAATAAGGCTTTACTTCTTTAGTTTAAACTTATATAGTATATTTTTATACTATTCAGTAATCAAAAACTTTAAAAAACAAAAAGAGGGGAACAAAATGAAAGAAGCAAATGATCTTTTTATTGCATCAAATTCAGCTAGGTTAGTTAGCGTAACAAATCAAGCTGCCAGGGGAGCAACTCCAGAAGTAACTGGAATCAAAGAGAAGAAAGATGATGAAGGTAATGTTGTAACCAAAGGCAGAAAAGCTCAACCAGCCCTGGAAGGTCGTGATGCTATGAGCTTCATGAAGATCTCTGCCAATAATGAAACAATCATGAAAGAGATTATCGTTAGAATGGCGATTGATGGAATCCTTCAAAAGCCTAATACGGAAATCGAGCCTCATGTTTCTGGTGTTACTGCGATCTTTATGGCTGCTAATCAATCAATGATTCGGGCTTCTTTTAAGAAGTCAAAAGGCACTGGTGAGCATAATGCTAAAGGTCTAGCTATTATGAAAGCTGACAAGAAAGCAAAAGCTGCTAAAGCTGCTGAGAAAAAGAAAGCAGATGAAAAGGCCAAGGCTGAAAAAGAAGAAAAAGAAAATCCAAAGAAGGAAGCAAAGAAGGAAACAAAGAAGCCAGCAGCCAAAAAAACAGCCAAAAAACCAGCTAAGAAAGCTGCCAAGAAAGACGATGATGAGGATTGGGGATAATATCCCTCTGTAAGTAAATATACTATTTGCAATAAAAGGTAAGCATAACTGCTTGCCTTTTCAAAATAAAAAATACACGTTTAAAAAGCCGTTAAAAAATGATAATATAAATATAGGTCTTAGTACCTATTTTTATTTATCAACCTTTCTAAAGCGATATACAAATGTTTATCGTATCGATTTAAACCCTTTTAAGGAGGTATTAGTGCCAGAAAATAGTTTAGAAGAAACAATAGCTGGTTTAAATTTTTGGAAGATAGTAACAAATTTTATTATCTGTCTGATTATACTGCTCATATTATCAATTACTCTTTTTTGGGGTGAACCTGATCTAGTTGATTCTATGATAACTTTCTTTAATGCCCCCAACTGCATAAAATAAATATGCCAATAACTGAAAAACAATTACTAGCCTGGCAAAAAGCCAAAGTAGCGTCAGACAAAGCTAAAGAAAAAGAAAACAAATTGAGAGAAAAAATTTGTACTGAAATTCTTGGCGATAAATTAAATGGCGTTAAACATTTTAAAGATTTTGGTTTAGATGCAGCTGCTACTGCTAAGCTTAATGTTAAGCTGGATGTAGATATTCTCAAATCGATCTTCAAAGAATTGAGTCCAGAAGAGAAATCTTGTATTAAATATAAGCCAGAATTGGTTAATAAGAATTACAAAGAACTCCCTGAAGACTCAATTTTTCATTCCGCTGTTAGTTCCAAGCCAGGGACTGCGGCATTAACTGTTAAAGAAATCAAGGTATAATATGATCAAATTGACCACCACGGCAGAATCCAGTAACTTTATTAAGGTTATTGTTTATGGAGGAAGTGGAGTTGGGAAAACCTGGCTCATCCAAACTGCCCCTAAGCCAGTAATCATCTCTGCTGAGAAAGGATTGCTGACTTTAAAGGAGTTCAATATTCCAGTTATTGAAATTAAATCTTTTCAAGATCTGGAAGATGCTTACGTCTTTATTACAACCGATAAGAGAGCCAAGAATTTTGAAACAATCTGTCTCGATTCGATTAGTGATATCGCAGAAACTGTTCTGGCAGAAGAGAAAACAAAATGCGGAGCAGATCCAAGGCAAGCCTATGGCGCATATGCTGATAAGCTTTTGCCAATGATTAAGAAGTTCAGGGATTTGGAAAAGAAGAATGTTTATTTCACTGCTAAGCTTAGAGCTATGCATGATGAGTTCAGCGGTATAACTTCTTATCTTCCATCTATGCCTGGTCAACAGCTTGGGCCACAACTTCCTTATCTCTTTGACTTCTCTCTTGTTCTGAGAGTAGGTCAGGATGAAGATGGTAACAAATTCAGATTCCTTCAAACAGAATCTGACGTCCAGTATACTGCTAAAGCTCGTGGTGGTAAACTTGAGGCAAGTGAGCCTCCTGATCTTGGATATCTATTTAAGAAAGTATTAGATGATATTGGAGATGAAGAAGAACCTGAAGAGGAAGATGAAGAATTGGATATTGAAGGTTCTTTTGAAGAGGAAGGTGATGAAGAAATTGAAGAAGAAGTGGAAGTGGAAGGTGAAGGAGAAGTGGAAGTGGAAGGCGATGAAGAATCCAACGATGAAGAGGAAGAAAAATCAGATGAAGAACTAGAACAAGAGTTTGAAGACCTGGAAGATGCTGGTGCAGCATCTATGGAGTGAAACAAACCTATGATTCGGTCTGTTTCAAATAAATCAAAAGGCAGAATTAGCCAAGCTTTTTCTAGCCTCATAACAATATTTTTTTAAGGAGCAAATATGGCAAATTTAGGTCAAGCGTTCGATTCCAATCAACATGAAGATATGGCTAGTTTTGAGCCTATTCCAGCTGATGAATATCAAATGCAAATTACTAACTCAGATTTGAAAGTTACCAGTAAGAAAGATGGTAAGTATGTAAAGCTTGAGTTCACAGTAATGGCAGGTGAGTTCAAAGGAAGGAAAGTGTGGCAGAATCTCAATATCATTAATCCCAGTTCTCAAGCAGTAGAGATTGCTCAGAAAGAACTCGCAACGATTTGTAGAGCTTGCGGGAAGGCTCAGATACAGGATACACAAGAGCTTCATGGTATCCCTATGTTTGTTAAAATCGGTATCAAGCCTCCAAAGGGTGACTATCCTGCTGGGAATAAAATCAATGGTTACAAATCTGCTGGTACAGCTCCCAAATCTGCCCCAACTACTGGAAAGACAGCTACTGGAAAGAAGAAAAAGAAGAAACCAGTTCAAGATGGACCAGGTTGGGAATAATAGTTAGTTAATCGATGGATGATAGCAATATGCTGGGACAATAAAGGAAAAGCAGAGCTGGAAACAGGCCAGATACAACCCTCTGATATCATCCACTTCAAAAGGCAAAAATGACCCCAGAACAATTAGAAAAAGGGAAAGATCTTTCAAATAAAATTGGAAGGTTGAAAACAATGCTCAAAGAAGTATCCTCAAATGGTGGTGAGCTTAATATTAAAGGTATTCAACTTACCAGTAGAGATGCTTTCAGAAGCAAAGAACTTCATGAGACTTGCGAAGCATTAGCAAAACTTGAATTAACCAAGCAGTTAGAAGCTGCTGAAAAAGAATTTGATGGTATATAATATGTATGCTAAATATAGTTCATGGATGAAAAATCTTAAACTAGATAGTCATACTGCATATGGTAAGTGTGAATTATATAGCAAAGAGATGAATGAAAAATTCCCTGAATTAATTTTAGTTAGAGGCCATTATGATTGTCTGTTATGGGGATTAAGAGAACATTGGTGGTTAAAAGATAAAAATGGTACCATAATAGATCCAACTTATATGCAATTTATTAGTGGAGGTACTTACATAGAATTGGATGAAAGTCTACCAGAGCCAACAGGAAAATGTCCTCAATGTGGAGAATATACTTATAATAACCAATCATTGCATGATGAATGCGCTTCTAAATATATGAATTATTTAAATGGAGTATAATATGGTAGCATTACCCGCTGATTCAAGGTTGAAAGTAGAACAGGAAATTGAAGATAAGTTTATTGAAGGGGATCTGAGACCATATCTTGGTCTATCAGGTATAGCTGATCCCTGTGCTAGAAAACTTTGGTATGCTTTTCGATGGTGCGCAACTGAGCAAATTGAAGCCAGAAAGCATCGCCTTCTAAGCAGAGGGCATCGTGAAGAGCCAATAATTCTAGCTGACTTAGAAGCAATTGGAGTAAAGGTTAATGATACCCAGCAAGAGTTTGTAGCTGGACATGGTCATATAATGGGACATGGAGATGGAGAATTAGACAACATTCCTGATGCCCCTAAAACTACCCACCTAGCAGAATTCAAAACTGCTAATGATAAGAATTTCAAGAAGATGAAGAAGCTTGGATTAATTGACGCAAATCCTGTTTACCACGGTCAAATGATTACATATATGTATCTTGGTAAGTATAAGCGTGGATTATTTATTATGGTAAACAAGAATGATGACGAGCGTTATTATGAAAGAGTTTACCCTAACAGTACATTGGCTAAAGAGTTGATCCAAAAAGGAATTGATATAATTTCAACTGAAGTTCCTCCTGGAAAAATAGGAAATGCTTCTTGGTATCAATGTAAGTGGTGTAAGTTTTATGGAGTCTGCCACTTAGGATCAGATGTATTAAAAACTTGTCGATCTTGTTCATTTCTCGATCTATGCGATAATGGTATCTGGAAATGTAGTCGATATTCAAATCTTGAATTGTGTACTCGCCAACAAAAAATGGCTTGTGATAATCACGATTTGATGAAAATTTTAAGGTAAATATGATTGAAGCAATAATGGTATTTTTTATTATATTGGGGATATTTTTTATTGGCTGTATAGCTGCCTCTGCTGGCGAACAAGTTAAAAAATTCCTTGAGAGTAAGGAGGATGATGTCATTTTATAATCCTTTCTCACATCAAATAGAAGCAATAGATGCCATCTTTGATTACTTCCAATCTGGTAAAAAGGGCAACCCGCTTGTGGTTGCTCCAGGAGGATCTGGCAAGACAGTAACATTTGCTGAGTTTTGCCGACAAGTAATTGAAAGATGGCCTAAACAAAAGATATTAATTATATCTGATGATCAAGAAATAAATTCTCAAAATTTTGAAACAGTAAAGAATCAGAATCCAGATATTGAAATAGGATTATATGCTTCTGGATTAAAGAGCAAGACAATAGAAAATATAACTATTGGTCAGATACAATCCATTAGTAATAAAATTGAATTATTTGAGGATTTTAATCTGATTATAGTAGATGAAGCCCACAAAGTAGGACACGACAAAAAGAGCAGATATCGAAAATTTTTAGATAAATTGAAGAAACCAACTATAGGTTTTACTGCTACTCCATTCAGAAATATGACTGGCTATCTTCACTTAGCCAAAAATGCTTACTTTACAGATATAATTTATACAACTAGAATTAAAGATCTTCAAGAATGCAATCCACCAAGACTATGTAAAATTTCTAGCAAACAACCAAGTATTCAATTAGATGCTAGTGAGATAAGAAAACAAGCAGGTGATTTTATCTTACAAGAATTATCATTAGCATTCGACAGGGAAGAGATATCAAAAGAAATAGTCAAAGATCTTTTCAAATATAAAGACCTAAGAAGAAAGTGGCTTGTTTATACTATTGATACTGAGCATTGCGATCATGTAACTGATATACTTAATGATTTTGGTATCAAGGCAAGAGCTGTTCATTCTAAAACAGGATTAGATCGTAAACCTATTGTAAAGAATTTCAGAGAGACAGATGACTATCAGGCATTGGTTTCAGTAGCCCAACTTACAACTGGGGTAGATATTCCAGAGGTAGATCTAATTGTTTTATTAAGATCTACAGCAAGCGCACCTCTCCATTGTCAGATTATTTTAAGAGGAATGAGAGTTGCTGAAGGAAAAGAAGATTGTTTGGTCTTAGATTACGCTGGCAACCTAAAGCGGAATGGACCAATTGATGCACCTGTTATAAGGGTAGCTGGAGAAAAAGGTAGTGGCGAAGCAATTATGAAAGTTTGCGATAATTGCCAAGAGCTTGTAGCAATAGCTACTAGAATTTGTCCAACCTGTGGAGCTGAGTTTGTCTTCCAACATCACTTAGGATTGACCTCATCAGTTGCTGAAGTATTGAGTAATGAAAATTGGTTTGATGTAGATGAAGTCAAATATGAATACTATATCAATAGGGATAATATACCAACAATGCTTGTTATATACTTTTGTGGATTAAGGCATTTTAGAGCATATATCCCTATACAACATGGAGGAAAGGCTACATATTTTGCAAAACATTGGTGGGAAAGAAGATCAAATTATCCTTTTCCTAGTACAGTTAGAGAAGCAGTTGATCACTCTAATACTTTAATGGAGCCAGAATCAATACTAGTAGATGAATCTAGCAAATATGCTAACGTCAAGGACCATACTTTTTAAGGAGATAATATGGGACATTATGATGAATGTTATGAAATGGATGAAAAAATAGCAGAAGAAAAAAAGATCAAAGAATTAAGAAAGTGGATAATAAACGCAGTTAAAAAATTAGATACAGTAGAAGAGTTGAAATTAGTTAAAGATGTATGCTCTAATTGCGATGATTTCTTTGCTTTTAAAAGAGTGATCAAATTTCTATAAAGGTAGCTATTTCAATTATTTATCGATATAATTAAGTATATAAAGGAGAATAACATGATCATTTTAAGGCTAGGTTTAACGAGTTTAATTTGTGGAGCAATGAATACTGGATCAATTATTATAGAACCTGGGCCAGAAAGGGATTCAGATCATCAAGCAATCTTAAGATTAAGAACTGATAATATAACAAAGCTTCTTAATATTCCAACTAAAGGAGTAACAGTTTATAAATCTATCTGGTATGACCATTGGGAAGTTCAACCAACTCCAAGAATGCTATCTCTCTATTCAAAAAAGGTAACTGGAAGAATAGAATCAAGATCAATCCTAGATATCTCTCCAAAGAAAAGATTTATTCCACCAAAAAATTTATATTCAATATTATTAGAAATGAATAATATTAAGTATAATACAGAACTTGCTTTAGATATTCATGATAATTGTCCAATAGTAAGTACTATGCATATGCCAGAATTAGCAAGAGAATTAGAATATGATTTAGATTCTATTGGACAGTTTAATTATAAACCAATTTATGTAACTAAATATCTATTGTATAAATGCGATTCTTATGCCACTATTTATTATCCAGGGAAAGAAACTTTTGTCTATAGGGCATCTTTAAATCAAAATGAATTAATAATAGAAAGTTCTTATAAATTTCAAGATAATGAACTTGGTTATATATTAGATTCTTTTGGATTGCATGCAGCTGATGTAAGAGAACAAGTAGTTAATAATCATAAGCAAAAATATGGTAAGATTTCAGAAATTAATAATGATAAAAGAAATCAGTTCATAACCAAACTAACTTTAGATCACAATATTTATTCTCTTGGTAGGTTTGCTACTTGGAGACCTAAAGTTATGTTGGATGATGTCATCGACGATGTTCAAGTTATTCGTCGTTTAATTCAAGGTGGGAAATATTCTGCCTTAAAACACAATTCGGAGGTAAAATGAAAACTGCTGAACCAACTGTAGATCTTATAGGGTATACTGAAGATGCCCTTGATATTTTAGTCTATACAAAAAGTGGTAGACTACAACCTGGATCAACTCTTGATGATGTTAAGAGAATGTCAGAAGAGGAAAAACTTGATCACCTTGGGTATATGTTAGATACGATTAAAAGTAGTTTTGAATTTGTTCATTATACTTTCGATATCAAAAATGTATCAAGAGCATTTACTCATCAGTTAGTTAGAACAAGAGAAGCTCATTACCAACAACAAGCTATGAGAGTTGTTGATGCTAGAGATTTTTCTGTTCTTAAAACTTCAGATCATGTTGGTTATGAAATGAGTATTGATATTGCTCTTTCTAGTTATGCTGATATGATAGATGATGGCATTCCAGCTCAAGATGCTAGAGGGATCTTACCAACTGCTATCCATACAGAGATTAAAGCCAAGATTCATCTTCGAGAATTATCTCATATGGCAGAACTCCGCTTATGTAAAAGAGCAGAAGGAGAATACCAAAAAGTATTCAAAATGATGGTAGAGAAGATACTTGAAGTACATCCTTGGGCAGAGCCACTTCTTAAAGTTCATTGTATTAAGTATGGTGTCTGTGCATTTCCTCGATATACAGAATGTCCTATCCAGCAATATTGCTTCAAGCCAGAATCTATTAGAGATAGGATTCAGTATGAGTGGCAAAATTGTACTCATCAAGCTGCTCCTAAAGCTGATGAAAAAGGAATGACAATGTAATCTTTAGTAATTTCAGGGGTTTAACTTAAAAACGCTTTTAAAAGCCTTTCTATTTTACCTATACTAAGGTATAGGAAAGGCTTAGAAACAGCCTTTTAACCCCCTTTAAACGATTTGTATTAAGCTTATTTTAACTTTAAAAAGGAGTAAACGTGAAAACGATAATAGTAGATATGGATAATACACTTACCAAGTCTTCTTGGAGGAATCCACTTACCCCAGCTTTGAAAGGAGGGGATTGGGATCCTTTCCATGAAAGATGCCAGGAAGATGAACCAACTAATCTTGTAGATTTAGTCAGAATTTTATCGGAATTTTTTCAGATTGTTATCACTACAGCTAGACCAGAAAGATTCAGGACTCATACTACAAACTGGTTAACGAAGCATAATATTAGACCAGCTAGAATCTTGATGAGAGGAGATGAGTCTAATGCATCAAGTCCTGATGTAAAAATAGAACACGTTGATTTCTTAATGCGTAATGGATTTAAAATAGCATTTGGAATCGATGATCGTAAAGATGTATGCGATGCTTGGGAAAAGATGGGTATCCCATCTTATCATTATGATATGGAATTATTAATTGAACCTGCTTACCCAGATGAACCAGTTGCTATCGAAAGGAGTACAAGGCCAGAACAAATCCTGTCTCAAGCCTCTAAACTATTCAAAAAGAAAAACCAAGAGTATGGAGATTCATATAAGGACTATGGCAAACTTCTCTTTACTTTATTCCCAGAAGGAGTAAAACTGGAGACAGAGGCAGATTTTGTGAGATGGGGAACTACTTGTATGATGTTAGCTAAGATCCACAGATATGCTAATAACTATAATGTAGGCCATGAAGATAGTCTTGAAGACTTAGCAGTATATTCCGCAATGCAATTATCTCTTGATAGGGAGTTATTATGATAATAACAGTTTTTGATTGGGAGACTACAGGGTTATTAAAGCCTGAAGGAAATGATATAGCAGTACAGCCTCATGGTACTCAGTTATATGCTATTCAGATAGATGAGGAAACTGAAGAGACATTAGTAGAAATTGAGACTTATCTTAAACCTCCAGTTCCAATCCCTGACTTCTTAGTAAAACAGATTGGGATATCTAACGAGATGGTTGCTAATGCTCCTATCTTTGCTGAACTATATCAAGAAATAGCTGATGTATTCTTTGGATCTCATATGGCGATTGCTCATAACCTTTCTTTTGATAAATATATATTAATATATGAGCTCATGAGAATAGGAAAGGAATTTGATTTCCCATATCCTCCTATTAACTTTTGTACAGTAGAACAATCCATGCACATAAGAGGTCACAGATTAAAGAATAGTGAACTTTATGAGATTGCTACTGGAAGAGAAATGCAAGGTGCTCACGTAGCTAAGAATGATGTATTGGCTACTTATCAATCATATAAATGGCTAAAGAGCCAAAGGAATAAATAATGGAATTTCAAAGATTATTTAAGCTGGCAATGAAGAGAGAAGTACCATATATCAAAACTCCACTATCTGGAATAAGATTAAATCTTGGTGCAGGAAATTCAAGAATACCAGGAGTCCAATCTCTTGACTACCCTGAGTGGGATGCAGATGTCGATCCTTTAGGTTGGGGTGATGAAACTATTTCAGAAATCCATGCTTACCATTTCTTAGAACACTGCAAAGAACCAGTTAAAGTTCTTCAGGAATGTCAGAGAGTTCTGAGAGAAGATGGGGTAATGAATATTTGTGTTCCATATTATTCCGCTGCTATTAACTCACAAGATCTTGATCACAAACATTCCTTTACAGAAGAAACTTGGAAAACTCTTTTCAATAATCAATATTATGATAAGAATAAGATCGAATGGAAATTCGATATTGGTTTAAATATGATATGTGGTATTGTTGAAAGGAATCTTTGTCTGTTAACTCAGCTTATTAAGATATAATATGGAACAATATTTTGGCAAAATAATATTTTTTGTAGTTATTGTATTTGGAATACCAATTACAATATGGTTATTTATTTTAATTACAAGATTAATAAATGGCGAAAATATTGATGATTTATTTGGAGACTAATATGGAAAAGGTAGATATAATTAAATATGGTTTCTATTTTGGAATAGGCTTTGAGTCAGCTCAAACTATTGTATATATTATAGCTGATTGGATAAAAATTTTTTTAAATATTCCACTAGGATAGCTATGAGAAACATTATATTAAGTACTATTTCTGATCTGGTAGAAAGTCTTCTTCATGATGACAGGAAAGATGATGAAGATTTACCTATTGGTATAATAGAAAATATGGTTAGAGCAGAAGAAATCCTGATAACAGAAATGGTTGACAGATTTGAAAAATCTTTAAGAGAGGGATTAAAAGATGTGGATAAATTGTAAAACTGAATATTCATTTAAAGCTGTCTTTGGGCACTTAGATGAAGTTGCTGCTCGTTGTGCTACCATGGGAGACTATGGAGGTATTGCCGATTTTGGGAATACTTTTGCTCATATTCCTTGGAGCAAGGCTTGTAAGAAAGCTGGTATTAAACCAATCTATGGAGTAAGGCTACCAGTGATGGAAAATCCAGGATTAAAAGAAAGAAGGATTGCTGTAAACTGGATGACCTTTATAGCAAGAACAACAGAAGGACTTCAGGAAATATATGAGCTGGTAAACCTAGCTCATGAACAGTTCTATTATGCCCAGAGAATATCTTATGATCAAGTCAATGCTCTAAGCGACGATGTAGCAGTTCTAAGCGGGGTTGCTTGTAGATTTGATTTACTTGAAAGAGAAGTCTTCTTTGAATTGGGTCCACAAACTCCTTATATGACCAGAGTAAATATAAATCTCAGATCAGTTGCTTGTATAGATAATTATTATCCAACTATTGAAGATAAAGTGGTATATGAACCTTTTGCTGACAATCGTTTATGGGAAAAGAAAACCTATCCACTTCATATTCCTACTGAGAGAGAATGGTTGGCAGATTTTCCTGGTGGTAAAGGAGCAATACTTGAATTAAAATTATTAGCAGCTCAATGTAATGCCGAGCTTCCAAAAGCTCCAATGGTTAAGTATATTGGAAATGAAGATATAAAAACTTGGTGCAAGAATGGAGCATTGGATAGAGGCATTGATATATATAATGGTAAATACAAGGAGAGATATGAAAGAGAAATTACTCTTATTATTGACAAGGACTATGCCGATTATTTTCTTGTTGTGGCTGATCTTATTAATTACGCAAAACAAAGGATGGCCGTGGGCCCAAGTCGTGGCTCCAGTGCTGGGAGCCTTGTGTGTTTTCTCATGGGGATCACAGAAATCGATCCTCTTAAATATGATTTGTATTTCGAGCGATTTATTGATATTAATCGTTATGATTTACCTGACATTGACATAGACTTCCAAGATGATAAAAGGCATCTCTGTTTAAAGTATCTTGAGAAGAAATATGGTAGGGATAATGTAGCTCAAATTGGTAATATAAACCGCTTGAAGGCCAAATCAGCTATAACTCGTTTTGCTCAATCTCTGAATATTCCTATTGATGAAGTAGAGGAATTGAAAGATGCCATAATGGAAAGGTCAGGAGGTGATGCTAGAGCCAAGTTCTGTATCGAAGATACTATGAAGGAGACAGAAATTGGTAAAGTATTTTTAACAAAATATCCTCAAATGAAAGTAGTAGGTAGAGCTGAAGCTCATGCTAGTCATACAGGAGTTCACGCAGCTGGAATCCTAGTCTGTAATGATCCTATTACAAAGTATGCTGGAGTTAACTGTCGTGATAAAAAGCGAATAGCAATGTTGGATAAGAAAGACGCTGAAGCTGTTAACCTCCTTAAAATAGATGCTTTGGGGCTGAGAACATTATCTATCTTAGCAACTGTATGCGATCAGATAGGTAAACCATATTCTTGGTTATATGAAATTCCTTTAGATGATGAGAAGACTTATACTGTCTTTAATAATCAAAGATATAATGGAATCTTTCAATTTGAAGGACCAGCCATTAAAGGTTTGGCTAAGAATATGCCAGTAGAAACTTTGGATGATATTACAGCTTTGACTTCTCTTGGTAGACCTGGTCCACTAAACTCTGGTGGAGCAAATCGCTTTATTAAATTCAGAACAGGAAGAGAAGCTCCAAGATATTTAGCAGATCATCCCGCTATTATAAAAGCCACAGGAAAGACATATGGAACAATAATCTATCAGGAACAAATAATGACTATTGGTAGAGAATATGGTAAACTTTCTTGGAAAGATCTTGATACTTTAAGACGTGCTATGTCTAAATCTTATGGAGATGAATTCTTTGGAACATATAGAGAAAAGTTTATCAATGGCGCAGTAGAAAATGGTAGTCCTGAAGAGGAAGCAAAAGTAGTTTGGGATGGAGTTCAAACCTTTGGTAGTTATGGTTTTAACAAATCCCACGCAGTAGCTTATTCAATAATTTCTTATCTTTGCGCTTATATGAAAGGCAATTATCCTTTAGAGTTTACAGTTGCTTGTCTTAACCATGCTCGCTCTGATCAGTCAGCTGTTAAGATATTAAGAGATGCTGTCGAGAATGATGGCATTAAATATGAGTATTTCAATAAAATGGAATCCCAAGTAGATTGGTCAGTTAGAGGTGGGATATTATATGGAGGACTACAAACTCTTCATGGGTTTGGTATACAGAAAGCAAGACAGTTTGCAAAGCTCAGAGAGAATAGAGAGTCACTACCAGCTGGTATGAAAAAAGTAGTAAGAGATCCAAAATCTGCATTCAAATATCTCTATCCAGGTAAAGAACTATATGGAGATTATTATACAGATCCTAAGTCTCATAATCTTAATGGTAGAGTATCTTTAATCAAAGATGTTCAATACGATGGTACTTTTACTGTTATTGGGTGTATGATTAAGAAAAACTTGAGAGATGCCAATGAAGCTTGCTTTGTAACAAAGCGGGATGGCCAATATGAATCAGGACAAACTGCTTGGCTTAATATAACAATCGAAGATGATACTGATTCTTTAATGTGTAAGATCCAAAGACAAGATTATGAAAGAATAGGTAGAATCATCGCAGAAACAGGAAAGGAGGATAAAGATTGGTATATGGTTTATGGAGAAAAAATCAACGGATGGAATATTATGTTCGTTAAAAATATAATGAAGATAACAAGGGAGATATGATGAACTGGCTTGTAGATGAATTAATAAATGCCATAAATGTTCCAGAGCCAAAAAGATCAGTATATGCTGATTCAGAAAGTCTTTATAAAATTATGCAGCTTAAATCAGATGATGGTCAATATTTATGGTGTGCTGGATTAGAACCAAATTCTCAATCTACTATTTTAGGTATTCCAATTTATAGATGTGAAGAGGAAGGCATAAGAATGAGATTTACATTTGGTGAAGTTACTTTTGAATATTTAATATAACAAGGGAGATATAATGCCTAAGAAGATTAGCAATATCAGAAGACTTCTAAATTTAATGGAAGAAGAAGAAGCAAAGTTTTTGGAAACAAAAACATCTTTTGGTAGAAATGAATTAAAGCTATTACTTAGTGATTCTAAAACAGATGCTATGGAAAGGCTTTTAACTGAATTGGAGGAAGGAAATGGATGTGATTAAAGCATTAGAGATGATTAAAGCACACTCAGGAAATGCTCAGCTAGAAAGGTTAGCAGCTCATCCAGAGTTAAAAGATATTCTTGAATGGACTTATAATCCATTTAAGAAATATTATATCACTGCACCTGATATAGAATATATACCTGGAAATGAGCTCAATTATGATTGCTTCTCTGAAGATGGCAATTTATTACTAGTTGCCAAAGAGATATTATCAAGTTTGAATAGTAGAATACTATCTGGTAATGAAGCAATAAATAGAATTCAAGCATATACAACTATATTGCATCCAGATTCTGCTTTATTATTCAGCGCAATTATTAATAAAGATCTAAGATTGGGAATTGGAGTTAGTTCAATTAATAAAATCTGGCCAGGATTGATTCCTATATCTGAAGATGGAGAAGGTGATTTCAAGATCATGTATGTTAAAAATTACAAAGAAGGAAAAATGCCATTTCCTTGTTTAGCTGCTCCAAAACTAGATGGGGTCAGAGGAAGATATTATAATGGTAAATTATATTCAAGACAAAGGAAACTACTTGTTGGTCTTGAGCATATTGAGCAGTTCTTAGATGAACTATGTGAAAGAGAAGGAATTGAAAAAGACTTTGATGGCGAGCTTACTGTACCAGGAGATATATTTGATTCCGCTTCTGGATTGATAAGGAATAATAAACCAGTTCCTGAGGCAGTATTTAACATATTTGATATGCCAGGTGATCCAAGAGCAAAAAAGCTCAGACTGGCTCATCTATCAAATATTTTTGATGGTATATATTCACCAGTAAGAATGATTGAACATGTAGTGATAATGAATAGAGTTCAATTAGATTTTACATATGATGAATATTTATCAAATGGTCATGAAGGTATTGTTATATATGATCCTGATACTTTATATGAAGAACACTCTCCAACTAGAAGAACTAATAGTTGGATGAGAATTGTTCCTCTTAAAACAGCTGATTGTATTGTAATAGGTTTTTATGAAGGCAAAGGAAAATTAGTTGGTTCTCTTGGTGGAATCATAGTTGATTATAAAGGCCATAAATGTAGAGTTGGAAGTGGATTTGCTGAAAAATTATATTCTGAATTATCAGAAAGCGAAAAGAAAAAATGGAATTATGATGAGGCTGAATATAACCATAAATTAAGAATCAATATTTGGAATAATAAAATGTTTTATCTTACGCAAATCGCAGAATGCGAGTTCAAAGAAGAGACAAAAGCTGGCTCTATGAGGCAACCTAGGTTTAAAAGTTTTAGATTTGATAAGACTGAACCTAATGTAGATTAAAAAAGTTAATAATATTAGTTAGTTACTAAAAAACCAGCTCTATATAGCCTTTAAAAGCCTTTCTTTTTTACCTATACCTTAGTATAGGGAAGGTCGAGAAACAGCCTTTTAAGGGGGTTTAAACGAGCTGGTTTTTCTTTTTTAAGATCTTAAAAAGAGGATTTTATGAAAATCGGAATAGATCCAGGTTTACACGGTGCTATAGCATTCGTTGATGATAAAATAATAAAATTTTTCGATATGCCAGTAATGCCTATACCTTGGGCTGTTACAACTAGATATAAAACTATGGTAGATGCTGAAAGAATTTACAATATTATATATGGTTGCCCATATGAAATAGAATCAGTTACTATCGAGATAGTTGGAGCTATGCCAGGACAGGGAATATCAAGTACAGGAGTATTATTTGGCGCGCTGTATTCCGCTATATCAGCGGTTAGAATTGCTGGCTATGAACCAAATATGATAAGACCTGGTAAATGGAAGAAGAGATGGGGATTAATAAACATGCCAAAAGATGCTTCACGCTTGGCTGTTTTGAAAATGTATCCACATCTCCTTCCAGAACTAAAGCGGAAAAAAGATGTGGATAGGGCAGATGCTTTACTAATAGCTATCTGTTAATCAATCATTCCAGTTTCCTCCTTGTGGAATACTTTATGCTCAGTACAAATAGATTGCAATACTTTATGATCTTCTTTAATCATTTGGTGAATTTCTCTCAAAAAATATCCAATTATAGCATTAAAAATAATGACAAAAAAAGCGATGCTTCCAAAAGCCCACTTAATAAGAGTAATATCTTGAGACGTAAAAATTTGTTGCATAGCATTCCTCTCTCCTCTTTTCCATTTTTGAAAAATTGAATTAGTTAATTTCAATTGATGTATGCTACAGTGAAAAATCAGTAATAGTAATAACAGCTCCAGTTGTGGTTGCTTTAACTTCAGGTCTGAACGTATCACCAGGATTAAGAACAGCAGAACAATTAAGAGACACAGCACCGGCAACCGTTGAAATACTTCTTTTAATTGTATGAGGGTCAAAAGCTGGAGTTCCAGAAGTTTTAAATAATCTGAACTGATGCTCTATAGCCCCACCTGCTTTAATCATTGAGACACTTGGAACGAGTTTCATAGTTGTCTGATTAAGTCCATCATATCTTACCTCGCCTGTAACATCATTGATCAAGGTAAAGTTTTCATTTGATGCTCCATGAACAATAGCACTTCCAGTAGTACCAAATGCAATCGCTCCCCAACCTGTTGTTGTGGTTGTAGTCGTTGCATTATCAGCTACATTGAATGAAGGCAATGGTTTACTATCTCTTTGTGTCCCGTTATTTATAGTGAAAACATATTTGCTTGTTTCTGTCAGCGAACCATCATCCCATGCACCAATAGTTTCTGCAGTATCCCACACAGCGTTTATTTGGAAAGTGCTTGTTTGAGCGTTATATACACAAGTACCTGCATTATATGATATAGTTTCAGTTATTAATATACAATCCTGATTAGATAGACCATGAGTAGCTGAAGTTACAATTACTGAATCTGAATCAAAAGAGCCACTTGCCTCATCTGTCCCCCAAGCTACAGAAGAAATTTCAAACCAACCTGTTCCAGTTGCTGTGATTTGCCCTGTTACATTATAATCTGTATTTGTTATAAATCCACTAATAGTAACTTTCTGACCTACATATACAGTATCCCCAGGAGTATAAACGAATCTTGCTACTCCAGGTGTACTTGCTGAATCTTCAACGCTGTCTATACCTTCAGCGGTAATAGTTGCATCAGCGAAAAGTGTTATATCCCCAGTATCTCCAGATGCAAAGAATGATTGTCCATCTGCTAAAGTTACAGTCGAACAATTAACAGGTGCTTCAGTTATTGGAGAAATATACAAAAAGTCAGAAGTAGCACTTACCATTGTTACTTCAGAACTTTCAATTACTGCTGCCTTTCCAAGCCCAAGAACACTGATCATTGGTCCTACTGCATCAGTAGCATCATAGAAGAATGAAATATCAATATGAATATTCCCAGGATTTACTAACGTCAATCCAGTTTTAAAACCTTGGAATAATGATCTTGTAGAAATAAACCTAGCACCTAATAATGGGTTAGTTACCTTTGGAGCTACGATTGTGCCTAATGAACAATTATCTCCTACAGCAATCAATGATGAGTAATCCATTCCCCATCCACCAGCAGTTATATCAAACATTGTTGCATTGTCTGAATTTAATTGCCAAGTCATACCATTACCAACACAACGTATAGTACCTTCACCGTAAATCCAAGGGTCTGTTCCTGAGTAAGTCTGTGAGGTTACAAATACATCTGTTCCTTCAAATAAGGCATAAGCATCATTTTCAAGTTTCAATCGAGTTGTACCCCAATCAATCTCCTGCATAAATCTATACAGTTTATATTCAGGGATTACATCTCCTGTTCCTCCAACTCGTGGCATATCATCAAGTGACCATACTTCAACTACTTCAGGACCATTTGTTGCAACTTCTCTAGCATCTTTTATGTAAAGACTACCGTTAACAGTTGCTCCTGTAGTCGCTGTGAGTAATGGAGTTTCAGCAGTTTTCAAGTAAGGCTTAGAACCAGCACCGTCTGAAATTTGCAAGCCCCAAACTTCAAAGACTGCTGGGGCATGTGCTTCAAAAACAAATAGATCAAACCACGGTCCACCAGCCCCTTGTACAATATCTGAGTCAAATCGTTGCCATCTTGAATCAGCAATCCAAGCGTCTACGTTATCAGTATCTAATCTTGCTGTAAGTTGAGTTCCTCCGCTAACATGTCTGACCCATCCACTCACATTATAGGTATCATCTTCAATAAGTCCCAACGTCCCTTGTCTAATTAATCCAGCACCAGGACCACCGAATGAAAGAGTATCAGCAGTCATTGTTCCATCAGGAGCCATTGCATTGTTGGCTGTCACTACTGGCGGGTCTGTTGATCCAGGAACCCATTCAGCATTATCTAATTCTTGTGAATAAGCTAAACGGTTTTGCACCTGACCTCTACCACCATAAGGAGTATTGGTTGAATTAACTATTTCAGTATGTGCTGGTTTAACGATTAAAGCGTGGTCTTCAAATCCGTTTGCATCTGTAGCACCAAGAACTATATGAGCATAGTCTGCTGAGTAGTCATCATTTTTAAATAAGATACCAGCAGCTATATTTGTTGCACCACGATTAACCAAGCTTGTATAAGTATCATCCGAAGCGTTATGGTTATGCATTTCGATACCAGCACGCAATGCCCAATTATCTGTACTCGAATTGCTAATATGCAAATCCATACCATTTACTTCACTAAGAATAAAATTGTCAGTAGTACCCACCAAAGAGTTACCTAAATTTATCTTGAATCTATCACTATCATCATTATCAATACCCATTACCCATCTTGTTCCGCCAGTCAATAGGAATTGCAGCAAAGCATCTCCACCACCATCCTGCTCGATAGTTATTCCACCACCAGTACCAGTAACAGCATCATCTTGATAAACATGAAGTTTAGAAAGAGGTGCTATACCAACCCCAACTTTATTAGTGGTATCTACTTGTATTGCTGCACTTTCAGATAAGAAACCACCATACTCTATTTTGAAAAGATCACTATCACTATTATCAATCCCTGCTAAATAACGTACTCCACTAGTCAAATGCCATTGAGCCAGGGCATCGCCTGTTCCATCCTGCTCAATGGTTAATCCTATGGAAGAACCGACTGTTGTGGTATCATCATAAACATGGAGGGTAGATACTGGGTCGTTATCCCCAACGCCAACCTTTCCAGCTAAGGTGGCTGTTAAAATTGTGTCAGTACCTAAATCAGCACTACCAGAAATTTTGTAATGACCGCTTCCAGAATAATCAACTCCTGTTGATATTGTTTGGATTCCTGTAAGAACATAATGCAACACAGCATCAGCTTCGCCATCTTGTTCAATAGTTATTCCAGCTGCTGCACCTGTCTCCGTTGTGTCTTCATAAACATGAAGCGGTGATACTGGATTAGAAGATGAGCCAACCATAAGAGAATCAGTTATCTTCACTTCGCCAGTTGTGTTTATAATGAATCTGGTATCAGAACCTAAATTGATAGATGAAGCAATCTCAAATGCATCACCACCAGCATTAGAAAGACCCATTACCCAACGTTGACCGCTAGTTAGTAAGAACTGAGCAATAGCATCGCCAGTTCCTTCTTGTTCGATTGTAATTCCGCACTGATCACCAGTCTCAGTATCATTCTGGTAAACATGTAATGGAGAATCTGGATCAGTTCTTGTTCCAATACTAATAAAATTATTAGTATCAGATATATTAAGACCACCCTGTGTAGCGATCTGATCAGCATATCCCATACGGAAATATCTTTTTGGCTCAGCAACATCATTATTATTGAACATTGCAAATTCTGATTGATCTGTACCTATATCACCTTTATTGAAGATGAAGTTTGTAGATTCTGAATCACCATAAGTTCCTATTTCAAGTGTTACTCCTTTAGTTGAATACAGACCAACAATATCAGAACCATCAGCATAGACATCAAAAATATAACCAGCTGTCGGGACTTTTCTAAAACTGGTAGCCCCGTCAGGTGAGATATTAATATATGACTCTGATTCTTCTGTACCAATTACTAAATTACCTATTTCTCCGAGAATTTCTGAACTGTTTGATCCAT
>PJEL010000286.1_pt1 | contig 60670 bp, 81 predicted proteins | sample 1853271 | NCBI WGS metagenome assembly PJEL01 (sample SAMN08108733, study PRJNA415343) | Invertebrate metagenome, whole genome shotgun sequencing project. | host: Globobulimina | place: Sweden: Gullmar Fjord | collected 2015-08
AGTTTTTCCATTTTTAAATGTTACTTCAATTACTTGGTTTTTTCCAATTAGTGATTTTCTGATTACGAAGCGTTTTGATTTTAAATTTTCCATTGTTTAAGTTATTTAAGTTATTATTATTATTTTTTAGTTACATATATATTATCTTAAAGTGGACGTATTATTTTTGTAAAATAGTCGAGCAGAGCGAGGTGCTATACACAAGAGTGTCTATTAAATATTATCTTAAGCGAAGCGTAATTTCTTTGTAAAAAGTGAAGTGCTATACACTATGCTATACATAGCGTTTTCTTTAGCAAGAAAAGCTACATTTCACACAGTGTGACATTAGGGTCTTAATATAGACCTAGTAAGGGGCTATTGTCACAGTTTTTATTTGTATTGTTCTAACCATCTTTGTATACCTTCTTGTTCGTCAGTCATAGGTTTTTCTACTTTATCGATACGAATACATTTTACGTATTTCGTACCATCAGGTCGTGTGATTACTTCTTTTTTATACATGTTATATTGATTTAGATTTGAGAGACTAGACTATTTCTTTGTCTCTCAAGATTACTGGAATACTTGTTGATGAAGTATAAGACTTATATTTTATGAAACAGTTCATAGTTTCTAGTTTGTCTTTCATGATATCATATACTTTATCGTGATTGTATGTTACTTGTTTTCCAGATTTGAATGTTACTTCAATGATTTGATTCTTTCCTACTAATGATTTTCTTACTACGAATCTTTTTGTTTTTAATGTTTCCATGTTTATTATATTTAATTATTATTATTTAGTTACAGTATTATTATCTTAACGACTACGTATTTTCTTTGTAAAATTATATAGTTTTATAAGTTATATAATTTTTATCAAGAAGTTTATATATTTTTTCTGGGTCAAATGTTGAAAGAATAGTTAATTTATTATTTATAAATATAATTCTATAATGGTTATTAGTTAGAATGTTGGTAGTTAATTTAATTTGATATTTATTAATTTTTAATTTCATAATTTATTTATTTAATTTATTATTATTATTTATTATTATTATTATTATTATTTGGTAACAGATATATTATCTAGTTGACTACGTATTTTCTTTGTAATGTTCTCCTTTATAAAAGGTTAGAACCATTTTGTAATGTATCAATTAATACTATTATAGATAAGAATAGAATAGTTGATAGAGAAATTAATTTGATTACTGAATTTAATTTTAAATGTTTCATGTTATAGTTATTTGGTTACAGTTATATTATCTAACGACAAGCGTATTATTTTTGTAACGTTCTCGAGCGTAGCGGTAGTATGCTATACATTTTTCTAAAGAAAAAAGATAAAAATAGTAGGGGAAAAGCTAAATGCTAAGATGTAACACGCTGAAAACCACGTATATATATGCGAAAACGTAAATAAAGTTGGGGGACCCGGCAAAATGAAATGTGTTTCCGTAAGTCGTTGGAAATCAGAGAGATAGGGGGCTACACTATACCCCTATATTTTTAATAACTTTTTAAAAACAGTGACATTAGCCTTATAAGTTATAGAGTAAGGGGCTATTGTCATACCCCTATTAATTTCTATGCGTGTAAAATGAGTGTCTTTTGTGTAAGTATATAGACTATGTAATTTAAAGAGCATGGGAAAACAAAAACTAAGTCCAGCAGCAGCGAAAGCTAAAGCGGTTAGAGACTTAAAAGCAGCAAACTCAACGGACAGGAAAGCGAAAAGAGCAGATAGTCAGAAAAAAAGGCGAGAAGCAGCTAAAAAACACGGCCCAAATTGGTTAAACGGAAAACACTACGACCATAACACCGGGAGATTTACATCTGCAACACATAATCTTGGTGGAACACAGAACGAGAACTTAAAAGACGGTACAAAAGCCGAAAAAGCACAATCTAAAAAATAAAAAATGGCAATAAACTATAGCTACCCAGAAATAGGGGCGTTAGCAACAGGTGATTTACTAACTGTAGTAGACATATCTAACGGGAACAGAACAAATACGCTAGAAATAGGTGATTTATCTAGTTACATAATTACAACATCGAGCCTTACTAACGGCTCTGGTACCGCAGCTGCTATTCCAAAGTGGTCTGATGCAGATACATTAACAGATTCTTTAATGAGTGAAACTGCTTCTAGCATAAACGTAACAGGTGATTTAAACGCTTCAAACGATTTAATAGCTGGTAGAGATCTTACTGTCACAAGAACTGCTAACATTTCTGATTTAGTTACTACTGGAACAGCTGTTATTGGAGGTAATATTACTGGTAACAATAATGTTATAGCCCTTAATGACGTATCTGTTGGTAATGACTTAAGCGTTGTTAACGACGTATCTATTAGTAACGGCCTTGTGGTTACTGGTGGTACTGAGGTAAACGCATTGACTATTAATGCAGCACTGGAAGACGGTTCTGGAACTGAAGGTGCTTATGGTCAAATATTAAGTTCTACTGGAACAGCTACGCAATGGATAGATGTTGAGGCTCAGACTTTTTCTAGTTTAACCACTACAGGTACTTCAGGCGCAGCTACTTTGGTAGCAGGAGTTTTAAATGTTCCTCAGTATGTAAGTAGCGCACCGGCATATACTTCATCATTTATATCTATATCTCAGTCAGGTACAGGGGAGCCAACTGCGGCTTTTCTTTCTAATGATGCAGGACTTGTTCTCGGAACAGATACACGTATGGGTACTGGGGAATATTACTTTACATTTACAGGAACTCCTCCGGATGAAGATAATGTAATGATTGTTTTACCTGGCGGTTTAAGCAACGGTGGGTACAGCTTTATAACATTAGTTTCTGAATATAAAAATTCAGGTCAATTATTTATAAATTCATATGGAGTAAATGGTTCTGGAGCGCTAATAGCAACAGATATAGGGTTTGGTGGGGACAACTCAATTATTGTAGAAATAAGAGTATTTAACTAATGAGTGGAATATCGTCTTACCAATTAAAATCACAACCAGATGGCTCTGATATAGTAATAGGAACATCGGTAGAAAATGGGCAGACTAAAAATTTCTCTGTAGGAGCATTATCAAACTACTCGATAAACACTTACCTTAAGAATATTAGCTGGCAATTCATTGTATTAGAGCCAGATCCAGTTGAAAGAGCAGAAGGTTCTATATCTTTTGAGAACTTTGGTGGTCAAGGCACTAATTGGTCCGCTATTACTAGACTATATATAAACACACAGATGCCAAATGGCACAGCTTCAATAAACTACTTAACAAGACTTGTAGGAAAAGACATTGTATTTGGTGATAGAAACAATTTAGATGGGTATGGCATCTTTACTCTAACAGCATTAACTCAAGAATCAGGTTCTGTGTACTATATGGACCTATCTTATAAGTCAGGTAGTGGAGTTATTAAGGCTTTACATTACTATGGCATACAAATAGACATCGAAGCTGTAGAGACTGACAAGCATTTTGTATTTACACAAGGATCTCCTTCTACTACGTGGACTATAGAACATAACTTAAATAAATTTCCATCTGTATCTGTTGTAAACAACAACAATATATTAATGTATGGAGAAACAACATATACGGACTTAAACAACTTAACAATAAACTTTTCAGCTGGCTTTTCAGGCAAAGCGTATCTAAACTAAAAAACAATGGCAATAAATTATTTAAATAGCATTGATCTTAATCAGAATGAACTGATCAAAGCTAGAATTGAAAATCAACCAAACAACGCTTCTGCCGGAACTGGTGTAGAAGGTCAGTTATATTATGACACAACATTAGATGTAGTTAAAGTATGGGCTGGAGGATCTTGGGTAGAAGTAGGTGGTGGAGTAGAGACTCTTACAACTACAGATGGTACTTACATTGATCTAACACCTAACTCAGCAACTTCTGGAGCAGTTACTGTAACAGCGGATCTTTCTGCTATAGATGGAACGTCAAGCGCAGGTGAAAGATACTTAACTAAAACAAATGTTTGGGCTGAAATAAGCACAATACCAGGAACATACGTATGGGATATTCAAGGAGACACAGGTGGTCCAACGTCTGTAACTTCAGGTAGCACTATTGATTTTGAAGGAGGAAATAATGTTACAACTGCTTTAGTAGGTAATACATTAACAATAAACTCTACAAATGAAGCAATAACATTAACAGGTGACGTTACTGGCACAGGTACAACATCTATAGCTACTACTATATCCGCTGGAGCAGTTGACTTTGCTATGATAAATCCCGCGGTTGTAATAACTGAAGCTGAAGGTATTGTAAATAACGACAACGATGTTACATTACCAACTTCCGCAGCTGTAAAAGCTTATGTAGATGATTCAGTCGCTGGTGGATTAGTATATCAAGGCGGATACAACGCTGCCACTAACACTCCAAACCTAGATTCTCCTCCAACAGGAGCGGTTAATAAAGGTTTTACCTATACAGTAACTGCTGACGGATTATTCTTTACAGAGCAAGTTAGAGTAGGTGACGTGCTTATTGCTGAGATAGACACCCCGACAACATTAGCTGATTGGACAACTGTTCAGAACAATATTGATCTTGCTGATCTAACAACGGTAGGTATTGGTAATGTAAACGCTGGTACTGGCATTAGTGTAGCTTACTCTAATGGAACAGCTACAGTAACAAACACACAAACGAACTCAGATAACACTTATGCTGTAACAATAACTGATACAGCTACAATAACGCATGGGTTAGGTACTAAAGATGTTATTATACAACTGTATGACGTAACTACAAACGAAACCGTATATGCTGATGTTGATAGAGCTTCTACAACAACCGCTACGATTACATTTACTACAACTCCTACAAACTCAGTTAGAGTATTAGTACAGAAAATAGGTTAATAATTAAATACAATACATGAAATTTAAAAGCGACATAGAAATACAGGCAGGCGTAGAGGCAGGCGGCAGTACGGGTTCTAATGGACAAGTGTTATCGTCTACAGGTTCTAGTGTCGCTTGGATAGATCAAAACGCTATAAACGCGGGTAACGCTGAGCATGTTGTTGTATATGCAAAAAACACGCATACAGCTTCGATAGCTAAAGGTACACCCGTTTATATAACTGGAACTGTAGGCGCTACAGATACTGTTCAGATTGCTCCAGCTGATGCTAGTGATTCAGCTAAGATGCCAGCAGTTGGATTACTTGATGAAACGTTAGCTGTAAATGCTTTTGGCTACGTAATCACCGGTGGTTTTATGGACAACATAACAACTGACCCAATTGATGGCGCTACGCCTAGCTCAAATGATACAGTTTACGTTAAAGCAGGTGGAGGACTTACATTAACAAAACCAACAGGTTCAACTGGACTTATACAGAATGTAGCTAAAGTTGGTAAAGTGTCTGGTGGAAACTCGGGTTCACTTATTGTTTCATCTATACTTAGAACTAATGACGTGCCTAACCTTACGACAGGTAAGATATGGGTTGGTGATGGAAACACAGTAGAATCTACTATTGTACACTTAGATGAGCCTAATGGTAGAATGGGTATCGGAACGACTAGTCCTAGTGATAAGCTACAAGTTAATCAAGGAAGCGATTCTTTTAGAGGAATAACTATAGAAGGAACATCACCGGCTTTATACTTAAAAGATACACAAGCTACAAACGCGTATCACATAGGTGCTAATGGTAATTATTTGTATTTTTTAGAAGACTCAAATCAATCTGGTACCTACAATAACATAATGGCTTATTGGGATCCTTCTAATAATTTTATATTTAAAACAGGCAACGTCGGTATCGGAACGACTAGTCCGATATCTAAACTAGATATAAGAGGCGTTTTAAGTTTTCCTTATATATCTACTGTAACTGGAACTACTGTTGTAAAATTCAGTGAGGCAACAGATGACGAATTTGTATTAAAGGCTAATTTAACTGGATTTGGCGCAACTGGTAATTCTATGAGTTTTGGCTCAGGAGTAAGTGGTTGGGCTAGCGACATAATGACCTGGAGGGGTGATGGCAACGTAGGGATTGGGACGACTAGTCCTGATGCTAAGTTACATGTTGAAGGCAATGTATTAATTGACGCGTACAACCAGGGTGAAGATAATGGTTTATTTTTCAGAGAAGGTTTTTTAACAATAGATCAACCTTCTATTACAGTTTGGGACATGACTAATGGAGGGTCTAGCCCTGACGGCTTGTCAATAAACGCTAACGATGGAATAAGATTTAGAGAAAATGGAGGAGAGGTTGCTAGGTTTAAAGATGGCAACTTCGGGATCGGGACGACTAGTCCTAGTTATAAACTTGATGTTTCAGGAGACGCAAGGTTTACAGGCGATGTAAATGTGGGCGCGGCAACCACTAATGGAGCTGGTATACATCTTATATATAGTACTTCAACTCCAGAAATTAGAATACAAGCAGGAGAGGGAGGTGATAACGCTTTTAGCATTTATAACACAGCAACAGACCCTGACGCTGTCCAGTTTTTTATTAATAATAACTTAGGTTCTTCTCATTTAGGTAATGCAAGAGGTGATTTAAAGCTAGAAACCTCATCAGGTGTTAATTTAACACTAAGTGGAAGTAACGCTACTTTCGCTGGTGATTTAACAGTTTCTGGCGGTGATATTACTTTAGGTGGAACAGGTAGAATACAAGGAGTAGATACAGTATCCGCTAACACTGACGCGGCTAATAAATTATACGTTGACAATGCTGTGGCTGGAGTGCCGCAGGGAGATATAACTGCAGTAACAGCTGGTACTTTTTTAACAGGAGGAGGTACTTCTGGCAGTGTAACACTTAATGCAGATGCTTCAAAGCTAGCTCATATTGTTGATAGTGCTAATGCAAGTGTAAATGCCGGTTGGATAACAGTGGCTGAAGCCGATACAGCAAGACGAGCTGGAGAGATTTATGTAACAGACGGGGAATCTGGTGATCATTCTTATATTAGAATAGAATGGATGCGTAGTTATGCGGATAATAACTTTACAGTATTAAATTGTGGTGGTCACCAAAATAGAATTCAAGGAGTAAGAGTATTACAGGAAACAGCTGATCCCACGTATGGTCCAAAATATTTACAAGTAAAAGTTACAGTAACTTCTAATTATTATGTTATTATAACTGCTCCTGGAACAATACCTAACTATGGAGACTTTACGGCAGTAACACCTGTATTAGAAGACACTAAAACAGGATATTCTGTAACAGGAGCTCAGCTGGAGAACCTACAAGATTCAAGTGTGGGTACTCAGGAAGGTATTACAGTTGGAGAAGAACTATATGTTAATGGCGCAGGAAACTCTTATTTTCTAGGCAACGTAGGTATCGGAACGACTAGCCCTGCTTATAAGTTAGATGTTAATGGAGATATTAGGGTTGATTCAACAAGCGTTGCTCAAATGTTTTTAGATTCAGCGGCAAGTAATGATGCTGTTTTAAACTTCCACGAAAACGCTAGCCAAAAGGGTAAAATAGGATACGACACCTCTCTTGGTGGAATTGCATTAGTTGCTGGAAGCGGTTCTTTTTCAACAGCGGATATGGTATTGCTAGATGGCGGCAACGTAGGTATAGGAACGACTAGTCCAACAGCAGGTATACACGTTAATACTTCTCAACAAGCTGCTAGATTTGTTTCGAGTCAGGCGACTGGATTAGAAGTGCAAGGAGGTGGAAATAGTCAACCTATAGCAATTTTTAAAGATACAGCTGCTTCTGAGAAAGTAAGAATATCTTCTACAGGTAACGTAGGGATCGGAACTACTAGTCCTGGAGCTAAGGTAGATATTATACACTCTGGTTTAAGTACGATGTTTAGGCTATCAAATACAGAAGCAAACGCTACTACTAAATATAGCGCAATTGTAGGTAGACATTATACTAATACTGAAGAAAATGTTACAGGGATGTTAATTACATCCAGCTCTAGCTCTACAGGTGGCACTGTTTCTATAGGTGGAGGTATAAGTACTGCAAATGCTGTAAATAATGTTCTATTTTATACAGCAGCAAACAACACTACCTTAACAGGTACAGAAAGAATGCGTATCACATCATCCGGTAACGTCGGGATCGGGGATATACCAAGTTTTAAATTAGATGTAAACGTAACAAGCAGTAGAGCAAGATTTAAAGCAGCTTCAGGAGATGCAAATATAGAATTATCATCTATCGCAGGACACGACTGGTTAATACAAAGTAAGTCAGATAGTAGCTTAGCTATTTATGATGAAGATGAAGCTTCAGAAAGAATGCGTATCACCTCAGCAGGCGACGTCGGTATCGGGACGACTAGTCCTAGTGCTAAATTACACGTTGCAGGAGAAATAAGAGCTTACGACAGCGGTAATACATATTACGCAAATATGACTGCTAACTCTAGTTGGGGTTATTTTAATACAAATGCAGCAAGAATATTTTTAAACAAAGAAGTACAGGTTGATACTGGTTTAATAGGTTCTTACAATGAAGCCTTACAGCTTAGAACAGGAGGAACTACTAGAATGTATATTAATAGTTCTACAGGCGACGTAGGTATTGGAACGACTAGCCCTCAATCACCATTACATATATACAAGTCATTAAGTGGAGGTGTCGGGGGTGAGTTAAGATTAGATAATAACAATAGTGCTGTAGCTAATAAAACACAAATACTGTTTAGCGATGGCGCAGGTGCTAGCAACTCCTATGATAGGGCGGCCATAACTTGTGAAACAGAAGCCAGCCCTTATATGGGGCAACTTCAATTTAAAACAGGCGTAGGGGCTATTTCTACTAAACTGATAATACTTGGCAACGGTAACGTAGGTATCGGAACTACAAGTCCTACAACTAGTTACAGTAAAGTTCTACAAATCAACGCTTCAGGAAATGGGTCAACATTAAGACTAACTGACGCAGGAAGCGGCTCCGCAGTAGGCAGTGGCTTAGAGCTATTACAATATGGAGTGGATTCTTATATTATAAATAGAGAAAACGGTCCGATGAATTTTTGGACAAGCAACTCACAAAAAATGGTTATTTTAGCCAACGGCAATGTCGGTATCGGAACGACTAGTCCTGGGTATAAACTTGACGTAACTGGAACAATTTACGGTAACGGAGGTATTATAGGAAGTAGCGACTTACTACTGAAAGACACAGCTAGTGCTTATTCCACTGAATTAAAGATGCAGAATAATACGCATACTTTAGGGATTGATTACGAGAACAATGAGACATTGAGGTTTATTACAAGGTCTGGTACTACAACAGTACCTATTACTTTCGCTATGAGGACAGGTAACATAACCTGTGTTTCTTTAACGCAAACATCTGATGAAAGAAAAAAGACCAAAATAAAAGATTTATCAGGTGATAATATAGATGTAAGGTGGAGATCTTTCGAAATGAAAGCTAATGAAGGAGAATATAGAACAGGTGTTATAGCTCAAGAGTTAGAACAAAATCATCCTGAGTTCGTAAACACAGATGGCGAAGGGTTAAAATCAGTAAAGTATATAGATTTATTAATAGCTAAAATAGCAGAATTAGAAACAAGGATTAAACAATTAGAAAACAATTAAACAATTAAACAATTAGAAAAATGGCAACAACTTACAACTGGAATTGCAAAACAGTGGACGCTTATCCACAAGACGGAGATTATGCTGACTTGGTGTACAACGTGCATTGGATAGTTACCGGTATATCAAGCGAATTAGACCCTCAAGGTGCAGCTTACAATGCAACCAACATTGGAACACAAACACTAGACACCAGTGAGGTAACAGATTTTATCCCATTTGAGGATTTAACAAACGAGCAAGTTGTTACTTGGACAAAAGGAGCGATGGGTGAAGAGCAGGTTGCTTCTATTGAAGCTAGCATTCAATCTCAGATTGACTCATTAATTACACCTACAACAGTTACTTTAACTATTGGAGAACCAATACCACCGACTGAAGAGTAATTTACGCTTAAAATGTGTAATGATACTTTAAGCTCTGCTTTGCAGTACGCTTAATCAAATTAAATTAAATCAAATTAAATATGACTGACAAGATTGTCAAAAACCTTAGTTTTGGTGACGACGCTAAAACCAAGGTATTCGAAGGAATAAACAAATTAACAAAAGCTGTTAGTTCCACACTAGGAGCTAGTGGCCAATGTGTAATTTTAGAAGATGGTAGCGGAAGACCTGTCATTACAAAAGATGGTGTAACCGTTGCTGATTCAATAACATTACTAGACCCAGTAGAAAATATGGGTGCTACGCTTTTAAAGGAAGCTGCTAGAAAAACCGTTAAAGAAGCTGGAGACGGAACGACCACGGCTACGGTACTAGCGCACTCAATATTAAGTGAAGCTTACGAGGCTTCAAAACAGAATAATATCAGAGTTATAAAAGATGGTATTAACACTGGGGTTGAGAAGGTAATAAAGTATTTAGAAAGAAAAAGTATTAGTGTCAGTGGTGATATGCTAAAAGACATTGCTACTATTAGTTGTAACAACGAGAGATATTTAGGTGAGATCATAGGTAATGCCTTTGAAGCTGCTGGAGAAAACGGTGTTGTTATAATGGAACAAACAGATACTGAAGAAACTAGCTTTGAGTTAGTTGATGGTGTTCAGTATGACAAAGGTTTGACAAACTCACATTTTGTGACTAGTCAGGAAAAAAGAATAGCTGAATTAGAAAGACCAGTTGTATTGCTATTAGAATCACCAGTTGAGTCTGTTAGAAAGATACAATCAATATTGGAGTATGTTATTCAAAACAACAAACCGTTATTAGTTATAGGTGATTTAGATCCACAGGTGATCTCTACATTAGCTATGAATAAGGTTAAAGGAAATATAAAAGTTAACGTAATCAATGCTCCGACATACGGAATAAACAAAAAAGATGTATTATCTGATCTAGCTGTATTAACAGGTGCGACAGTGATAAACGAAGATCTTGGAGATGACTTAGACGTCATAAACCCAAGTTTATTAGGTACATGTATAAAGAGTGTTACTGATGATTACGAAACTATACTACAAGTAGATAACGAAACAGAAGAAGTTAAAAGTCTAATAGAAGAGGTTAAAAACCAAATCAAAGAAGCAAAAGCTCCTGGAGATGTTATTAGATTAGAAAAAAGACTATCAAGGTTATCTGCTAAAGTAGCTATAGTAAAAGTAGGTGCTAACTCAGAAGTAGAGTTAAAAGAAAAGTCTGACAGAGTTGAAGACGCTATATGTGCTACTAAAGCCGCTATTAAAGAAGGTATAGTATCAGGTGGTGGAATTGCGTTGTTAGATGCATCTACAAAAGTTAAACCAAAGAATATTGGTGAAGAGATATTGCTAGAAGCCATTAAGGCGCCGTTTAAGAAGATATTAAGTAATTCAGGTGTTGAGTTTCAGGTGTCAGGAAAAGAAGGCGTAGGAATGAACGTAATAACAGGTAAGATGGTTAATATGATTAAGAAAGGAATTATTGATCCTTTGTTAGTTACAAAAAGCGCTTTAAAAAACGCTGCTTCCGTTGCAACAACTATATTATCAACTGATTGTGTAATTAATAACTTAAGAGTTGGAGATGAAAGCAATAGGTAATAATATTCTTATAGATAAGATAAAAGAAGGGCCTGTATCTAAAACAGATGGAGGCTTACTTCTAACGCAGTCTCAGAGACAAGATGTTAGATATAAAAAAGCTAAAGTAATTAACTGCGGCGATCAAGTAACTGGTGTTAAAGAAGGAGATTCTATTTTCTACGATAGACACGCTGGTCACAGGATAGAAATAGGTGATGATGTTTATTATGTTATTAGATTTCAGGATGTTGTTATAGTTTTATGAGAATAACGCCTGGTGATATCAAAGATCTTAACATCTTTAAACATTATAGGATAGTAAGGAAATGGGCTTGTAAAAACAACGGTCTTAACGATGCTGATTTAGAGTTATTAATATATCTAGACTGCATGGACTTGTTCTCAAGAAAAGATTTTGAAACAGGTACGTATTCTTATAGTTGGAACAATAGAAGATGGAATAAACTTCTGCAAGAAGATTGGATTAAAGTATGGAGACCTAGAAATAGGACTACACAGAAATACAATATATATAAAGTTTCTTTTAAAGGCAAACAACTGATACTCAGGATGTATAAAATACTTTTAGGAGAAGAAGATATACCAACTAGTACTAGACGAAATAAAATAATGAAAGGTCAATCATACATAGACAAAGTATTGATAACCTCCATAGATAATGTTAATAAAGATAAAAATAGATAATTATGATAGGTCAAATGGTAAACCAAGCTCAACAAGCGAACTCCGTTGCAAATCAACCAACAGGTGGTATGATAGAGTCAGCAATGAGCACAGGAGTACAAGCAGTGGCAACACCGCAGGTGTCAGCGCAACAGCAGTGTGGTATCACGCCACCACCACCGTCTAGTTTAGTAAGTCCTTTTTCTCCACAAGCTCAACAGGTCGGTAACGGCGTAATGGGTAGCGTAGATCAAAGGCAAGCGTCCTTAGGGAACAATACTCCATTATTTAAAAAAAGCTGCGGCTACTAAAAAAAAGATATGAAAGGAAAAAACGGAATTGTAGGAGAAAATACTTTATGGGACGGACCATTAAGTCAAGAAGGTAGACCACACGGTAAAGGATCTAGCTCTGGAAAAAACGGAATGAAGATAAAAGTAATGCAACCTTGTGGGTGCGTTGGAGACTGCGGATGTGGTGAGTTAAAAGGACCAATCACTCAAAGAGCTAAGGGATAGTATGGCTTATACTCAACCGGATAGTTCTCCATTTCTTAGAGTTAGAAAAACAACTAAAGGTAAAGGTAGAAACTTCTTATCAACAGAGGAAGGAGCAGGAATGACAGAAGCCGGAGTTAAGAAGTATAGAAAAGAAAACCCTGGTAGTAAATTAAAAACAGCCGTAACTGGAGATGTAAAACCTGGAAGCAAAGATGCTAAAAGAAGAAAATCTTTCTGCGCTAGATCTAAGGGTTGGACAGGTGAGAGAGGTAAAGCCGCTCGTAAAAGATGGAAGTGCTAATGGGCTTCAAGATGAAGATGGGTAAACTATCTATGGACAACACTCCGATATATCAAATCGACGAAGAAGAAGGTGTTATGGGTAGAGCTAATAAGAACGGTTCTATCACGCTTAATAAAAACTTATGTCCATTAGAAAAAGAGGATGTTATAAGGCATGAGAAAGTGCACTTAGATCAGATGGAGAGAGGTGATCTAGATTATGATGACAAGTATGTTTACTGGAAGGGAAAAAGAATGCCTAGATCTAAGATGGATGAAGGTAATAAAAGTCTTCCTTGGGAAAAAGAAGCATACAAGGCTAATAAACTTAAATAAGCTTTATTTATAAAGGTTTTTTTGTTATATTAGACATTATAAACTTAAATTTAAATAAAATGAAAAAATTATTATTAGTATTAGCTTTAGCGATCACGTCTTTATTAAACTCTCAAGTAAAAGAAATGGAAGGTTCTTGGGTTAGTGAAACATCGTCTTACGTGATGACTATCATAACCGACGATTCTAAACCGGTTAAAGTGTTTAACACTAGCTTCTCAGAAAACAAAGTAATTGAAGAGTACATTGTTAGTAGTGATAGCAAATCTTTTACCACTAAGTTGCATAACCCAGATAATAACTATTACGTAGATATAAAGTACGTTTTAAAAGACTCAAACACGTTGTTGTGTTATTATACAGGTGATTTAAATAAAGTTATTACAGTTAAGAAGCTATCACATTTTTACATGGAATAAATAAATAAATAAATAAATAAATAAATAAACAATTATTATGGCTTACACACAATACCTTGGTCGTGGACCAATGATGAAAACAGGTAAAGGAATTCCTTCTGCTTTATTACAAGAAGATCCAACAGATCCTGTTAAAAAGAAAACAGATGAAAAAAGTGGAAACAAACCTTCGTTCCCTGGAGTAACCTGGACGCGTCCAGCTAATGAAACTCAACCAAATACTTTCAATAGAGTTCATGAAGACCGGTGGATAAAAAATGATTCCATATCAGCCGTTAATCAAGAGAAGCGGGCTCTTTTGTCAAAAAATTTACCTAAAGAAGCTAAACCGTACCAGCCACGTGGAACTTATAAAGGGCATCTAGGCCACAATTACTACACAAATATTGATCCAAAATCCGGTGACACCACTTTTAACGCGGGGAGAAGTGATCAAAAACTTACTGTAACTAGAAGAAATTTAATGAATTTGGCAAGTAGAAACAAACTTAAGGATTTTCTTAAAAGTAGTTTTAAAGATAATGGATCTTTAAGAAATAAATAACAGTGAGAAAAATATTCCAATGGCTTACAGGCGGCGTCATCAAAAACATAGGTGACGTCGTTGATAAGCTTACTACCACTGAAGAAGAAAAGCTTACAATAAAAAAGCAGATTCAAGAAATATTAGAAAAAGCTGATAACGATGCACAGACACAAGTTACTGAGCGTTGGAAGGTTGACATGCAATCTGATAGCTGGTTAAGTAAAAACATTAGACCTGCTGTCTTAATATTCTTGACAGGTGTATTTACAATACTTTCCTTTTTTGATGGTAATTTTTATGGATTTCAAGTACAAGAACAATATATACCAATATTCCAATCCCTGTTGATCACAGTGTATGGAGCTTACTTTGTAGGAAGGACTTGGGAAAAAAACAAACGATCAGGTGATAATAAATAAATGAAAACAATTAAATTAAATCAAATGGAAAACAAGATTACAGCAGAAGAATTAAAATTAATTCAAGAGAACCAAGGAAAAATGACTCAAGCATTATCCCAAGTAGGTGTGCTAGAAGCTCAGAAACATGGTTTGATCGCTCAAATTCAAGAGTTCAATAAAGAAGTAGAAGACAACAAAAAAGTCTTAGAAGAAAAATACGGAGCAATCAGTATTAACCTAGAAGACGGAAGCTTCGAAGAAATCAAGAAAGAACAAGTAGAAGCTTAGTATATGTCGTCTATTATAAGAAAGATCAGTATAGGTTCTGACTACAAAAATGATGCAATGCATTATGCTGTTGGTCAGTCTGTCTATGGAGGTCACGAAATATCTCACATACTACACGATGAATCTAACAATTCTTATAGTATACATATAAAGAAAAACAACGAGGTATTGCCATGGAAGAAGTTTAATTCTAACATGGCTATATCTGTTGAATATGACTTACAGTATTAATGAGGAGTGTATTCGATTTTATAGTAAAACCTGTAGAAGGAAGATATGATAATGAAATAAAGGTTGGTGACAAGAAGTTGATGTTAAATTCAAGCATCGAAGACTTTAAGTTTATTAGTAGAAAAGCTGAAGTTGTTTCTGTACCTATTGCTTTTAATTCATCTATAAATGTTGGTGACACAATAATAATTCACCACAATGTGTTTAGAAGATACTATAATCAAAAAGGCAAAGCCGTTGATAGTAGTAAACTTTTTAAAGAAAACTTATACTTTTGCCAACCAGATCAAGTCTACTTATACAAAAGAGATAATGAATGGAGACCAATTGGTACTAGGTGTTTTGTAATGCCGATTAAAAATAACAATCCTTTCTCAATGGATAAAGAGAGAAAGCATATTGGAGTATTAAAAATCGGTAACAAGTCGTTAGAAGCGCTAGGAATAAGCGAGGGAGATCTTATAGGTTTTAGACCAAACAGAGAGTTTGAGTTTATAGTAGATGATCAACGACTTTATTGTATGGAATCTAATGATATTTTATTGAAGTATGAATATAAAGGAGACGAAGAGGAATATAATCCTAGCTGGGCAAAGAGCAGTTGAGGAATTAATTCAAGTAGCTAAAGAAAAGATAGTTGACTCAGATGATGATATATCTGCGGATAGATTAAAGAATGCAGCAGCTACTAAAAAGCTAGCTATTTTCGACGCTTTTGAAATACTTAGTAGAATAGAAGAAGAGGAAAAACTATTGGAAGAAAAGCCAAAAGAAGTTAAACAGGAAAAGTCTTTTAAAGGCTTTGCAGAAGGTAGGTCTAAATAATGTACAAGCAAACATTAATAAGGACAATAGAAGACCACGTAAAACCTGCTTTACTAAAAAGAAACAATAGAAACAAAAAGTGGGCCAAAGGATACGATAGTGACCATGATATGGTTATTATAAGTTCTGATGGAACTATAGGAGAGATTGTAGAGATACAAAACTTAAAAATAGCTTTACCGGCGGTGCCTAAAGAAGCTTACAAATGCTCAGATGAGAAAAAAGAGCAGATGTGGTCTAGGTTAGAGTATCCCAAGGAGTTAGCTAAAATAAAAAGCGTCTTTGATTGGCAAAAATATCCCACTGATTTTAAAGAAAAATGGTATGGATATATTGACAAAGAGTTTGAAAAGAGGGAAAAAGGTTTTTGGTTCTATAATAATGGTAAGCCAACTTACGTTACTGGTACTCATTACATGTACTTGCAGTGGGCCAAGATTGATGTTGGGGCAGCAGATTATAGGGAATCAAACAGAATATTCTTTTTATTCTGGGAAGCTTGTAAAGCAGACATCCGTTGTTATGGAATGTCATATCTCAAGAACAGAAGGTCAGGTTTTTCGTTCATGGCTTCAGCTGAGACCGTTAACATGGCAACAATATCAACCGACGCACGCTTTGGGATTTTGTCCAAATCTGGCTCCGATGCAAAGAAGATGTTCACAGATAAAGTGGTACCTATCAGCGTTAATTACCCGTTCTTCTTCAAACCGATACAAGACGGTATGGACAGACCAAAGACCGAGCTTGCTTACAGGGTTCCAGCTTCGAGGCTCACGAGAAAAAAACTCAACGAAGGTCAAGTCGAAGAAGAAATTGAAGGTCTTGATACCACCATCGACTGGAAGAACACAGGGGACAACTCGTACGATGGGGAAAAACTAAAGCTACTAGTACACGATGAAAGTGGAAAGTGGGAGAGACCAGATAATATATTAAATAACTGGCGAGTAACAAAGACGTGTTTAAGATTAGGTAGTAGGATTGTAGGAAAATGCATGATGGGTTCTACCTCGAATGCTTTGGAGAAAGGTGGTGGTAATTTTAAGAAATTATATTATGCTTCAGACGTCACAAATAGAAACCGCAATGGGCAAACTAGCTCAGGATTATATTCTTTGTTCATTCCTATGGAATGGAACTACGAGGGATTCATTGATACTTATGGCTTACCTGTCTTCGATAAACCGAAAAAAGATACGGTAGATCCTAGTGGATTACCTATAACGCACGGAGTAATAGAGCATTGGGAGAATGAAGTAGATGGTTTAAAGAACGATCAAGATGGTCTAAATGAATACTATCGTCAGTTTCCTAGAACAGAGAAGCACGCATTCAGAGATGAAGCTAAGTTATCTTTGTTTAATTTGACTAAAATATACGAGCAAATAGATCATAATGAAGATTACTTAAACAGTAAATTAATAACTAAAGGTAGTTTTCAATGGGAGAATGGTGTTAAAGACACTAGGGTTATTTTTACTCCAAATGATAATGGTAGATTTCTAGTAAGCTGGATCCCATCTACATCTCATCAAAATCGTGTAATAGTAAAGAATGGAGTAAAGTATCCTGGAAATGAACACATGGGAGCGTTTGGATGCGATAGCTACGATATATCTGGAACAGTAGACAATAGAGGTTCAAAAGGAGCTTTACACGGTTTAACTAAATTTAGTATGGACGAGCATCCAGCTAATATGTTTTTCTTAGAGTATGTTGCTAGACCTCAGACAGCTGAGATGTTTTTTGAAGATATACTAATGGCCTGCGTATTTTATGGCATGCCTATACTAGCAGAGAATAACAAACCTAGGCTTTTATATTATTTTAAAAGAAGAGGTTACAGAGGGTTTTCTATAAATAGACCTGATAAAATCTACGCTAAGCTATCAACAACAGAAAAAGAAATTGGTGGTATACCAAACTCTAGTGAAGATATTAAACAGGCACACGCCGCGGCAATTGAATCTTATATAAACGATTTTGTAGGTGCTACAGAAAGAGGTTATGGTAATATGTATTTCCAAAAAACTCTTGAAGAGTGGGCAAAATTTGACATAAACAATAGAACAAAGTTTGATGCGACTATAAGCTCTGGATTAGCTATAATGGCATGCAATAAAAATAAATACACACCTGTTTTCAAGGCTACTAAAAAGCCAGTATCAATCTCTTTTGGTAGATACGACAACAGTGGTTATACCTCAAAAATAAAAAGATAAATGATTTACAAAAGCGTAAACAGCACTTTCCCAAGTCAGGTAGTACCGGACGAAGTAAAGCAGAGTTATGAATACGGTTCAGAAGTTGCTAAAGCTATAGAGAACGAATGGTTCCAAGGAGATCGAGGAGCTGGTTCTGGTGGTAGATTTGGTAACAACTGGCAAAACTTTCACAGATTACGTCTATATGCTAGAGGAGAACAATCTGTTCAAAAATATAAAGATGAATTATCAACTAATGGTGATTTGTCTTATCTTAATTTAGACTGGCAACCTGTCGCCGTGTTATCTAAGTTTGTAGACATCGTTGTTAATGGTATGACTGATAAAGGTTATAAGATAAAATCATTTGCAACTGATCCTTACGCTCAAAAGAAAAGAACAGACTATGCTGGCGCTATCTTAAGAGACATGCAAGCTAAACCTCTTTTAAATGATATAAAGAACACATTGGGTGTTGATATGTTTTCATCTGACGATCCAACTTCTCTACCTGAGACTAAAGATGAATTAGATTTATTTATTCAACTAAACTATAAGCAAGCTGTAGAAATAGCTGAAGAGGAGGTAATAGATAACATACTTGAGTTTAACAGATACGAAGAAGTTAAAAAGAGAGTTGCTCAAGATTTAACAGTGTTAGGAATTGGTGTTGTTAAAACAGACTTCAATTTATCAGAAGGCGTTACTGTAGATTACGTTGATCCAGCTAACTTAGTTTACTCTTATACTGAAGATCCTAACTTTGAAGATGTATACTATGTTGGTGAAGTTAAATCAGTTTCTTTGCAAGAGTTGAAAAAGCAGTTTTCAAATCTTACAGATGCGGAGCTAGAAGAAATTCAAAAACAACCTGCAAGCTATAATTACACTAGACAATATAATGGTCAAGATGATAATTATGATAGTGTGCAGGTTATATATTTTGAATATAAAACATATTCGAATCAAGTTTTTAAAATAAAACAAACAGATCAAGGTTTAGAGAAAGCGCTTGAAAAGCCTGATACTTTTGATCCACCAACTAACGATAACTTCGAAAGAGTTTCAAGGTCGATAGAGGTTTTGTATAGCGGAGCTAAAATACTAGGTCAAGATAAAATGCTTAAATGGGAGCTAGCTCAAAATATGACTAGACCTTTTAGTAATCAAACAAGAGTGGAAATGAACTACTCTATCTCAGCTCCAAGAATGTACAAAGGACGTATTGATAGTTTAGTTAGCAAGTGTATCGGTTTTACTGATATGATTCAGATAACGCATTTAAAAATTCAACAGGTACTATCTAAAATGGTTCCTGATGGTGTATTTGTAGATGTTGATGGTTTAGCTGAAGTAGATTTAGGTAACGGAACTAGTTATAATCCACAAGAAGCACTTAACATGTATTTCTCTACTGGTAGTATAGTTGGTCGATCTTTGACTCAAGACGGAGACCCTAACCGAGGTAAAGTACCTATTCAAGAACTGAACTCATCATCTGGTATAAACAAAATACAAGCATTAATACAAACGTATCAATACTATTTACAAATGATACGTGATGTAACTGGATTAAACGAAGCTCGTGATGGTAGTATGCCAGCAAAAGATTCACTAGTTGGTCTACAGAAGTTAGCAGCAGCTAATTCAAACGTTGCCACTAAGCATATATTACAATCATTAATGTATGTAACTGTTAGAACCTGTGAGAATATAAGTCTAAGAGTAGCGGACATGTTAAGCTTTCCATTAACGAAAGAAGCTTTAATGAATTCAATAAACTCAGCTAACGTAGCCACTCTTCAAGAAGTAGGTGATTTAAACATGCACGAGTTTGGTATATTCTTAGAACTAGAACCTGAAGAAGAAGAAAAAGCAAACTTAGAGAAAAGTATTCAAATAGCTTTGCAGACAGGTAGTATAGCTCTTAGTGACGCTATAGATATTAGAGAGATAAGAAACTTAAAGCTAGCTAATCAGTTTTTAAAGCATAGACAAAAAATAAAAAGAGAAGAAGAGCAAAAAGCTCAACAAGCTAACATTCAAGCGCAGGCTCAAGCCAATGCTGAAACAGCTGAAAAAGCCGCTATGGCTGAAGTTCAAAAACAACAAGCATTAGCAGAAACAGAGCTGCAGATTGAACAGGGTAAATCTCAGTTTAAGATTCAACAGATGCAACAAGAGGCAGAGATAAAGAAACAGCTTATGGCTGAAGAGTTTCAATATCAAATGCAATTAGCTCAAGTAAGAGCAGGTGCTGAGAAAAATAAGCTTCAAGACATTGAAGATAGAAAAGACGAAAGAACTAAAATACAAGCAACTCAACAATCAGAGTTGATTAGTCAAAGACAAAACGATTCATTACCAAAGAACTTCGAGTCAGCTGGTATGGACAATCTAGGAGGTTTTGGGTTAGAGCAGTTTGATCCTAGGTAAACAATTATTTAATTATTTAATTATATTATATTATGTCAGAAACAGTAAAACAAGAAGGAGACTTCAAAATTAAGGCTAAGTCTAAAAAGCCTAAAAAGTTAGTCACTGATAACGAAGTGGTTAAGGTAGAAATACCAAAAGTAAGTTTAGAGCAAGCTGAAAAAGTAGCTCCAGAAATTACAAAGATAGAGATTAAAACCGATAAAGTAGATCAAATTGAAGAGGTTATTGCAAAAGAAGAAGAGCCAACACAGGTAGAAAGCGTAGTAGCTGAAGACTCAGTTATGCAAGAAATCATCGACGAAGAGGTTGAAACTGTTACAGAGCAGATAGAACAAGCTGTACAAGAAAACAAACAAACAGGTAGAGCTTTACCTGAAAACGTTGAAAAGTTAGTTTCTTTTATGGAAGAGACTGGTGGAACAGTTGAAGATTACGTTAGGCTAAACGCTGACTACTCTACTATAAACGAAGATACTTTATTAAAAGAGTATTACAAGAAAACAAAACCTTATTTAGAAGGTGAAGATATAAATCTAATCTTAGAAGATTTTTCATATGATGAAGACTTAGACGAGGAAAGAGATATACGTAAAAAGAAAATTGCGTATAAAGAAGAAGTTGCAAAAGCTAGAAACTTTCTAGAGGAAACAAAGAGTAAATATTACGACGAAATCAAGTTGAGACCCGGCGTAACTCAAGACCAACAGAAAGCCACTGACTTTTTCAACCGCTACAACGAAGATCAAGAAGCTGCAAAACAACGGCATAACGAATTTGTACAAAGTACTAAAAACTTACTAAACGAAAATTTCAAAGGTTTTGATTTCAATGTTGGTGAGAAAAAATTTAGATACGGAGTTAAAAACGTTAGCGAGGTTGCTGAGGCACAATCTGACATTTCTAATTTTATAGGGAAGTTCCTAGATAAAAAAGGAAGTATCGCAGATGCTAAAGGTTACCACAAAGCTATGTATGCGGCGCGTAATGCTGACACAATAGCGCAACACTTTTACGAGCAAGGCAAAGCCGACGCTGTTAAAGATGTTATAGCTAAGTCTAAAAACATAAGCACTGAACCTAGAAAAAACTCTAGCGGAAATGTATTTGTTAATGGATTAAAAGTTAAAGCTATTACCGGTCTTGATTCTTCAAAATTAAAAGTAAGAACAAAAAAATTTAACTAAAAAAAACAATTATTATGGCTTTAGATCCATTATTTGGTAGTATAGTACCATCTCAAAAACAACAAACATTAGCAACAAACTTTTTAAAGTTCAACGACGGAACTGGAGCTGGAGACAGCGATACTTTCGCTCAGCAGTATTTACCAGAAATTTACGAACAAGAAGTAGAGCGTTATGGAAACAGAACGTTATCTGGATTCTTACGTATGGTAGGAGCTGAAATGCCAATGTCTTCTGATCAAGTAATTTGGTCTGAACAAAACAGATTGCACATCTCTTATACAGATGTAACAAATGACCAAGTAAACACTTTAACTATTCCTGTTTCTGCTACCGTAAGAAACGTAATCTCTGTTGGATCAACAATCGTTGCTATCGACAAATTAGGAGCTGAATTAAAATGTGTTGTTACTGCTTCTAACCTATCTTCAGGTGCTTTAACTGTTGCTCCTTATACAGCTGCAACCACTGCTACTTTAGCAGTTGATGATATCAAAGTATTTGTATACGGTTCAGAATATGGAAAAGGATCAACTACACCTAACTACTCTGCTTCACAAACAGATGGATATGTAAGTGTAGATCCTGATTTCACACAATTCTCTAACTCACCAATCATTATTAGAAACAAATACGTAGTATCTGGATCTGATATGGCTCAAATCGGATGGGTTGAAGTTGCAACTGAAGACGGAACTTCTGGGTACTTATGGTACTTAAAAGCTGAATCTGAAACAAGATTACGTTTTGAAGACTACTTAGAAATGTCTGTAGTAGAAGGTGAAAAAGCTTCAGCAACAGGTGCTGGATCTGCTTCTGCAGCTGGATATAAAGGTACTGAAGGTTTATTTGCTGCTATCAAGTCTAGAGGAAATGAAGAAGCTGGGTTTAACGCTGCTGCTAATTCATTAGGAGAATTTGATGCTATCTTGAAAAACTTAGATACTCAAGGAGCTATTGAAGAAAACATGTTATTCTTAAACAGACAAACTTCTTTAGGATTTGACGATATGTTAGCTGGATTGAACGGTGGGAACGCTGGAGCTGGTTCTGCATATGGTATCTTTGAGAACTCTGAAGATATGGCATTGAACTTAGGATTCTCTGGATTCCGTCGAGGTTCTTATGACTTCTACAAGACTGACTGGAAATACTTAAACGACGCTTCTACAAGAGGTGGTGTAACTGAAGCTGCTGCTGTAGCTGCTCCTGTTGCTGCTATCGACGGTGTATTAGTACCTGCTGGAACTTCTACTGTTTATGACCAAGTGTTAGGAACAAACATTAGACGTCCATTCTTGCACGTTCGTTATAGAGCTTCTCAAGCTGACGACCGAAGAATGAAGCAATGGTTAACTGGTTCTGCTGGTGGAGCATACACTTCTGACTTAGATGCTATGGAAGTAAACTTCTTATCTGAAAGATGTTTATGTGTACAAGGTGCTAACAACTTCGTATTGTTCACTAAGTAAGAGTATATTAACGTAATTCTTACCCTCGTTATATCAACGGGGGTAATTATTACCCTTATTAAATTATTAAATTATATTATATCATGAAAACAAAAGTAATTAAAAATGAAAAGTGGGAAATTAAAGATAGAACCTACTTTGTAACAGGATCATATCAACCTTTAACGTTAAGAATACCAGCTAGGCATAGTTTAAAATCGCCAATGCTGTATTATGACGAAGAAACAAATGAACAAAGAGAACTAAGATACGCAACCAATATGTCATCGCCTTTTAAAGATGAACAAAAAGGAGAAGTAACTTTAGGTCATATCTTATTTAAAGATGGATCTTTGTTTGTACCAAAAAGAAATCAACAACTACAAAAACTTTTATCACTATATCACCCTTTAAAAGGGATTAGATATACTGAATTTGACGCTGTAGAAGAAGCTGAAGATGAGTTAGATGTTATGGAGATGCAAATTGAAGCCTTAAACGCTGCTATGTCGTTAGATGTAGATCAACAAGAAGCAATATTAAGGGTAGAATTAGGATCTAAGGTTAGTAACATGTCATCTAAGGAACTTAAAAGAGATTTACTACTATTTGCAAGGCAGAATCCTGCTTTGTTCTTAGAACTCGCTAAAGATGAAAACGTACAATTGAGAAACTTTGCTATCAAAGCTGTAGAAGCTAAGATCATTAAGTTATCACAAGATCAAAGATCGTTTTCTTGGGCAAGCAATGGTAAAAAACTAATGACAGTTCCTTTTGATGAAAACCCTTACTCAGCTATGGCAGCGTATTTCAAAACAGACGAAGGTGTAGAAGTCTTCAAGTCTATTGAGAAAAAACTTAAATAGCATGTAATACTAATATAATGGAGATCACTTCGGTGGTCTCCTTTGTATTATAACAAATATAAAAAATAATGGCAATAAACGTAGATACAGTATACAAGACAGTTCTGTTAATACTTAACAAAGAACAGAGGGGTTATATGACGCCTGATGAATTTAATAGAGTAGCTACTCAAGTACAATTAGATATTTTTGAGCAGTACTTCGATGATTTAAACCAGCAACTACGAGTGCCACAATCAGATTACGATTACTCAGATAGACAAATGAGTATCGATGAAAAATTATCACCTTTTAAAACTTCTGGCGCTTGTGTTTACAGCGGTAGTAAGTTTAATTTTCCTGTAATAGAAGCTGGAGGCGGTACAGTTGTTTATGATGGCTCAGAACCTTCTGGTTCTCAAGTAGCTTTTCATAGCTTAGGCACAGTACTCTATACGCCTTTAACAGGTTTTCCAACAGAAATACAAAGATTAGCTCGTAACGAATTCTACAATATACAGCAATCTCCTTTAACAGCATCAACAAAAGACTTTCCAACATATCTATACGAAGGCGGTAAGCTAACAGTTAGTCCTTCTTCTATAAATTCTAGCGTAAGCGTAAGCTTTCTTAGAAAACCTAAAAATGTAAAATGGGCATTCACGTTAGGTAACTTAGGTCAATACACATATTCATCTTCTGGCTCTCAAAACTTTGAGTTAAACACAAGTGAACAGGTTAATATTGTATCTAGAGTTTTATTTTACTCTGGAGTCATTATTAGAGACCCGCAAGTTATACAAGTTGCTGCTTCTGAAATACAACAAAACGAAAACAATAAAAAAAGCTAATAGATGTCATTAATAACTGAAAACAATAGACAATACTACGAAGGTGCTCAAGGTTTTAGAGGTGACGGTACTACAGTTTCTTTTACTACAACTTTCAATACTGATCTAGAGTGGTACGCTGCCTCGGGTTCTGATATAAACTACGCAAACAATAACTTTAAACTATATAGTAGCTCTAATGGTCTTCCAGGCAGCTGGAGTGAAGTTACTACAGGTTATACTGTTTCTGGAAATACTATAACATATACAGATGCTCCAGTCAACAACCTCTATATAGTAGCTCAACTAAAGAGACTTGATGGAGGTAATTACGGTAACACGTATGCTGAAAAAGCTGTTGGAGAAACTGTTGAAAAAAATTATGGCTCATACGCTTACACAAAACTAAATGATATTATAAATAACTTTATAGTTGCTTATGTTGGTGCCGGTAAATTAATTCCAAGCGCTAAACGTACAGATATTATCTTTCACGCGAAAAGAGCAATGCAAGAGTTTAGTTATGATACATTACGAAGTGTAAACTCTCAAGAACTTACAATACCTCATAGCCTTAGTTTAGCTATGCCTCAAGACTACGTGAACTATGTTAGTATGCATTGGATTGATGACCAAGGAGTTAAGCACGTAATGACTCCGACTTCAATGACAACAAACCCAGGTTCTATGCCTTTGCAGTCTGACAACGGTCAACCTATGCAAGACAACTTTGGCGATAACGTAGACGGAACATCTATAACAGAAGATAGATGGAGTAATAATGGTTTAAAAAATAGAAGAGATATAATAGATAATAGTGACTTTAGTTGGGACTTGTTATACGGTGAGCAATCTTATGGAGTTGGCCAGCTGTATGGTCTTGATCCTCAGAAAGCTAATATAAACGGGTATTTTACTATAAACGACAGAGAAGGTAAATTCTCTTTTTCTTCTGATCTAATTGATCGTATAATAATATTAGAGTATATTTCTGATGGTCTTTCTACAGGAATGGACACTAGAGTCCCTAAGTTAGCTGAAGAAGCTATGTACGCTTACATAAGCCACGCTATTATAGCGTCTAGAATTAATCAGCCAGAGTATGTTGTCAATAGATTGAAAAGAGAAAAAAGCGCTAAGCTTAGAAATGCTAAATTAAGACTATCTAATATCAAGTTGAATGAATTTGTTCAAGTTATGAGAGGTAAGTCTAAATGGTTAAAACACTAAAATAAATGGCAGAAGTTAAAAATGCGTTCATAAAATCTAAAATGAACAAGGATCTTGATGATAGGCTACTACCATCAGGTGAATATAGAGACGCGGTTAATGCTCAAGTTAGCAAATCAGAGGGTTCAGATGTTGGTTCTTTAGAAAATGTTTTAGGTAACTCGCTGAAACAACAATTTGAATCAAGCATAGTTAACTTGTCTTCAATAGGTTACTTTGTAGACGAAGCTAATAATAGTATATATGTTTTTCTAACTGACAACGAAGATGGTTTTTGGACTACAACAGGTGCTGGATCTAACCATTTTATATATAAGTACAATCCAGTTACCGACACTAAAACTAAATTAGTTGAAGGCGCTTTTCTTAACTTTTCTAAATTAAACCCTATACATGGAGTTAATCTATTAGAAACTTTATTGTTTTGGACTGATAATAGAAATCAACCAAGAAAAATAAATGTAATAGACGCGGCAACGCCTAACTACTATACTACCGAAGATCAAATATCAGTAGCTAAGTATAATCCATATCAAGCAATAGAACTTTTCAAAGAGAGCGTTGAGTCTCCTACTAACTACGAGACTACTATGAAAGACGTTGTTTCTAAGTTTTTACCAGAAGGTGGAACTTGCTTAACTGATGCAGCTTCTACTGGTGCTATTGTGAGCTTGGATAGCACGACGTTTAACTTTCCTTTTTATCCTCAGTACCCGAGGCAAACAACTGGCCTTTATCAAGGAGTTAGTGTTAAGAAAGTTGATAATGCTGGAAATATCATTTCATTGCAAGACGGTGGTATTGATGTAGATCGGCATGTTACTATATACAATAGTGGAACTAATGATATAACCCTAAACGGAGGAGCTACTATTAGCTCTGGTGACCAATTGGTATTTGCACCAAATCCTTACTATATAAACGGTTACAATGGTGACCCTAGATTCTTAGAAGATAGGTTTCCTAGGTTTAGTTATAGATTCAAGTTTGATGATGGGGAGTATTCAATAATGGCTCCTTTTACTCAGCCTTGTTTTATACCCAAGCAAGATGGTTATTTTTTAAATGAAGAAGAACTTCTTGGTGACATGCAGCAGGCTTTTTCTTCTACTATTGTTGATTTTATGGAGAATAAGGTCAATAAAATAGATTTAAGAATACCTTTACCTTCAAACGCTAACGTGTTAGCTAGTAACTTTCACGTTTCTGAAATAGACATACTGTATAAAGAGTCTGATTCACTGGCGATACAAGTTGTAGAAAGCATCGATGTTAACTCAATCAGCTTTCTAGCTATCACTAGCGATGTTTTTGAGTACGCATATCAATCTCAAAAACCTTATAAAACTCTACCATCAAAAGAAAATACTAGAGTATACGACAAGATTCCAGTAAAAGCTTTTGCTCAAGAAGTTATAAGTAATAGAGTTGTTTATGGCAACTATCAAGATAAACATACTCCACCAGCTTCGCTAAACTATAACGTTGCTTCAAGCGCTAAGTCTAGTTTTTCTAGCACTGACTCTGTTTCTGATACTACTAGCATAGTCGAGTACCCTAACAGTTCTTTGAAAACAAATAGAACTTATCAAGTTGGTATTGTTCTCTCTGATAAATTCGGTAGACAGTCAACTACTATATTATCTAACTCAGATACTTCTATTTCTATAGGCTCGCCTGGAGCATCCACGCTTTACTCTGGTTCAACTCTTTATTCTCCTTACCCTACTAATGACATACCCGCGGAAGAATGGCTAGGTAACTCATTAAAAGTTATATTTAACTCAACAATAGGTGGTGATATAAACCCTGCTACAAAAGCGCCTGGGGTATACAACGGTGATGTAACAAGTGTTGATTATAACCCTTTAGGTTGGTATTCGTACAAAGTGGTTGTTAAACAAACAGAGCAAGAGTATTATAACGTTTATACGGCTGGAGCGACTAAAGCTATTCCTTATAATTATGCTGATAGTGGAGCTACATTTATTGATAAGAATACTTCTTTTGTATCTTTGCTAAACGACAACATAAATAAAATACCTAGAGATCTTTCAGAGATTGGCCCTCAAGATAAAACGTTTAGAAGTTCTGTTATATTGTATGGTAGAGTAGAAAACACTGTAGCAGCTTACTCAAACATTAGTAGCAAGCAAGTTTACCCTGATAGAAAATCCTTTACAACCTCTTCTATAGAAAACTTAAATGACATGTTTGATGTTTTAGAGTTTAAAGGAACTGGAACAAACCCTATACCTGTAACAGATAATACTAACGCGTATTATAGTTTTTATAAATCAGACTCAAATCCTTTAATAGCTAGAATAACAACTCTTCAAAATCCTAATTATCAATTTGGTGTATTAAATACTCCTTCTTCTGGTGAGTATCCAACCATAGATAACTTAGCTATATTCGAAACAAAACCAGTTGAATCTAGACTGGATATATTCTGGGAAACTTCTACAACAGGTTTAATATCAGAGCTTAATACAACTATACTTACTCAAGACGATGGAGCAGCGTTTGTTAGTGACTTTAATTTAACGCCTTTTACTGAAGATATAACTCTAAACTCTGACATACTTAGCAGCGATTTTACTATAACAGATATATTAGGTGTTAATATTCCTCCAGCTAATTTCGATGAGGACGTAACAATGACTGTTACAGACACTCAATCAACACCTCAAATAGTTTCAAATCTTTTTACTTTAGTTAAAGTAGATCCAGCCTTGCAAAACTACAATATAAAAGTTACTCAAGACTTTATAGATACGGTTTTTTACGGTGACAATGCTTCTTTGAGAAACTTTGTATTTACATTTACTGTCAAAGTGAACGGCAATGATGCAGAAGAATTTATAAAAACAGCTAATCTAAGAAACATAGTACCTACAATAACGACAAATGGAGGTATTGATATAGATTTAGACAGGGGAACTAACGTTGAAAGCATACAATTGCTAGACGCTGTCAACGGAGCATTAGCTGTAAACAACAAGGAAACGCTTGGTTTGGATTGGGATATATTATCGGGCAATGATGATAATTATTTTTCACTAGGCAATAGCAATACAGCTCAGTGTACTCTTTACAACGACTATCCTAATACAATACCTGCTACAAATTATCCTCTCGTTATAAGAGTAAGCGATGCTGGTGGTTCAACTGATATTATAAATGTTGATGTTAACTTTTTAGCAAACGTAACAGAGGTTATACAATATACTTATAGAGCGGACGCTGGTCCTTCTGAATTCGTTGATTATACTTTCTGTGTTATTGAGGTTTCTGGTTGGACTGAAGGTATTAGAAATGGTTATTATATATTCAACAACACATTCAACAATTTTGGAGGAGGGACCAAACAAATAAACTATACTGGATCAAATAAAAACAGTACTGGCTGTGTTGGTAACTGGTATTACAACGCTGATGAAGACGATGTTAAAGATCATTATGTAGCGTGTGTAATATCTCCTGCTTCATATACGATAACTGAAAGTACCACAATAGATATAACTGGCATTAATTTCACTATAATTTAATGCATTTAAGTGGTATTGATATAATAGAGTATTTACAAGAGTTAAAGAAACTGAATTGGGATGGTTTTAAATTGTACTTAGTTGGTGGTTGTTTAGAAAATTGGGATACTAGAGACATAGATATTTGTGTGTCTGGCAAGATAAACGAAGATCTTCTTTTTAAGAATTGTCAAAAAGCTAGAGACATAGGTCCATTCGATCTTTACTACATAGGAGAAAACAAACCATATAGTGGTTATGAGCTAAAAGAAAAGAAAGAGTTTAGAGCAGCTAAATCTTACGATAGATGGGATAGAAACGCTCAACCTTGGCCTGGGGAGTGGATAGGTAAGCTTTATTGGAGAAATTTAACTTTTCCAACAGCTAAGCATAAAAACAAGAAACATACCTATACACCTGTTCTAGTGCATGATGGGTGTAATAAATAATTAAAATAAGTGATAATTATATGGGAGCTATAATAGAAGTAAAATATTTTAACAGTTTCGTACTTAAAAAGGTTAATACAAATGTACCTGTTGAAGTGCCTTTCTGGAACGGTTCACCTGGTGTACCAGCGGACATAGGCGGTTACCCTATAAAAACCTCATCTATAGGTGAAATAGGTAGTTCTAACTGGGCTATTGAAGAATCTAGAATAAGAGGTGGGTATAATAACACCAGCGTTGATTATGGTGTTAGAGCGTACTTAGTTGAAGAAGAGCCTAATGCTGTGGATAGATATAACTCTTTAATATATTCTGGTATATTTAATGGAAGAACAGGTGTTAACAATACTAACGTTTTTTCTGTTGCTGAAGATATAACAAAGTCAGCTGACCCAGTTAATAATAGTATACAAAAGCTTTACGCAGAAGATACTAACTTAATAATATTTCAAGAGTCTAAAGTGTCTAGAGCTTTAATAGATAAAGACGCTATATACACCGCTGAAGGAGGTGGTTCTGTTACCAATATTAATACGACTATTGGAACAATTCAGCCATACGCTGGAGAGTTTGGAATAAGTAAAGATCCTGGAAGTTTTGCTGTTTACGGTTATAGAAAATACTTTACAGATAAAAACAGAAACGCAGTACTTAGATTATCTATGGACGGTTTGTCAGAGATATCTAACTATGGTATGCAAGATTTCTTTAGAGATCAATTTAACGATATAGACTCATCAACTTCTCAAGGAATACTTCTTGGCGGATGGGACATTCACAACAAGCAATACGTTTTATCAACTCAAACTGGCTCTACTAACCCAGTAGATGCTTATAAAACTGTTTCTTTTGACGAAAGCGTTAAAGGTTGGACAAGCTTTTTCACGTATAAGCCTGATCACATATTTAGTCTGAAGAACAACTTATATACTCTAAAAGATGGAGAGCTATGGGTTCATTACGATAACAGCGTAAATAGAGGAAGTTTCTATGGAGTAAGTTCTCAAACCTCAGTAACTTTCGTGTTTAATCCTAGAGTTAGCATGTCTAAAGTATTCAAGACAGTTAGCTACGAAGGTAGTAATGGTTGGCAAGTTAACTCTTTTGAATCTGATCAAACAGGTTACGATACATTGTCTCCTCATACTTGGAGTGATACCACAGCGCTAGTATTAAGTTACGATGCTGGATCTTATACAGAAAGTGGATTTACGATGAGAGCTGGTTTTGACAGAAAAGAAAATAAATACCATGCTAATCTAATAAATAACAGCGATGCAAGAGCCGGAGAAGTAGTGTTCGGTGATAGTATGTCCGGAATAAAAGGTTTTTATGCTACCGTAAAAGTTTCTACAGACACAACCACTAACATTGGAGGTTTGAAGGAATTATTTGCAGTTTCATCGAACTATGTAGAATCATCTTATTAAAATATAAAAACATAAAACTATGCCATTAATGACAGCAGGCCTCATAACAGGAGGTATACAAGCTCTAACGGGTCTTTTCGGTGCCTCGGCTGCTAAAAAAAGACAAGCAGCTGCAGCGAGACAAAAAAGAGCTGCACAGATAAAGTTACAAACCTTAGAAGAAAATAGGCAAGCTATTATAAATCCATACGAAAGCATGGAGGATTTATCTTCTACTATTCAAAACCCTTTTGAAAATCTAGGCGTAGCAACTCAAGCTGCGGAAATGCAAGCTGAAGAAGCTGACATCGCTTTAGCAAATACATTAGACACTATAGCTGCAACAGGAGCAAGCGCGGGTGGCGCAACTGCTTTAGCTCAAGCTGCTTTAAAATCTAAAAAAGGTATTTCAGCTAGTATAGAACAACAAGAAGCTAGTAATGAAAGAGCTAGAGCTCAAGGACAGCAAAATCAGCAGCAACTTATTATGGCCGAAAAGCAAAGAATTCAAGGCGCGGAAGCTAAAGGTGCAGAGTTTATGTACAGAGAACAAGAAAACAGAGATTTAATGCAAATGGACAGATTATCTGCTCAAATAGCAGGTTCAGAAGCTAGAGAAATGCAAGCTAGCGCTGATAGAAGTAATGCTATCGCGGGCGCTGTTGGTGGAATAGCTTCAACTGTTGGAGGAATGTATCAAGCAGGCGCTTTCAATCCTGGTCCTAGAGCAGCAGTTGCAGCTCCAATAATAGGAGCATCTGCTGTTGCGAAGCAAGTGCCAAGCTCTTCAAGCTATGACAACACATTAGCATCGACAACATTAGTAGGACAATAATTAAAAGAAAGATATGAGTTATAGAAACCCACAACAAAACGTAGATACTCAGTCCGCTCAAGGAATTGCTAATCTACAGAGAACTATTGCTGGTACTTTTGGAGGTATTGTTCAACAAGAATTACAGACACAGAAAGAGTTAGGAATAGAACAAAAAAAATTAGCAGACAAAAGAAATAAAGAGTTAAAAGAGTATGAGAAACTAGAAGAACAGGTTGCTTTAGGTATAAAGAACTATGAAATTGACAACCCTGATTTAAAACTAGGTGACTCTATGGCTCCTTTAGTTGACTCCTATAGTGATATAATGACTAGAATAAACTCAGGAGCAGTAACTGATCCTAAAGAAATAGCTGCTCTTAGATCACAAGCATCTGATATTTTAACTATGCCTAAAAGAATAGGTAATATGCTAGAGAGCATTAGTGCAACTGATTTGTTAATGACAGAGACCGAAAGTAAATCTGGAAGAATGGGTGGACTAGATCCTTCTCAAGACAGTAATATGCCTGAAGCAATGAGAGTTTTAATGAACAAAGCTAAAGGTGATAGATCTACAAGGGTTGAGTTTGAAAATGGAAAATATAAAGCATACATAGACGTAACCCCAGAAGGTGGTGAAAAAATAACGCTTACAGAAGAGCAGTTAGCAGATTACTTAAGTGGTAAAACGCAAGGTGTTCAGATTATACCTGACGCTACAGAAGCTATGGAGAATCTCAAGAACACTCATATACAAAGCATAGATTCAGAAGGTAAAAAAACATATATAAAGTCCGCTTTTGGTGAAGAAACAACTAGAGAGATTAAAGACGGAGACGGTAACGTAATTAGAATAGAAACTTATAAGCCTTTAAAAAGAGACTATCTAGCTCTTGCTGGAAAAGCTGTTATTGAAAGCGAGATCTCGGCAATGAGTAAAACTGAAAAAGTAGCTTTTATGAATAATATTGTTCGTCCTGACACAAAAGGTTTTACAATTAACAATATAGAAGATGAAGAAAGTGAGAAAGCTTTACTAAAGGGCTACACTGATTATTGGTTAAATAACTTTGCTTCAGATCAAGTAATTAGCACTAGAAATGTAGCTTTACCTAAAGAGAGTAAACCTAATGCTGCTGAAAAGAAAGAGGCTGCTATGGCTAAAAACTATAAGTTAGCTAAAAAAGCAATTACATCCAGTGCAGATGACTTAAACTTTGGAGCTAAAGGATATGATACAGAATCTCAATACAAAAAAATATCTACATTTGCTGGTAGAGAAGAGCTAGGAATAATAGTAGAAAGAATCAACGACGAGGAGGGTAAAGTAGATAGGATAGTCGTAAAATCATTAAACAATCCTAGGCAAGAGTTTATAATAGCTAAAGGATTTAGCGATAAAAAGGTTAAAGACATTTTATTAAAAGCTTCAAAAGGATCTAGCACGGCTGAAGATAATGATTACGAGAGCCTTAGTGATGGAGAAAAGTATAAAAAATTAATGGAACAATACAAAAAACAATAATAACAAATGGATAAATTAGAAGATATTGTTAAAGCAATGATCGCCGCTGGTGAATCTGAAGAAAACATTAGAATTGTTATTGAAAACTACAAGTCTGAAGATCTAGCAAAGACAGAGGCTGTTGCAACGGAAACTGCACCTGTAACAGCGGTAAATCAAGCAGTAGATACGGGTTTAGAATCGGGAGATGGTTTATTGGCATCGTCAAGTGATAAGTTCAAGAACTTTTTAGCAAATCAAGGTGTTGAGCCTCAGAAAGATATAACACCTGATGAGTTTGAAAGCTTTTTAGATGCCGCTGATGGTATTTCACCAGGAGCTAAGCTAGATCTTAAAACAGCTAAGTATAAGCAAGAAATTCAAGATGAAACAAAGTCTATATTAAATAATAGATCAGCTCAACTTCCTAAAACAGAATTAGGAACCATTAATTTTGATGATAAAAAAGCTATTGAAAAATTTAGAAAAGACGCTCTTTTAGATTTCACCTCTAGCAATAGCACTATACAGAATAAAATTATACCTAGTATAAAAAAAGCTATAAAACCAGCTGTTGACACTTATGTGCAAGAAGCTATGGTTAAATACAAGCTAAACGACCCGAGCAGCGTAACTCAAGAAAACCTTGACTCTTTCAATAAAGATGTTAATTTTTTCTATAATGAGTTAATGAACACCAAAATATCAAACAATACTGACTTTAAAGCTTTAACAGCGGCTTTTGAAGAATCCGTAGACGATAAAGCTGCTGATCCTTTAAAAAGCTTCGTGCAGTCAAAAGATATGCCTACATTGTATCAAATGGGTCAAACGGCAAAGAAAATAGGCTTTGGAGCTCCAACAGTCGTTAAGTCCATGGTAAGCGCTGTCAACAGTCTTAGAGGTATTAACGAAAGCACTAAAGAGTGGGCTAATAACGCTAGTTACAAACAGGTTATAGACAAAGTTGTTTCTTTTGAAGAAAACGAAACTCGTGCTAAAAAGTATAATTGGAGTGATAACACTGAAGGTTATTTTATAGAAGACAAAACAAACGAAAAAGGTTCTTATAGGTTTAAGCCTAGGTTTACAGGAGCTTTAAAATCAAAGGACGGTGTTTCTTATAGAGACGTTAATGAGTTAGTAGAGCAACCAAAACCTGGAGGTGCTAAACCTATAACTTGGGGTGATTTTAAGCTTAAATTTAAACAATATGAAAAAGAACAAGACGAAAAAGCATTAAAAGCTTTTGCAGATATTCAGAATGAGCAATTCATACTTTCTAACTACGATAAAGGTGAATTAGACAAGATATTTAAAGGTGAAGATATTGTAGCTAATTCTATATCTCTAGCGGCTGAACAACTTCCTCAAATGGCTTTAGCCTATTTTACGCTCGGCGCTTCTGGTGCTTTACAAATGGGTGGTGAAATATACACTCAAGGAATTGATGTAGAGGCTAGAAAAAGATTTAACTTGTCTGAAGAAGATAGAGTTACTTTAGATATGAAAAAAGAAATATTTAAAGACAAAAAGTTTATGGATTCTTTAGAGGCTAAAAGTGTCGCTGGAGGATTTGCTGCAGGTCAAATGGAACGATTTGGTGCTGGTAAAACATTGAAACCTTTTATTACAGGACTTAATAAATCCTTACTAAGAAGTGGTTACAAGAACTTTTTAAAAGACGCAACAAACAAGCTTGTAGCAAACGCCCAGAACTCTAGCATAGAAGCTATAACAGAGACGGGTCAAGAAATAATAACAGCAGCTGCTTCCGGTGGAGAATTAGACGCTAAGCAACTTTTTGATGCCGGTGCTACTGGTTTCATATCCTCTTTCACTACAGGTATAGGTGGTAATATAGGAAATCAATCTATATCCGAAGCAAAAGCTTTTAGCAAGATTATAGCAGGGAAATTAAACTCTAATAGCTCTGAAGCTATGTTTAATTTTAAAATAAAAGAAATAGAAGATCAAGCTAAAAAAGAAACTAAAGCTAATGTTAAAAAAGATTTACTAGAAAAAAGAGACGCTATTATAGAGGTTAGAAACGCTGGTTTGTCTGTGCCTAAAGATTTTAGCAGCGATTCTAAAAGTAAAGCTATAGATCTTATAATTAAGAAAAAACAACTAGAAAAAGACATAGAAGGGAAAGAGCCTGAATTAGTTACAAACCAAAAAGAAGAAATAAAAAAGATTAATACCGAGCTGCAGAAAGTGGCTGCAGATAATACGCTTGAAAAAACAACAAAATCTATAGAAAAACTAGCTGGTGACATTAAAGGTGTAAATGTTAAGTCATTAGATAATGCAAAAGCTATAGACGACTATATAGAAGAAAATAACTTAGATATAGACAAGAAAGCTTCTGAACAGCAAGGTTTTATATTTCAAAACAAAGAAACAGGTGAGCAAACTATAATAATAAACAAAGACGTAGCTGCTAAAGAACAAGCTGTAAACGTTGCTGCCCACGAATTTCTACATGCATTACTTTTTCAAACAGTAAAAGATAGTCCTACCACACAGGTATCTTTAGGTAACTCCTTAAAGAGCTACTTAGACAAAGTAGATGCTGATCAGGTAAAAGATAGTAACTTTGCTAAAAGGCTAGATCAATACAAGCAAGATCCAAACAATGTAAAAGCAGAAGAAGTTATAACTTTATTCTCTGACGCTTTAGCTACTGGAGATATTAAATTCAACGAAAATGTTTTTACTAAAATAGGTGACGTTATTCGTAGAGCATTGCAATCTGTAGGTGTCAGCGTTAAGTTTAACGATGGTAAAGACGTATACAATTTTGTTAAAGATTACAATAAAAGTGTATCGAAAGGTAAGCTAACTAAAGCGCAAATAGAGGCTTCTAAAGGAGTTAAAGGTAGTTTAATTGCTGAAGGCGTGACAACCGCTTCTAAAACTGACACAAAGCTGTCTAAGTCTAATAAAGAGCTTGGTAATGAGATAAAAGCTTTAGTGCCAGAAGGAACTAGTAAAAGTAGATACGACAACCAAGTAATTGGTAATGTATATGAAAAACTAGTTTTTGGTAAAACATTAGATGGTTTAATAAACGGTCAGCTTAACAAGTACGGTGTAGTTGGCGACAACGTATACGGTAAGCCAAAAGATATATTCTTAGAAGATGTTAAAGCTCAATTGTACGAAAAAAGTTTAATGAGATTTAATCCTGAGACAAACGATGACTTAGGTGGTTTTGTTGTAAACGAACTTATAAAGTATAGAATCGGTGATGTAGTTAACAGATATAAGAAAGAAGCTGGTGTAGAAGGTAAAAGTTTAGATGTAGCTGCTGGTGAAGTTGGTTCTGTTCAGGAAGTTGCTGATGAATCAATGAGCATTGAAGATCAAATCGATTTAGACGCTACGCAGGCAAGGTCTGAGACTAGATTAACTAAAGCTACTAAAATAATGTCTAAAGAGCAGTACGATAAAGCTGCTAAGATAGTCGAAGAGAAGCTCAAAAACATTGATCCTAAGAAACTAAGCTACAAGAAAATTGGTGGCCTAGCAACTGATGTTTTATCTGAGATCACAGATGTACCTGCTGGCAAAATACTAGATTCTACTAAAAATCTCTCTAAAGAGGAAACTTCTAGAGGAGCTATGTTCATCGAGAAGAACATCGACTATATTAGAAAAACCTTACCAAAAGGAGCAGTTCAAGAAGCAGCTACTGAGAAGTTAATGGGTACAGCCACTGGTGTAGCTAATAGTATCCTTAAAAGACTGTACGATAAAAACCCTAGAATTAAAAAAGGAGCAGGATTATCTCCTTGGTCTATAAAGCCAGGTTTAACGAATCAAGATATATTAGACGCTATTGGAAGACCTAAAAGAGAAGACGGTAGAAAGTTTCAAATAAACCCTAGATCACCTGAAGGTCAAGTTATTAAAGGTATATTGAATTTAGTAGATAGAAACATTGCTAACGAACTAGCTAGAACTGTTGAAAGCGATTTAACTCTTGAGCAAAAACAAGATGTCGCTGCGGGTAAAAGTAATTTAATGTTTGCTAAAAGCATAGAAAATGCTACAAGTAAAGATTTCTTAAGTAGCAAAGTGTCTGAAAAAGCTAAAACTTCTATAATTAACAACATTAGCAATGTTTTGGTCGGTTCTAAAACAAGCGACATATTAATGACTGAGCTTAACGATGCGATCTCTAAAAGAGTTGAAGAGTCTAAAAACATGGGTCAAGTTTTAGAATCAATGTTTGAAGAATCTGAAAGAATATTAAGCACTAGGCAGTCTAGAGAGCTTCAAGCTAAGTTGGTTGTTGCTGTTCAAGATAGCTTTACTGAAAACCAAAACAATAGATCTTTAGTTTATAGCGCTGCTAAATCCATAAGAACATTTTTCAAATATCAAAGAGAAATAATAGGTTACGGGTATATAAAAAACAAACTAAAAGAAGACGTTAGTAAGTCTAAAACTTTAGAAGAAAAAATTAAAGTTATTAAAGAGTTTTTAGTTTTTGGTAGTAGATCTATAAGAACATCTAAGATTGACGGTATAACAACTAATAAAGAGATTTTTAATAAAATAATTAAACCATTAAAAAACGCAGACAAAGACTTAAAAGGTTTTAAAACTTTTACTAGAAAAAATAGATCTTATATCACTTACAACGGTAAAGTAGTGGCCGGTTTATCTAGCATATACGACATTAAAAACGATTTTGCTAATAGTGAGAATTTAATAAATAACGAAGCAGAAACTTCTAGAGAGTATATTGTAAGACAAATAGATCAAGCTAGAAGTAACAATGATATAGATGGGGTCATAGCTATGCTAGCTGTGCTTTCGTCTGATCAAAGAGGTGCTTTGAGAAAGTCTTCTAAAGCAGGTTTCTACATTGAGGGTATTGCTTCTGATAAACTTATATTAGAGCACGAAATGGAAGCTTTTTCAATACACGAGTCTTATGTGCAATATGCTAAAGATGGTGATATAGTTAAACTAAAAGAAGCGCTTTCTGAAGCATACATTAATTCTATACCTAAATACTTGGATGCTTTGTTAAATTTTAAAGGCAATAAGTTATCAAACATAGAAAGATACAAAACAAAAAAGATTGTAGACGAGTTACGAAGTCTAAACGATCAAGGTAGATTGAAGAACTTTGATCAATCAAGATACGGTGTTAAGCTCAGTAAATCTATAAATTTAGATAAAGAGTTTAACGATATTATTGAAAACAAAACAGGTATAGAGTCTTACAAGAACTACAAAAAAGTTAAAGCTCAAGTAACAGGAGCTAGTAAAGGTAAGTTTAATTTCTTTATAGCGCCGTCAGCGGAGGACTTTGTTGGGTTACTATATAAGACTTTAGGTAAAGGCAAGATTGGAGACGCTCAAATGGCTTGGTACAAAGAGAACTTACTAGATCCATACGCTAGAGCTATGGAAAAAGTATCTAGAGATAGAAACTTTATGGCTAGAAGCTTTTTAGCTATAAAGAAAGAACTTAAGATCGTACCAAAAAACTTGAAAAAGAAAATACCAGGAGAACCTTTTACTCAAGAGCAAGCTATTAGAGTTTATATCTGGAACAAGAAAGGATCTACTATTCCAGAAATATCTGAAAACGATAGTATTTACTTAACAAATTTTGTAGAAAATAACGAGAAGCTAAAAACATTCGCAGACCAAGTGATTGCACTCAGTGGTATTGAAGATTATGCTAAACCTGGTGACTCTTGGGTTACTGGAACTATAACTACTGATATGTTAGAAGCTTTAAACACTACTAAAAGAGCAAAATACTTGGAGTTGTGGCAGCAAAACGCTAATGAAATATTCTCTGAGAAGAATTTAAACAAGTTAGAAGCTGCGTTTGGAGCTGATTACAGAAAATCAATGGAAAACATTCTAAAAAGAATGAAAACCGGTAGAAACAGAGCTTTTGGCGGCGACAGTTTAACAGGTAGATTTGTTGACTGGCTGACGGGCGCTACTGGGGCTATCATGTTCTTTAACACTAGATCAGCCGTTTTACAGACTTTATCTGCTGTCAACTTTATAAACTTTGGTGATAACAATATATTCGCAGCTGCTAAAGCTTTTGCTAATCAAAAACAATACTGGAGTGATTTTAAAATGTTATTTAACTCTGAGTTTTTAGTAGAAAGACGTGACGGTTTAAAGATCAATGTGAATGAAGCCGATATCGCTGACATCGCTAAAGAAAAAGGTGTTAGAGGTTTAATAAATAAGTTGCTTAAGTTAGGTTTTACACCTACTCAACTAGCAGATAGTTTTGCTATCGCGACTGGTGGTGCTACTTTTTATAGAAACAGATTAAAAGCATTGATAAAAGACGGTATGGATCCTGCTGCTGCTGAAAAACAAGCAATGAGGGATTTTAGAGAGACAGCTGAAGAGTCTCAGCAATCAAGTAGACCTGATAAAATTAGTGCTCAGCAAGCGGGTCCATTAGGACGTACTATATTAGCTTTTGCGAACACGCCAGCACAATACGCACGTATAATTAAAAAAGCCGCTAGCGACATTAAGAATGGCCGAGGAGACCTTAAGACTAATATATCTAAGATCATGTACTACGGAGTGGTACAAAACTTAATATTTAACGCGCTGCAACAAGCTTTATTCGCTGCCTTGTTTGATGAAGATGAAGAAGAAATAGATGATAAAACTATTAGTATAACGAACGGTATGGCTGATTCAATACTTAGAGGTATTGGTATATCTGGAGCCATAATATCTGTAGTTAAGAACGCTGCTATGAGGTGGGTAAAAGAAGAAGAAAAATCAAACCCTAAATACGAGAATGCTATTCTTGAGTTAGTAAAAATATCCCCACCAGTATCTTCTAAAATAAACAAGTTAAGAGCAGCTGCTAGATCTTATTCTTGGGATAAAGATGAAATGAAAGAAGGTGGCTTAAGTATCGATAACCCAGCTTTTTTAGCTGTAGGTAATGTTGTTTCAGCAGTAACAAATATTCCTTTAGATAGAGTTGTAAAGAAGATACAGCACATAAAAACAGCAAGTGACTCAGAAATAGAAACTTACAAAAGAATATTTCTACTAGCTGGTTGGAGTAAATGGGAGCTAGGTATTAAAGAGCCTAGTAAAAAGAAAAAGAAAGCAAAAAGATCTTATAGATCTACAAGTAGAAAAAGTTCAAGAAGGTAACTACATTGAATCAATAAAAAGTTTTAATTTAAAAATAAACACAAGTAAAAAACAAAATTAAAAAATGAGCAACAAAATTAGCGAAAACACAGAAGTTACATTAGACTTAAAAACAATAGCACTAGTGGTTGGATTTAGTGTGTCTATAGTAGGGTTGTATTTTACCCTTAAGAAAGATATAGAGTTGGCTAAAGAATTACCTGAACCTACTATTACTCGTACAGAGTATGATCTTAAAGATCAGCTAGTTAGAAAGACGATAATGAACACTCAAGAAAAGGTTGAAGAAAACAGCAAAAAGCTAGATAAAATAGATGAGAAATTGTATAAAATAATTCAAAGATAAACAAAATGAAAAAGACTTTAATCATATTAATTACAATGCTTTCTATTAGCTGTTACTCGCAAAAATATTCTTTACTTGAGATCAATGCTAAATGGAATCAAAAAAATAATTTAAAGCAAGATAAAATAGCTGGTATAAGAGTTAACTTTGGATGGTTAGAAGATCAACCTAAAAAAATGCAAAGTAAGATTAGATCAGTACCTATTTTAGTTTTGTTTAGAGATGGTAAACCAATTTATCAATGGGTGGCTGGAATTGATTTTAAACTTGAAATAACAGAGGAAGATTTTGATAAAGTGTTTAATAAGCTAAATAAATAATAGATGAAATTAACTGAAAACTTTAATCTATCAGAGTTTGAATGTAAATGTGGTTGTTCAATGCCTGATTTTGTTAAGAAAAATGTAATTGAGTTAGCTGAAAACCTACAAGTACTTAGAGACGTTGTAGGTAAGCTAGATCTAACTAATGCTTATAGATGTAAAGATCATAATGCAGACGTAGGGGGAGTTGTTAATTCTCAACATTTAAAAGGTAAAGCTGCAGACGTAAAGTCAAGCACAATGAGTCCTAGTGAAATAGCTGTTACTGTAGATGACTTAATGAAAAATGAAAAATTTAAATTAGGCGGTGTTGGTATTTACAATACTTTCACACATGTAGATATAAGAGGATCAAGAGCTCGTTGGAGTAAAATAAATAAAAAGTAATATGGAAAAAAAAGGAATTGGGCCTCAAGGTCTAGGAGTACCAGGGCATAATGGTTTCTGGATTGGATCACCATTAAAGCAGAAGTGTTGGCCAGGTTATAAGGCTGAAGGTAAAAAGAAATCACCAAGCGGTAAAAAAACTAAAGGTGGTAAAACTAAAATGGTTAACAACTGTGTAAAAAAATAATATGATAGAAAAACTAAAAAAAGAATGGAACTCGTTTTTATACTGGTTGATGTTCAAAAAGGAAAAAGGAACCAAATAAATAGGCGTACCATACCTAACGTTCCTAAATAAGAAAGGGCCCTCGTATTGAGGACCCTTTTTTTTATTTATGTGTATAGCATATTGAATTTTTTATACACATTGGTTTTTATATGTATCAAAAAGTCATAACTTTTAGCCTTTAGCCATCACATGCTAAACAATCTTCACTCATGGCTTGCTGCGCAATATCTCCACGTAGAACACTTTCAGTTCGTGTGTAGTATAAAGTTTTAACACCGTTTTTCCAAGCTTCAAAATGCACTTTGTTTAACCACTTTGGCGTTGCTTCAGAAGGAAAAGCCAAGTTTAAACTAACAGATTGATCAACATATCTTTGTCTTAATCCAGCTTGACTAACTAACTCTAGTTGATTAATTTCCTTAAATGTTTTAAAAACTTCCTTAGCAGGAATATCATGATCACCAATAATAACATCGTCAAGCTCTTTAATATCTTGCACAGATCCACCATCAGCTAAAATTTTATTCCATATATCACTAGTATTCAATTCATTATCTTCTAATACACTTTCAAGCGTAGGGTTTTTTCTTATGAAAGTTCCTTTAGCTGATTGCTCTGTAAACACGTTCGCGGCCCAGGGTTCTATTCCTGCCGAAACATTCCCACTAAGTTTGCTATTACTAACAGTGGGAGCAATAGCGCGCAAGTGAGTATTACGCATACCAGTACCAACGCACCACAAAGGCTCGCCATAAACCTCAGCAAGAGCCATTGATGCTCTTTCACTTTCGATTTTAATCTGCGAAAAGATCTTCCTAGTTTCAAACTGAGCCAGTAAGCCTTCGAAAGGAATTCCCTTTTCTTGTAAGTACGTGTGCCATCCAAGTGCTCCCAAGCCCAATGCTCTCCCTTTTTGCGCAGATCGAATAGAGTTTTCGAATCCTCTAAGACCTTTGGCTCTTTGAATAAATTCCTCCATAACACCGTCAAGAAACCAGACAGCGTCATATATAAGATTAGTGTTTTTCCATTCTTCATATTTTGCTAAATTTAATGATGATAAGCAGCATACAAAGCTATGTGACTCATCAGTGTGTAATGTTATTTCAGAACATATGTTTGTCATATGAACCTTTAAACCGTTTTGTTTATATGATTCTGGATTTGCCTTATTAACATTGCCTTTAAACATAATATACGGCTCTCCAGTTGCTTTTCGTTTTCTAAGAAGTTTACTCCATCTATTTCTAGCATCCTTATCTCCTTGTTCAAGTCTCCGCATAAACTTATCACCAACAATTGCGCACTGATGTAAATTAAGCGACTGTCTGTTAACATCTCCTTTAGGCTCTCTAATTTCCAACCATTCCTCGAAATCGTTGTGTTCAATATTGATGTTAACGGAAGCAGCTCCTCTTCTGACGGATCCTTGATTGGTAGCGAGGATTGTGCTATCATAGATTTTGCAAAAAGGTACGACTCCATCTGATGTTCCATTTCCTGTAATTTTAGCGCCAGCGGGTCTTATTTGATTAATACCGATACCAACTCCACCGCCGTGCTTAGCGAGTAGCATCATCTCTAAATTCTTTTGTCCAATGTCCTGTATACTATCTGCTACGTCAATACCGAAACAGCTAATAGGCAGCCCACGGTCAGTACCAGTATTACTAAGTACAGGAGATGCCAAGCATAACCAACCATTCCAAATATAGTTGAAAAAGGTTTCAGCAAGCTCCGGTTTATATAATCTACGAGCAACCGTCTTAGCGACTCTCTGGTATGCTTCACAAGGCGTTTCTCCGTCAAATAAATATCCCCCGGATATTGTCTTCTTGTATACGTCTGTATCACCCCACACAGGGTAATCTTCTCCTTTAATCCAGTTTTCATTCCACATATTATATTAAGTGATTTAACCAGGCTATTAGCCCATTTATATTAAGAACAACTAAGTTCCATTGTTTTCTTGAGGCTGTTTGTACTATTACTAGTATAAAGCCTATAATGTACAATTCAGGTTGAATAGTCCATTGAGCAGCGATTAAAAAACCGCTACCCATATAACCTACCCTACTTGCTAGTCTTTCTGCTGGGCTTAGCTTCTTTCGCTTTACTAGCTTCTTCAGCCATTTTTTGTTTAAGCTTTTCAATTGCCCCGTCATACTCTTTAAAATGTTTAATTGTTTCTAATGTGCCTACTGATAGGTCTTTTAAGTATGCATTTTCATCTAGCAACTGTTGTACTACTCTTACTAATGCTTCTACTTTTTTCTCTAATAAATCTGTTCTACTACTCTTCATTCCTTTCATATAATTGTTCCCATATTTCTTCGTTAGTTATTATTCTACCAAATGTCTTCAAAGTCCTCTCCTTCATTAGCCTTTGAATAATCTGTCGGCCTGATCGCGAAAAAATCAGTATGAGTGACCCCGCCGGTAAGATGATAGAACCAATCAAGATTAGCTGCTGCTTTCTCGTCATACGCGAAATACGACCCAAGGTCAACATAACCAAGTTCCACAAGTTTCTCATTTGTTCTCTTTTTTATAAAGTGTTTAAGATCGTTGGCAGATATACCTTCTATATCGCCCATCTCAAACATTTTGTTTATATAATCTATTTCTAATTGCACCATAGTTTCTGCGGCGTCGGTAACATCTGATCTACAAAGATCTAACAGTTGATCATTTTCAGAGCACATGTCTCTAAAAAGTTTACAACCCATCTTACTGTGTAAAGATTCATCTCTAACAGACCATTTCATTTGTTGACCTACGCCTTTAAGGAGATTACGCATCTGAAAACTATATAACACAGCAAAAGCAGAGTAAAGAGATACTCCCTCAGCGAAAGCACTAAAAATAGCAAGAGACTTACCGATGCTAGCAGGAGTATCACCTGAGTAGGCAAGTAGGTTTTCAAATCTCTTAGCCGTCGCAGGCTCGTGTAAAAATGCTTCATAATCTTCTAGTCCTAAAGTTTCATTTAAATAGCTATAAGCTACCGCGTGGATTGTCTCTTGTGACCCAAACATCATTGCCATTTGCTGTATTTCGTGTTTTGGAAACCAACCAACAACTTTTTGTGTCCAGTAGTCAGACACAGCACATTCTGTTTGAGCAAAACCTAGTAATATATTACCAACTAAGTTTTTTTCTTTTGCATCTAATTTTTCATTCCAGTCTTTAATATCGCTTTGCATTGATATTTCGGTGTGCAGCCAAAAAGCCTGAGCTTGTTTTAACCAACCTTCAGTATAGTACTCTGGGTACTCAAAAGGTTTGTACGGTATTCTCTCGTCAAATAATCCCATTATTGTATCATAAATTTAATAGTTTGTAATTCGTTTTCCCATGCGCTAATATAAGCTAACATATCTTGTTTAGATGACTTCATTGAGACTTTTTTCATTTCTAGTAATACATTGCCTAAAAACATATTTATTGTCTCAAACTTCATCTCTGTATCATCAATCATATAAATAAAAAGCTATATCTATAAACGGTAAGTACAACACGTGTATCTTAGAATCTTGATTTTCGTAGCTTCTTACACCAAGCAACACTCCTGGGTAAAGTCCAATTTCTATTGCCCAACCTTTTTCACTATTTTTTTGTTTTTGCATAACATTCTATATCGTATCTATTGTGTAATTGTTTTATATCTGAATACTTTACTTTGCCTTTAGCTTCCCAGCTCCACTTCACAAACTTATCAATCTGTCTTTCAGCGTATTTTTGTCTGGCTATGTGTTTTGTTTCTCTAAAATCAGCCTTACCGTCTCGTCGCATTCTTTTTGATTTTGTGGTTTATAAAGTGTGTGTCCTGGAAACTGATTAGACACTAGTAATTTAAACATCTTCCAACGCATTGGAAATGATTCGTTTGCTCTACCTTTTGTTTCTATTATAAAGTCTTGACCTATGAAATCTGGTGTATACTTGATCGGTAATATTCGTTTGCAGCCTCTATTGACGTAGTCACCTTTACCGTTTGCTTGTCTTTCATATACCTCGTTTTCAAAATGAAAACCATTTAATAGAACAAAGGTTTCTCCTTCGTACTTTGTTTTTATTTTGGCTTTTTTAAGAGCCATATACATATACTTTTCAAGGCCTGAGGCAAAGTCGATACCATCGTATGATACCTTCTTTGCTCTTACTGGACCTCTTTTCCCGCTTCTGCGTTTATAAGTTTTCTTCATAATGCTCTCCTGTGTTACCGTTCTGAGCAATTATGTTCATACGTTCCATACGTTCTAATTCAGTATCTATTTCCTCCTGCTCTTTAAGGTCTGAATATTCTTCCTTAGCTGCTTGTAAATATAAGATTGCGTCCATTAGCTCTTCTTGAACGTCGTTTAAATAGCCAAACAAACCTTTATAACCACCAGTTCTTTCAGCATCTAAGGTTCTACCGTACTTTTCAAACCCTAGATTAGATCTATCAACAAACTTGTTTACAACTCTTTTTACAACTGGGTCTCTAAATTCTATTTCGTGCTTGCTCATTATAATGTTTCTTTTACGAATGTTCCATTTATCATCTTACCTTTGCGCTTTGCAATAACCTCGTACGCTGAGTTGACGCAGTGCTCAATGCTAACACCTCTTTGATGAGCTAAGTTTGTTAGAACAACAACCATGTCACCGATAGCGTCGATTACTTCTGGTTGATCATCTTTAAGCAAAGCTTGAGCAAGTTCACCAGCCTCTTCTTGTAGCTTAACATACTGAGTTATTGGATCTCCTGATACATATAAACCTCTATCAGTTGCCCATTGTCTAATATTTTTAAAGATTTTTAATTCTTTAACAGGCTTTTCTTTAGGTTCATCAGAGCTTGAGCTAGGATTAAAGTAATTAGCTAATGCTTTGTTGTACACAAAAGATCTGTCTTTACTAAACATAGATGCATAAGAGTTGTTCATTATGAAATCAATAGATTCTTTATTGATAGTAAAATCTCCTTCACTAGTAGACCAACTAAAGTCTACCATATCCATTAACCTGCCTTTTAATTTAGAAACTGGTACTGGAAAAGTTGTTGTTTGTTCTGTTACGTTAACTTTCATTTTATTTGATTTAATTAAATTGTTATACTTTTGTCTGTCAATCTTATAGCCATAAGACTTTTGAAGTTCTATTTCGCGATCTGATATATAATCTATATCTTCTGACTGCTCAAGAACTTCATACTCTCCCTCCTTATAGCCTTGCATAAGGGTTACTCTAGTCTTAAGATTACGTGTTGCTCCTATTTTTTTACCCGGTATGTGATAAATATAATACATATTGTTCTATTTTTAAAGTTTATCGTTATATAAATGCATATTGTGTGCGTAATGGTAATACCAACCCGTCTCAATAGACAGACTGTCTGCAACCATTTGTTGTAATGATGCAAATTGATACTGATCATTACAGAAACCGTACCAGAGATCATTAGAACGCATCAGAACAGACATACAAAGCTTATTATCTAAGATTGTAAACTGAACAGCATACGTACACGGCGTATCTTTAGAGTATCTATCTATTTCTTTTCCATCGTATATAGATATTGTTGCTTGCCTAGTGCTAGGATTATTCTCAAGCATAGCTATAACTTTATATAACTGATTGTTTCTTTTCCACTGCCAACCATAGTTTGAATTGACGTTGCCATTTTTATCAGCCATTCGCAGCCAAATTGGAGGAATTTTACCGTGTATAGCACCGAGACGTTCTACGCTTCTGTCACCTGATAGATACCAAAGCCATTCTGACTCCGCGTATTTCTCACTGAACTTACGTTCTTTATTTGTTATGATCTTTTGAGATGGATTTTCCATATAAAAACCAACATTAAATAAAGCTTTAGTGCCGTTAAAGTCTACACCATCTAACCTGATCTTATCAAGTAGATAGTCAAAAGCTTCAGTAGCATTATTAAATTTACTTCTTGTGTTTGTCATAGTAATAATTATAATATTCGTACATTTTTTCCCATATAGCTGTTTTAGTAAATGTCTTGGGACTTCTATTTACGTTGCCGTTATTCTCTATATCTAGCCACCAAGCTCCTTCAGACATAGCTGTAGGTGATATGTATATTCCGTTTTTAATACACCAACTATAAGCTTTACTGTCTTTGTCAGAGGCTATATATTCTCCCATATCCCATGGGCTTTTTTTACCAGCCATCTACTCCCACGGCATTGGATCACCGTCTAAGTTTACAGGTTCATGGGGGATAAAGCAACCAGATCTTGGCTCCCATTTAAAATGAGCTTCAGCACCGTTTTCTCCAAGGTTTTGAAACTTAACTTTTAATACTTTAGCTTTTACTGTTTTATTATCATAATCTCTGTGAACTAACAAACCGTGATAAGAAGCATCGTACCATTCACCACCGCCTTTGATGTTATACATAGTAGGTTCTTCAATCTTACCTTCTTTATCCTTGTACATCTTAGTTGGGTGAGCAACTATAAAAACTAGTACATCATATTTTTTAGCAAAAATTTCTATTTTACTTAAATATTCCATCGTGTATCTATTAACGTCTTCTGTCTTACAGTCTACGTCTCTGACTTTATTGAATGGATCAATAACTAAACACTTAATTCCTTTACGTTTAACTAACTCAGCGGATTTACGCAGCACAGATTCTAATGTATAACGCTCCATATCAATATGATAGAAGTTGCTATTGCAATGATCTGCTATTTGGTTCCATTTGTCGCCTCCGATATCTTCTTTAGACGGCATACCTTGCCAAACTTTACGCATTAGTTTATGAGCATGTAAATAAGTCGGGACATTCTCTGGTGAAGCAAAAGCTGTCTTCCAACCATAATTCTGATTATAGCCAATAACCATTTGGTCGACAAAATCACTTTTCCCGGAACTTGGTATACCAGTGACAGTAATGAATTGACCAGTGTAAGTTGAAAATATTTCATCAAAATTAGGAAGGCCAACTTGAAATCCTGGTTTAAAGCCATTTCTAACAAAATCAGTAACCTCGTCCTCGATATCTCGAAATGTTGTGACGTTTTCAAGAGGAACTGGTTTCGCGCCTGTGATCCTTTGGGATAGTTTTTCTTTACCATGTTTTATTAAGTATTCGTTAGCATCTTTACAATCCTCAAACGAAGCTATAAAACAAACCTCAGAACCTAGCCTTCTAATTAGCTCAGACTGCAAAGCTTGACCAGCTTCATCGTCATCTACTGCTAATATTATTTTTTCTTTGTCTTCAAAGTAATCAATACAAGAATCCAAGTATTCTAAGTTGTTGGTATTTAATGTAGCCCCATTGGGTACAGATATGGCGTTAGTTATTCCAGCTTCATGTAAAGCTAGCACGTCCATTTCTCCTTCAACAATAACACAGTATTCATAACCTACTATACTGTTTATGTTGTAAAACACTTTCTCAGCGCCTTTAAATAATTTAAAGTTCTTTCTTCCATCACGATACTTAACATTGATAAGTTGATCGCCCATGAAATAATTAAACTTTATTACATTCTCGGTTTTACCGGTCTGTGGCATCCATTCAGGTCCCTCAGTGATTTTTAAGTCACTAAGGGTCTGTTTGGAAATACCTCTTGTTTCAAACCAATCTTCAACTTTGGTTCCAGGTTGCACTATTTTTATAGGCTCTGGTTTCACATATACTTTTTCGCTATTACCTTTACGTTTATATGTATGTAGTTGAAAACTAGTATTACAATTATGACAAGTACCGAGACCACGTTCCCAATCATAAGAAGCACATTGCGCCTTTTGATTTTTAGGTTTTCTATCGTGAGAACATACAGGGCATATACCCTGCTTTTTTCCCTCTTCAAGCTTATGTTGATTGAATATATCAATCTCAAATCCATTGATCTCTACTGTCTGCATTTAATTGCGTATTTAATTTAATTTAATTTAATATCCTGATTCTTCTAAACAATCAGGGCATATGTCACAGAAGTCATAATCTTCTATTTCCATATTTTTTTTTACAAAACTCGCACTGCATTAGAAAGGTAAATCATCTGCTTGAGGAGTTAATGACTGAGCTGGAGCTTGTTGACCATCTCTAGGCGCTGCTGCAACATTGTCTCCGTTTGTCCAAACAACTTTTACATTACCTAAGTAAGTTTTAGCTGATTTAGCCTCGCGTTCTTCTTTACTTTGAGCGATAGTAATAGGTCCTTGATTTCCAAACTGATCAAACTCGTCGTTAATAGTTATACTGATTGGTAGGTACTTTCCTTTCTTACCATCAATGATCTTTGATTTATCAATATTGTTTAAATTGATACTTGCGTTAATAATACTTGCCATTTTAATTGATTTTAGTTATTAATTATTGTTATATATATTATCGTTATTCTAACGTATTTTTTTTGTAAATTACAACGTCTTTGTCACTAAGTACTGAGCTGGGTCAAAGTCTTTGTCTTTATAAAACAGTTTATACTGTTCAATAGCTCTTTCTACTTTTTCCTTACCTCGTTCTAAAAAACCACTAGAACAATCGAATATACCTATTTTTCCTGATACTTTATCTACTGCTATAAATATCATATCCATATTGAAGTATGATGAGTAAATATAAGCCTGACTATCATAGTTATATTCTTTAGCTGAATAAGAGAACTTGTCGATGTTTGATGTGGTTTTAAGATCTATAACCAGGTTTTCTGTATTATTTTTGATATCAGCTTTAAGTTTCCACATCTCTCCACCTAATTCAATTAAACCAGGTACTTCGTATTCTACATCTATATCTTGTATCAACTCTCTACAAACATCGTTTGCCATAAGTTTATCTCTTAATACCTGTAGTTCATCAGCTTCTTTTTGAAGCAAACACATCTCACCGCCTGATAGTTCTTTATAAGATTTAGTATTCCTACTAACAGCCTCAATGATCTTATATTGCTCTAACTTATCAGGTTCTAACACTAACGTGTGAAAGTAACCACCTTTAACTAGATTTGGATTACCTACAATAGGCTTTTTAAAGTTTAGAGGATCATTTAATAAAGCACGTATGTCAGAATTTGATAAGTATTGCTTACCAAACGCTCCATAATACTTTTCATCGTCTTCCAGTTCTTTTAAAATTTCAAATTTTTGTTTATCTGTCATTTATAGAGTTTTTAATACAGCGGCTGGTATATCATACTTACCTTTAATAGCATCGATACTACCACCTTTAGCTATAAACTCTTTAGCTTTAACTAAAGCTTGACCTTCTAGCTTAGGCTTTGCTGCATTTGTTTTACCGTGACTATTCGCGGCATCACTGTCTTGTGTGTCGTCAATCAAGAATAAATTTCCTAACGCGTACTTTTTTCCATAACTGGAAGCACTACCAAACTTTTGCGGCATTTGCATACCTTTCTGATCAAGATCAATACCGACAATAGCAGTCGCGTGTATAGCATCTTTGCCATCTGTAACTGTAGCCTTTGACTCTAGTATTGGAAATGGATCTGTTGATATCAGTTGCTCACTGATAACTACTGAAACTCCTAATTCTAATAGATAGGGTTTTGTTGCTTCAAGAATGTCTTCGGCTGATCTGAAGTTGTATTTACCGAAGGAGTTAAATCTAGACTTTTTAGATTTGAACTTTGTTTGGATAGTAGCTAATTTTTCGTTTAATATCATTCGTTTGTTTTTAAAATTTGCTTATTATTATAATCACATATATTATATGGTTTTTAGGCCATTTTAATCATCTAATCTAAAGGAAGTCAATCACTTGCGAGTGATCAACACCTTCTATTAGTTTGTTAACTGCTTGCTTTTTTATCTCGCTAACGCGTACATAACTGCTAACTCCTTCAATGTTTAATAGCTCTGCTATTTCTTTAGCTGAATGCTTGTCGCAGTCAAGCCCATAAGATAATCTTATTACCTCGTATTCTTTAATGTTTAGATGCTTTTTAAGAAGGCTTTTTAGATATAGATTCAGTAACTGTATATTGTAAGGTTCTGATTCATCTGGAACCTGAAAAACAGCTGATTCATTATCATCGTTGTGAACTTGTTCATCGATACTTAAGAACATACTGTTAAAGAACATCGCCACCATTTTTTTATCTTTTGGATTGCTACGTATCTCGTTGATCTTATGCTCTGGTATTCTCATATTACCTCTATGCATATCAACCCTTCTTCTTATTGCTCCTTTAATTCTTTTACTTAAAAATGATTTCAATGTTTTCTCAACGTCTTCAGAAGCTTTAAGAACTTCAATATCTAATTTATCTACAGCTCTAATTAAAGCTTCATTACCTATTTGTATCAAGTCATTGATAGATAATATACCTGAAGCTTGTTGAGATGTTGGAAACTTTCTTGCTAAGTTTTCCACTAAAGGCATAAACTTTATTATTAAATCATTTCTACCATACTCTACGTAAGGCTTGTCTACTGGCATGGATTTTTTTAAGTCTTCCTTATACCGAATGTAATTTTGAATGTTATACTTTTTCATTATTGGTCATTTAGAATTTCCTTTTCTTTTTTCAAACTATCACACATGTTTCTGTGAATTGTTCTTGATGAACAGCTTAATGATTTTGCTATCTTGCTTATAGTTATGCTTTCTCCATTGTCATTTAGATCTATCATACACTGATATATATCATCTTTGTGTATCTTCTTTGATTTTCCAATCATAGTACCTACTATTGACATTTTTTCTGTTGGAGTTAGTAAGCTATAGTCATTAAATATTATCTTTCTAAGTTTGTTTTTCGGTGGAATTTCTAAATCACAATTTTCAACTTCATCGACTATATTAAATAACACTTTGCTGTCTATGTCAAATGTAACAAAACCATTGCTCTTTTCACAGATAAATTTTGATAAATTTTTAAAATTATTTTTATTAAGATTAGGATTCAAATACCAAATAACCAAAAGGTGCCACTTTAAACTTTTATATGTTGTTATTTTAGCTCTGCTTCTGAACAAACTATAACATTCATAAGTACCATTCTCGTAAAAGCTTCCCCATTCATACACTTTAGTTGGTGTATCATTTATTGGATCTCTTCTGTATACGATGCTACGCAATATAAAGTATTTAAGATTTCGTTCGTGTGACATTAGCCCCTTATTAGTATATACTAGGCCCTATTGTCACAGTCCTGGTATGTTAATGTTTCATATATTACATGCAACTTATTTACTTCATCTTGATTCATCATTAACTCTTGCTGCATTTCAATGAATCTTTTACTTGATTTACCCATATATTTTTTTTATAAAAAAAATTAAACTATTATTTAAAAAACTTTATTAGATGTAGACGTCTATTGTACTTATAAAAAAGATCAACTTTGTTCTTATTTATTTTGTTGTCAAGTAACACGTCGTTTAATATATCGTACTTCAAATGCTTTATAGAGTTTTCAAGTCTGTGCAAATGTAGTCTTTTTCTGAATAACTTTTTAAAAAACTTATTAATTTTTTTCATTTTTACATTATTTATTTTTTAGTTCCTTGATTTTAGCAGCTATAATTGCAGCTTGCTCGTAGTCTTCTGCTTCAATACTGGCCTTTAGATCTGACTCTAAATCTGTGATTAGATCTTTTGCACCTGTAGTATTGTAAGTGTATACAATATTGTTACTTGACAATTGATCCATGTCAATTTGGAATTGAGCATCGTATTCTTCTTGTCTTTTAAATATTATGTCTGCTATCTTATTAGCTAGTTTCTCAATATCTTTATCTGTCATATTAGTATTTTCTGAATTTATACTCACCGATTACATATTTGTTAATGTATCTACCTTTTGAGTCAGCTTCGCGTAAGCCATTAAACACGTGTAATGGTACTTCAAAGTAATCATACTCTGATAAGTTTTTAAACTTTAGTGTTAATGTGCTATTGTCCCTGTTAAATTTAGCCTTACTGATAGCTACTGAATTTACTTTAATTGTTTCTGTTAATGTGCTCATATATATATTTATTTGGTTTATTATATTATCGTTCACTGAACGTATTATTTTTGTAAACACGCTCGTGTTATAATTTCTTCATCACTGTTTTTTACTGTGTGTTTTTCTTTTTCGTAGTAATTCCAGTACGCGGTAACTGCATCGTTATCAACCTTATACTCATCAGGCATGCATTGTGGTGGTTCTTCGAAGCCTAAGTTGAATATGCCTCCTGGTAGTTTACTAAGAACGTCTTTACATTTTGTTATTGTCAAGTGGGTTTTACCGTATCGTTTAGTATATTCTTCACCAAGAGCAATCATATGGTAGTATAACCAAGTATAATGATCGGCAGACTGCCTAACCCACAATGTTGATGGGTGGTTTCTATGCGCTATCTTATAAGGAATGTCATCTGATTCTTCAGGGCATAATAAATGATGGGCTGTACAAAGCATTTGAGCTGATTCTAAGATCATTTTAACTACATGCTTGTTATATTGTACAACTGCAGCTTTAACTGGATCTCTGTGTAAATAAAATATATTCATTATTCTGTTTCTTGGTTTTTAAGTTCTATACTTTTAGATAGTTTACTCCATCTTTTCTTAAACTTTTTAGTTTCTGATCTTGCAACCTCGTTATCAACACCTGTTTTTAATACAAACCCTGTTAAAGAGTTTACAGGTTTACCGCTAGATATAGCGTCGTTCATTTCACGTCTTTGCATTTCTTTGAATTGCTCTAATGTTTGTTCTTCCATATTAGTGTATAATTAGTCCTACTTTATTTGTTTTATTAAACCATTTAGTTGCCATAAGATCTATAGAAGACGCGTCGATATAACCCGCATCATCTAGTTCTGCTTTGCTAGAGAATATTTTAGTGTGTCTGTGTTGTATTTTGTCTATTAAATTTTTCTGCTTACCTGAATCACTGAATATGATATCAAAGTTACTAGGCAGAGACGTGTATAGCAGCATCTCTACCATATTAGTATAGCTGTAGAATTTAACCTCTGGAAATAACAAAGCAATGTCGATCCATTTGTTTAGATATTTTTTAGAATAATAGTCACCTGAATCGTGTACCCTTACATAGTCTGGTTTCTTTTTAACTATCTCTGAATACATTTTATTAACAAAGTCATCTGTCTTAGATAATTGGTAACGCTTTTCGAAAGCTGGTTTAACATTAGACCAGATATATGCACCTTTTTTAGCGTAACAGAACTTTACACATTCGTCTGCCATAGGACAAGTAAGTTTACCTGACGCCGACTTGTATGCAGGTATACCGAAATTAAATACGCGTACGCCAAGCATTTTAGATGTCTTTTTTAGTTTAGAGTTTTGTGTAAGTAAATTCATGTTATTTGTTTTTATTTTATTATTTTAATATATTATCTTACCTGTATCGTATTATTTTTGTAAATTTATTTTACATCATGAAGCAAGAGCTTTGTGTGTACATTCCTATTAATTTGTGACGTTCTTCGCGAGTTGGATCTCGGTGATCTTTGTCTGGTCTTACTGAATATCCAGAGTTGCACCTAGATATTTCATACACTCTACCATCTTTCAATTCGACTAGTAGCGTGCCGCTCATCTCTGTAGTGTGTTTTATATCCAATTTAGTTTTCATCTTCTTCAACTATATTGAATAGCTCTTCAACACTATCTGATATATATTCAGCAAGGTCATCAGCTGCGTCAAACTCAATATTACTTAACTGTATTCTATTGTCATAATCTATTTCTAACTCATAAGAATAAGAGTCCGATCTATCAAATTCATAGTTGCTAATTGTTTGGGTAATAGCTTCTCTGATTTCATCTACAGTTTCCTTAGTTATTTTAGGTAGATTAATTTTTTCTAGCGCGATTTTTGCAAGTGATAGCTCTTTACTCATCTGAGTTGAGTCTTGTTTAGCTTGTGCTAACATTGTTTCTAATGTTTGAATTCTGTTTTCTAATGCTTGTTGTTCCATAATTTAGTTTTATTTATTTGATTTTTCTATTAATTCTGTTATGTATTGCCACACTTGCAGCTCTCTTTTTGTTACCTCTAGCATTAACTCTAACTCAGACATAGTTATTGGACCTGTTATTTTATGCTTTATATCGTATAAAAGCTGCTCAATCTCAATCTTTAGCATTGATATTTTAGCGAAAGCTTTGTTACTTGCTCTGTCATGTAGTTCGTATTTAGTCATTTTCTTTGATTAAAATGTTATCTCCGAACCTTATGTCCCAAGCTGATACTCTTAATTTATCTATATTGCACATGTCATATATCTCACTCAACTCATTTATAGTTAAGTTACCGTAAAAATTAGAGCTTTCTAGTTTTGCTATTAATCGATTTGAAGCAAAAGAGTATTTACTAGACTTTATTTTTTTGATGTACTTAGGTTTGATTTTTTGTAGTAATGTGTTCATTGTTTTATTTTTATTTGTTACATATATATTATCATACGGTGATCGTATTATTTTTGTAATTTTTCATATTATTTGTTTCTATAAGGTGTTCGTTCATGATATGCTTCTTTAAATTCCTCAATTGTATCTTTTTCAAACTTATTGAAAGAATTGATACCGTATAGCTTGTCGTATAACTCTTTGAAGCCATCGTATCTACAGTATTTACCGTTGATCTCGTACGATATTTCTATATCGCCTATTTCGTGCTCGTAAGTGCCTTTTAGTTCATTGTGAATAGCGTTACTCCACACAGTTCCTTTTACTGTAAATAATCCTAGTTCTTTTGAAAAGCCAGTACTTATACTGTAGCTTACGTCTTCAAAATTCTTAATAATTTTACTCATATTTATTTAATTTTAAATTAGTAACTAGTGAGGAATCGAACCTCATACCCGTCGGTAGTCATTAATAGGGACCATATTATGGTCTCTTCACGGTTTTCACCCACCTATTTATCCATACCTAGTTCCATCCAGACATTGCAACGCTTTGCTTGCCGTTATTTATTCGCTGGATTTACTAGCAATTCACTTATGTACACACGTGTCTACTCGCTGAGTTCCTATGTGTCTAATTAAGCTACTCGTCTAGTTATAACACCATTCCAGGATCTTCGTCAGCTTAACAATTTGTACTACCATTGCCGTACTGAGCCCCACAAAGTGCTTGTTTTGTTGTTACATATATATTATCCTGCTTGTGTCGTATTTTTTTTGTATTTCTTTTGACCTAAGTTTAGATCTTGATACATACGGCTGACTGCACGGTGCATAAGCTCGGTGTGTATAGCACTAAACTCATCGCCGTCTTCTATGATATGATCACCATCAAGTTCCCATTCACATACTTCTGACAATTTATCTAACATTGTAGCAGATATTCTATTTACTTTCAACTGTGTTTTCATTATAATATTCTTTTTAGTTGTTCTTTAATTGATGTTATATCTTCATCACTTACTTCAAAGTCGTAGTCAATGTCTCTTTCACTTACAGTATTCCACATAGCGTCGTGGAAGTTATCACCTATTATTTCATCTAGGCGATTAGCGATGTCTTTAATTTCCTCCCACGTTAACTTCATCTTGACAGTTTTTTTGGTTGAAAGCGTAAAGGAATTTAATTCTATCGACGTGATTTGGAATTACCTCGCGCTTGAAGTTTACCCAATTTGGATTTCTTTCATTGACACACGGTGTTTTCTTGTTGATTTGATAGAACAACGGCCTTCTGTGATAAAAACTATCTTGTTTGGTATTAACTCGTACATAACCTGATTCAGATACTGTACCTATTCTGCCGTCTGATAGTTCGAAGTGTAAACTTCCTTTGCTTGTGATTTTAATTAACTTCATATTATTATTTTTATTTGTTACATATATATTATCTAAGAGCGATCGTATTATTTTTGTAAGAAGTAATTCTGTTGAATAAATTCTATTTGCTCTTCGTTTAAGTCACTCCAGTTAACACCGTACTCGATGCTAGCTATAGTGTTTAACGCTTTGATACCGATAGCTCGTCTGCCGGAGTTATTAATTTGCTGCTTGATGCTTGTGTATAGCACTTGATCCGTCAATGGAAATATCTTATGCACACCGTGTACTACAGTTGCATAGTTTTTATTTAGCTCGTTACCTATAGTCTCGAATGTATCGTTAGTATATTCTCGAGATAGCTTATAAAATAAAGCTCTAGCGTCTGAGTGGTACCGTTTTCTGCCTTTGATAGCTAAGTTGAAACCTACATTGTCTTCTACTATTGCTCTTATTTGTTTTATGTTAATCATTTGCTTGTATTTTAGCTACTAATGTTTGTAGAAACCAGTCACAGCTTGTATTACCGCCAACGCTCCATGTTGTTAAACTATTTTTAGTGTATTTCTTATCATAAGTTTTCCAGTCATATATTCTGAACACTTTGTCTTCATATAGTGCAACCCACTCATATTGAACCTTGCCGTCACCTGAATCACTTGGTTTGAATGTTGGTTTGCCTAATGCTTTTTTGATTTGTTTGTAGGTAAAACCATTTAATTCACCTACCTTGTAACCGTCAAGGTTTACGTTATCCAACTCGTCTATATTTAATTTTCTCATATTATTCTGCTATCCAAGTTAAACCTTTATAATTAAACCACTCTGTTATACCATCTTTGTCTTCATTCTCATCATAGATGAATGCGAAATTGCTTGGTATTTCACTGATACTATAGCCTCTGTATAGTTTTATACCGTTTAGTATTAATCTTGTTTTGCTTTTAAATTTTAGTGATTGCATAGTATATATTTTATTTGTTACATTTATATTATCTTACTCGTGTCGTATTATTTTTGTAATTGCTTTGATCTATTTTTTAACTCTGCCACAGCTTTGTCTGCTATTTCCCAAGCGTCATAGTATCGCTCTCTGTTCTGACTTTCATCTAGTGTATCTCTGATACCATCATCTTTTAATTGCTCCATCAACCCTTCCATACCTAGTATGACTATGTCTAATTCTTTGTTAGTCAACTCCATATCTATTTAAATTTAATTGCTATTTCTTTAATTTCTTTTTTATCTTGACTGTCTAGTCCTTCAGTTTGAGCAGCGTACATTTTTAGTACATAGTGTACAAAAATACAATCCGCTCCTGTTAGTTTTATTGTTCTCATATTGTTTTATTAGTTTAAGTTAAATACTTTACAGAATATATCTTCTTCGAGTTCTTCAGGTAATTCACCGTCTTCACACTCGCAATCTTCTTTGACAAACTTAGATATTAAGTTTATTAATTCTCTTTCACTGACCTCATTACTTTTTAGTTTGAAGTAGTCTATTGTTTCTTTATTCCACTCGAATACTTTTTCCATAATTTGTACTTTAGATTATTCCACCGACACTATTAAATGAAGTTGGGTTAGTTACTAGTTTGAATATTAATACAGTGATACCTGTCGCTGCTAAACCTGTTAGTGATACCATTATCGCTTTGATAGTTACATTGGTTACTTTGATTAGTGTTGTGTGAAAAAATTCTCTATTCATATTATATATTTTATTTGTTACATTTATATTATCCGTGAGCGGACGTAATTTGTTTGTAAAGGTCATTTACTAAATCTTCTTCAGTATCACCATCTTCTAGTTGACAGTCAATTTCTACGAACTCTTGTATTTTCTCATAAAGCTCTTCACCTGATATGTAAGAACTTGTGAATTGAAAGTAGTTTATAGTTTCTTCATTCCATAAATAGGTTTTATTTTCCATATTATTCTTCATTATCAAATTCTGCCCACTCTAGGCAATCTCCACATAGTTCGTCGCTTAAAAAGCTTGGCTCGGCGCCACAACAGTTACTCCACATATTTTTTATATTTATTAGTTTTTACATTTATATTATCTACGAGTAGACGTATTTTATTTGTAGACAGTGTTTTCACTGATTCTAACACACCGTAACTTGTTTATATACATAGATATAAGAATAGTATATTATACTCTGTTAGAGGTGTTGTTTTATTTGTTGAAAGAAAAAGGAGTAGAGTAGTAACACCACTCCTCTAAGTACTTGAGAGTTAAATAATTACTTTATCTCTCAAAATTACTGGAATTGAAGAAGAAGAAGTGTATGATTTATACTTTTTAAAACATTCCATTACTTCTAATTTGTCTTTCATTATCTCAAAGGCGAGATCATGGTTGTAAGTAGTAGTTTTTCCATTTTTAAATGTTACTTCAATTACTTGGTTTTTTCCAATTAGTGATTTTCTGATTACGAAGCGTTTTGATTTTAAATTTTCCATTGTTTAAGTTATTTAAGTTATTATTA
>PJEL010000287.1_pt1 | contig 60378 bp, 54 predicted proteins | sample 1853271 | NCBI WGS metagenome assembly PJEL01 (sample SAMN08108733, study PRJNA415343) | Invertebrate metagenome, whole genome shotgun sequencing project. | host: Globobulimina | place: Sweden: Gullmar Fjord | collected 2015-08
GTTGTTCGATTTCGGCAATATAAGGGATATCAGTAGACTCTTTGGATTTTGGACGATATATCAAGGGCGTGAGATTGTTCGTTAACAGATCTCGCAGAAAAGTAGTGCGCACGATAGGCAGTGACCTGAAAGAGACCGAATATGAGCTGGACTGAAGAACGGATCGAGAAACTAAAGAACCTTTGGGGATCAGGTAAGACAGCAGCGGAGATTGCTGAAGTGCTTGGTGATGTGACTCGAAATGCCGTTATTGGTAAAGCAAATCGTCTTGGCTTGTCCGCAAAAGCGACACCAGCAGCCGCACCAAAACCAAAAAAGAAGGTTGTTCCTTCCCATCGAGCTTGCCAGTGGCCAATTGGCCATCCTGGAGAAGCCGGTTTTCACTTTTGTGAAGACGAGTCTGTTCCAAGCAAGCCTTACTGTTTGAAGCACTGCAATATGGCATACCAGACAAAAGATTAACCCGTCTTAGTCTGTTCGTTACGGGACAAGAAGCCCTTGCGTGTCTTTATCGGTTAAATATTGATATTCCAGAAATTTGCCCAGCGGTTTCTCGGTAACAGCCATTCTTCCCTTCTTGTCTCGGGTATACAAATACCCAATCTGTTCCGCTTTGAGAGGTCTCCCGAGATTATCCTTTTGAGTGATAATCGCGCCGTGCCGTGAAAATTCTGTAGTTTTAGATTTTCGAGTACGTGACCAGCCTGTCAATTTTCCAGCCGCATCATATGAATACTCATCTCGCCAATTTCGTTTGGGGAAAAGCCGAGGATCTGAATACTGGTCCTTTTTGTTTTGATGATCAATGCTGCGAATTTTACCTGATGCATCATATTTTCGCACTTGCGTTTTTGGATACAGAATATTGATGAAGGATGGTGCGGACAGTTCTTTCCCATTATCCGCAAATACGCCTATTTCGACTCGATTTGTTGTGATGTCCGGACGGCCAGGTGATGAAAACGTATCATGCCACTTGATCCTAATTTCAGCAATGCTCCCTACTTTGTCTTGTTTTTTGATTTCGATGCGATCTGGGTCTCCCTGAAGAATGACCCATTTGAAAGAAAGAGGGGCACTATCAGGATTACGCGTCTTCTCTGTACTAACGACTAACCGTTTTTCAAAAGCCGTGTTGCGAATTATGCGCGCAATACTTGCAGGAGTATTAAATAGAAGTTCAGGCAGATCTTTTGCAAAACTGTCAATGCCCTCTCTTGGGCCACTTTCTTTCTGGACGGTCAGGTGAACCATCGGAGGAACATCTTCTGCCTCTAGATTATTGGCGAGTGTAATCATTTTTATCAGATTGATGTTCTTACCGCTAAAGACTGCAGGATGAGCCTTGCTGGTGAGGTAGGCTTCTTTGGTGTGTACGCCGCTTTGACCCTTTCGAAAAATCATTTGCACGGCAGGTATCAGTTTGTTGGTCTTGATCAATGTATCTTTAACACCCGGCTTGAAGGCGGCAAGAATGCTTGCAGTCGCTTTCATAAAAGGCCTATCGGATCCGGACTTTCCTTCTGTGACAATCATATAGGGCGAATTGGCCGGTAAAAGGTCGCCATTTTTTGGGATGAAGTCACGAACTGCAGGATAGATATACAGATGATTGCTTAAATATTGCAAAAAGAGCTTTTGCGGCCCTCCAGGAGACGTGTACCCAAGCCGGGCCTGACTGCGCCAAAAAGGACCACTGTTCAGAGCTGTGGAGGAGTTGCCGATCGTTGGAGCGTTGAAAACTATTCTGGTATTTAGCCCATAGTCAGTATTTTTCAGCTTCGCAAGATCGCCATATTGTGTAAAGGAAAGCTGCGGAAATTCCTTTTTGGAAAGGTTCGAATGCCGTCGATCCCGGTTGTCATACAAATCTCCCGTATTGCCTGCAGCCAGGCCGCGCTGAAAAAGTTCGTTTAACTTTTTTGCCGCAGGATCTTTTCGGTTTATGACAGTGGAGGAGGCAACTTTTCTGCTGTTAAATTTAAAATAGGATTTCAGAACACTGAACCGTTGATCCCAGGTGGTGTTCTTTGAGCTTATTATTGCATTGCCATTTACGATCGGTTGAGGCGCGACTATGGCTTGATTATTCGATTGGGTCTCTGCCAATTTGGTGATGAGTTTTTCCGCCAATTTCCCGAACCGCTTGTCTTTTCTTATCGGCGCAAGATTTGGGTCTTTATAAAGCGCTGACTGATTGGAAAACCCTTTGTCGATGGCCGTCTCGAGCGCTTTGAAAGCCTCATCATTGCGGCTTTGAATAGACATTAGTGAGGCGAGCAGGTAATGGCCGCCCGCATACCACGGGAAGGTTTTTATAATATTATTCAATCCAGTTTCCGCATCTTTGAAGCGCTTAATTGAAAGAGCCTTCATGACCAACTGCAATTGAGCCCCAACAGTCGGCATAGCAAATATTTGCTGAGATTGAAGGGGTGCACGCTTTGACGCGGTTTGAGCATGACCATGGGAAAGCTGTGTGACTAGAGCAATTCCGAACACTGCAGAACATTTGAGGATTTGGCGCAGAAAAAGGCTTGTTTTAATCAATCGGATGCTACCCTGTATGAAAGATCTGAACGCTATTATAGCCTATCTGTATGAAGGTCCAATTTGTTTCCAAGCCAAACTGCAAATTCCGTATGATCCGCAAGATCATTCTCTGTTTCAGGATGTAACAGAATATCAAGGCCCAGCCGATTTAACATGAGCCAGGGAACAATTTTTTCGAAATCATTCGGCGTAAAAGCAATTTGAAACATGGCTGCGGTATGTGGCCCCACAGGAACGTCATGCCAGCGGCCTAGCAGAACATCAAATTTTTGATCGAGCTCGCTGCGGACCTGTTCCGCATTTTCCCGGCTATCAAGGTCGTAATATATATGGGCATGATAGCCTCTAATGTTGTTCACCGACACTTTCACTGTCCATTGATCCTTTTATTGAGATTGCCCTTTATCAACATATGGCAATCTCAGGATCATTCAATGGGTTCGTATTGCTAAATTGAATCAAGTAAAGCGTAAGTGAAGGAATGAAATAAGGTCTCTTCATCTTCGGCCAGAACAACAAGATCATTCCCGATTCGTTTTTGGTGCTAGTATATTTCTAATTTAGTAAGATTTATAGTTAATAAAAGGGAAAAATTTGCCTATTATTTTAAGCAAATCTGTGGGAATTGTCACAGAAATTACTTCTATATTAAGTAATTATGATTTTCACTGATGTTGCTTGACTCGCAACATCTTAACACAGGATAATTCATTAAGATTGTATTAACGATGGGGTAAGAGTACTGCATTGCTGCGGTGCACTTGTTGGTTTCAAACAAGATTTATAGGGGTGCTAAAATGAAAAAGAGTATTTTTAAAAAAGGGCTGGCCGGTATCGCCGGTGCCGTTGTCGCGACAGTGCTTGCGGCATCACCTGCGCAAGCAGTATTGATGAGTGTTGTTGGTGGCGGCTCAATAATTGGGGCGCCAGTGGATGTGTCCGATGACGCAGCAACGAATAATCAGCAGCAAGGTTTCAATGAAGCTCAAGGTATAACACTAGGCATAGCACTGGGTGTAAATGGCGGAACCATTGCTGCAGGTACCAAAGTGAATAGCCATATGATTTTCCTAAATACCAAAGGAAATACGAATGTAAGTCATTTTAATGTTGATTGGACCTTTAGTGGCAAGATCCTGGGCGTTATGAGTGATATTCATGGAACCTTGGAAGCTGCTTCAAATGCTTTACTCGGTGCAGCTGGAACAACCTATCCTGGAGGCTTCAACAATAGAGGCCTTGAAGGGACCTACGGCGGCAGCACTGGCACTGGCGGTGGTGATATGTACAGTTTCTTGGCCGGTAGCAATGTACTGACCGTTGGTATGCATGTAACAGAACCTGGCGATTGGATCCGTGTGGTTACTGCGGTTCCTCTTCCTGCAGCCCTGCCCCTTTATGGTGCTGGTATTGCGGTCCTTGGATTTATGGGATGGCGCCGTCGCAAGGTCGCAGCATAATACTCGCTTTAAAACGAAACAAAGAAACGGCGGCCATCTGGTCGCCGTTTTTATTTTCAGCAGGAGACATGAGATCGCTTGCTGAAAACCAAGTCATCTTGCAAGATATGGCACGCATAAAATCCCAGCGGACTCAAGCAGCGGGGAATAAAAAGGAAAATAAGCATGACCTACGACCAAATATCCTACGACATTGAAGACAAAATCCTGACAATAACCCTCAACCGGCCCGAAAAATTAAACGCTTTTACTCACATAATGAGGGATGAGTTGATTGATGCGTTTGATCGTGCTGATGAGGACGATGATGTGCGGGCTATCATTATTACTGGTGCTGGTCGTGCATTTTGTGCGGGTGCGGATTTGGGTGCAGGAAAAGAGACATTCAACTATGAAGCACGAGGCGTTTCCAGCTCCGATACTGTTCATCGTGACGGTGGTGGTCGGGTAACCTTGCGTATGTTCCAATCCAAAAAGCCTATTATCGGGGCGATTAATGGTCCTGCTGTCGGTATCGGCGCAACGATGACTTTGCCGATGGATATTCGCATCGCCGCAGATACAGCAAAAATCGGTTTTGTTTTTTCAAAACGAGGGATAGTTCCCGAAGCTTGCAGTAGCTGGTTCCTGCCACGCGTAGTCGGGATATCTCAGGCCCTCGATTGGGTTTATTCAGGACGGGTTTTTCCGGCGCAAGAAGCGATGGATGGCGGTCTCGTTCGCTCTCTTCACGCGCCTGATGAACTGTTGAATGCCGCTAGAGAAATTGCAAACGGTTTTATAACGGAAACATCGGCTGTGTCGATTGCGCTGAGCCGTCAAATGATGTGGCGCATGATGGGTGCTGATCATCCAATGGAAGCCCATAAAGTAGATAGTCGCGGTATTTTTCATATGGGACAGAGCCGGGATGTGGAAGAGGGTGTTAGCTCTTTTCTGGAAAAGCGACCAGCTGAATTCTCCATGAAGCCGTCGAAAGATATGCCGAGTTATTATCCGTGGTGGGAAGAGCCAGAATTTAGCTAAATAAAAAGGGAGCTGAGCGCTCCCTTTATCGTCTTTATTCGATGGGTCTTTTTCTTCCGAGCCATGCAAGCCCTAGAAGTGCACCGCCAAAGAGTAAAAGTGCTGGTGGAAGTGGGACAACTGAAATCCGAATTGCCATGTCATCATAGTCATGATCGCCAGCGCCATCCCCGAATAGTGCAATAACAGATTTTCCATCTACCGAAATGGCAGAGAATGCAATGGCAAGAGGATTGTCTATGCTGCCGTTTTCAGCTTCCTGGCCACCGCCGCCAGATGTTGTGAATTTGAACGGCAGCAATCCAAATATGTTTGGTGCGAGTTGAACCGTAACGCTTGAGCCGGGAGCAGAGGTATTCGTGTTAAACAGAATTCCAAAGCCAGCAAGTTCAATAGCCTGATTTGTATATCCTGCTTCCTTGCCCAGATAGTCAAAGCGTATTTTTGAAGAGGCGGAAAGTGCCAAACCTTGGTTTGGATTGGAACTATCAAAAGTTGTTACCTGATCGACACCCGCTGTTAAGCCGGTTAGGGACAGATGAGAGGCCCCACTGAAATTTGAAGGAAGAGTTACACCGCTTGTACCCCCTATAAGGGATAGGGTCGCCGCATTGACCTGTCCTGCGAATGCAAGAGTTAAGGCAATAAGGAATGCCAGCCGTGTTATCATTTTCATCTGCGTACTCTCCAGAAATAGTCATCTCAAATTAAGGGCGTACAGCTGCCCTTCCAATTCGAATTCTTAATACAGTGGATAGGCTGATGGCAGTTTTCCGTCATCCCTCATTTGGTGTAGGAAAAAAGAAAATGTGTAATTTTTATGGTTAATTTTCATGTATCAACCATATTTTTGCCTAAAATTCGCCTAATTTCTCTCTCAAATAGAGGGTTCTCACTAGCGGACTTTAGCTTTGCGGAAGCAAAAGCCGGATTCGGTTTTGAGTGTTTTTTTATTTCAGGAGAGGTTTTATGTATGGAATGGGTGACGACTAGAACATGAGAAGTGCATGGAAATCGTGTCGTTTGCGACAATTATATTTCATATATTAGAAAAACAAGAAATATTTAATTTGCCGTCTCTTAATCACTATGTTTTGGGGGGACGTATAGATATAGATGAAAGTAGCAATAATAGTATTTTTAGTTACTTTCTTTAAAGCTAATTAAAAATAAAATCGACAAATTAGGCAAATTACTTAAGTATAAATGACAAAAAAATTCATTTATACTTTAATTTAAGTTATGCTATTTGACTATATATATATTATCATAATAAATAATTTGTCTTATTTACTTGTTATTATTTTGATATATTTTTTGTTAAAATTTTAAGTAATTTTTTTGACTATTTTCCCGATTTATTTTCTCTGTTTTATCTGAGTTTTATTTCATATCAGGTAATAATTTATTTATGATTTGATCCTACCTTCCATCCTGAAATTGAGTTGATGTAAATTATGGCCCCGAAATTTACGAGGCTGTGTTCAGGAGAAAATCACGATGAGTTCAGAATTGTCTGCCGCAGAAATAGCATTGCTAGAACAATCCGCCCAAAAATTTGGAGACGGCATTGTGAATCTGGGCCGTGATCCATCTTTGTTTAATCTGGATAGCTTCACTTTGAGCGTTACATTCGAGTTGAATGATCTAGAGAGTGGCAGGCAAACACTCGTGAACAATCATAAGCAATATAGCATAGAAATTATAGATAATGATCTTGTGATATGGCTAAATACAGAAGAAGGAACAAGAGAGCGGATCCTTCTTGAAGATGCTGTCGATGCCGCCGGTTGGCATGACACTCAGGTGGTCATGGACGCTGACACAGGTAGTTTGGAAATTTGGTTCGATGGACAATCTATATACTCAGGAAGTAGTGAAGGCTTTGATATTGGTGAGGCATCCTATTGGGATATTTCGGCCGGAGGCACTGCTTGGGGGCAGGAATTAAACGGACAGATTGCAGATGTTTCAATATTGGATCAAGCTGTAGAAATCGACAGTTCAATTTCTCTATATGAACGCATGTATGAAATTGATGAAACTGATTTGGCATCTCAGTTGGCTGCAAAAGAGCCTGTAATTGAGACTCCACAGGTTTCGGACGAAGAAATGCTTGAAGCAATAGCGGCTGACTTTGGAGAAGGCGTTGTTAATCTGGGCCGCGATCCCTCCATGTTTGATCTGGAAAGCTTCACCGTTAGTGTGACTTTTGATTTGAATGATTTGGAGAGTGGTAGGCAAACACTCATTAACAATCACAAACAATACAGTATTGAAGTTAATAATAATGATCTTATGGTCTGGCTGAATACTGATGAAGGTGTCAGAGAACGAATCTTCATGAAAGATGCTATCGAAGCTCCTGGATGGCATGATGTGCAAGTCGTTTTGGATGACGACGCTGGTTCACTGCATGTCTGGTTGGACGGGAAAACCGTTTTTTCAGGTTCAAGTGAGGGATATGCCGTTGGCGGTGTTTCTTATTACGATGTTACCGCAGGTGGAACCGCGTGGGGACGGGAGCTAAATGGTGAAATTGCTGATGTTTCCATTCATAACGAAGCAATTATTATCGATGGAAGTCAATCGGTATATGAGCGAACCAAAGCCCTTGATGAAAATGACATAACAACCCCTATTACTATTGATGGAACACCCTCACAAGAGGAGCCACTTCCAGCAGATGAGAATACGGCCCCTGTAATATCAGGCGTTGATACGGGATCGGTTGAAGAAGATGGAAGCTTGACAGCCAGTGGATCTTTGAATGCTGACGATAAAGATGCTGGCGAAAGTGGGTTTCAGGCAGCGGATGTTGCCGGAACATATGGCAGTTTTTCGATTGACGGGAATGGCAACTGGACATTTGTTGCCGCTGACACAGCGGCATTACAAGCGTTGGATGCTGAAGATAGCATCACGGAAACGTTCACCGTCCTGACACTCGACGGTACAAGCAAACAAGTGACGATCACAATCAATGGTACAGACGATGCGCCTGTAATATCAGGCGTTGATACGGGATCGGTTGAAGAAGATGGAAGCTTGACAGCCAGTGGATCTTTGAACGCTGACGATAAAGATGCTGGCGAAAGTGGGTTTCAGGCAGCGGATGTTGCCGGAACATATGGCAGTTTTTCGATTGACGGGAGTGGTAACTGGACATTTGTTGCCGCTGACACAGCGGCATTACAAGCGTTGGATGCTGAAGATAGCATCACGGAAACGTTCACCGTCCTGACACTCGACGGTACAAGCAAACAAGTGACGATTTCAGTGAATGGCGTAAATGAAGTTACCGCGGTGCCTCAAGAAGAATTACTTGCATCTGTTGCCGAAGGCTATGGCGAAGGTGTTGTAAACCTTGGCCGTGATTCCTCCCTATTTAACCTGGAGAGCTTTACTTTAAGCGTGACATTTGCATTGAATGATTTGGAGAGTGGGCGACAAACTCTAATCAATAATCATAAACAATATTCTGTTGAGGTCTCAAATCAGGATGTAATGGTTTGGTTGAACACTGACGAAGGTGTGAGGGAACGAATTTTAATTGAAGATGCTGTCGATGATGCAGGTTGGCACGACATACAAGTGGTTATGGATCAAGATTCTGGGAGCTTGAATGTTTGGGTTGACGGACAGGTTCTTTATTCCGGTAGCAGTGAGGGCTATTCGATTGGCGGCGCAACATACTATGACGTAACGACGGGTGGAACCGGTTGGGGGCAGGAATTGGACGGGCAGATCGCTGACGTCTCCATTCTTAATGAAGCGGTTGAAATTGATGGTTCTCAGACTTTATATGAACGCATGTATACTTTAGATGAGAATGATAATGCCGCAACTATTTCTGCTGAAGAACAAGCAGTAGAAACCCCAGCGGACGAAACCCCAGCGGACGAAACTCCAGCGGACGAAACCCCAGCGGACGAAACCCCAGCGGACGAAACTCCTCCTCCTGTGGATAACGGTACCATTCAAATTTCTAGCAAGGCGCAGTTGCTTGCTGCACTGGAAACGGATCTTGATGGTATTACGTTAGTGCTTGCACCAGGAGATTATGGCGATATTACAATTTCTGGAGAAAGTTTTCCAAACGGCTTGACGATTATGTCTGCTGACGGAAATAACCCAGCGACCTTTGAGCATATCACCTTGTTGAATTCATCCAACATAACGATGGACTCTCTTCATTTACAGGCCAGTTCTGCTCCCGTAGAGCAAGTGGATAAATATCTGCTGAGAGTAGAAGGTGGTGCAAATATCGAATTTTCAAATGGTGTGATTGAAGGTAACCTTGAGACTGGGTTCGATGGTTTCGCAGGCGCGTTTTTCCGTGGTACAGTCGGCGTTGATTTCACAGGAAACGATGTGCATGCACTCGAGAGAGGTGTCATCTTCAATGGTGTAGATAATGCAAACGTCCTAGAAAATGAAGTTCATTCAAATACTATGGATGGTTTGGATTTTGTTGCAGTTAAGAATTTCCTTATCGAAAATAATTACATCCATGATTTCTTTCCAGCAGAAGGTGTTCATCCTGATTATATGCAGTTTTGGACGACCGGTGCTACGCGATCTTCTGAAGATGTAACAATTCGAGGCAATGTAATGTTGCAAGGTGATGGCGGATTTGCGCAGAGTATCTTCATGCGTGATGAACAGGGAGACCTCCCTTACAGTAATTTTACCATAGAAAATAACCTCATTTACCAAGAACACTATCATGGGATTTCTGTTGATCACATTATAGGACTGGAAGTCAAAGATAACACGGTTATTTCAAATACTGGAACAGATCAACTCGTTGCTATTCGGGTTATCAATGGGACAGACGTAATAATTGTTAGGAATATTACGAGTAACCTCGTCTATGATGAAGTTGAGGATTATCAAATTGAAGACAATATCGTTGCCACAAGTTCAGGCGCCGGGACAAGCATCGCGTATAGCGAGATATTTGTTAATCCATTGGATCAACATACAGTTGATATAAATGATTTTGTTATTGCGTCAGATGTGAACGCCGGCGCAGATGTCGATGTGTTTCTTCTGAGCGATGATCCTAACGCCGGAGATTCTGAAGACAATGTAATTTCAGGTAACGAACTTGGAAATGCCATTTACGGATTTGGTGGTGATGATACGCTTAGCGGCGGTGCTGGAGATGATACGCTGGAGGGGGGGCGTGATGTCGACTATCTTTCTGGTGGATCAGGATCTGATGTTTTTCTGTTCTCTCAATCTTCAGATTCACCTGCGAATGCCGCTGCAAGAGACACGATTGCTGATTTTGATGCATCTGAAGGTGGAGACAAAATATCGTTCGGTGATTTGGTCAACGGTGGATTTACGTTTATTGGCGCTGAGCAATTTTCGACACCAGATTATTCTGCTGAAGGAGGTGAGGTCTGGTTAGATAGAGCTGCAGAGAGTTTTGGCGAGGGTGTGGTAAATCTAGGACAAAATGATGCTTTTAATAATCTGACAGAAATGACAATCAGCGTAACATACAAGTTAAATGATTTAACGGGAGGTTCCCAAACACTGCTTTGGAATGCTGATCAATATGGCCTGGTAGTAAAAGGAGATGATTTATATGTTGTCTTGAGAGAGGTCTCAGGATCTCTTGACTATATTGCTCTAAATAACACGTTCACTGAAGCCGGTTGGCACGACACGCAAGTTGTGATGGACCAAGGAACAGATACGCTTCAGGTGTGGCATGATGGTGTGAATATTTTCTCAGGCTCAAGTGCTGGATATGACATTTCGGGAAGTGCGGATTCTTCGGTAACTGCTGGCGGGAAAGAAAGTGGTGGCGAATTGAACGGTAAAATTGCCGACGTCACTATTCTTAATCAAGCGGTTGATCTCAATGTTACCGGCGATACATTTGACAGATCTTATGACTTGGATCAAGTGGATGACTTGTTGGCAATGGACTTAGCGAGCGGCGATACAGAGGTCAGGTTCGATGAAGATAGCGGTATATTGTCTGCGGATATTGATGGAAATCAGATTGCTGATATTGAAATTGAACTGATTGGTGTCTCTTTGTCTGATTTGAGCGAAGCAGATTTCCTTATCTAAAATCGCTTTTAATGGTAGTTATGATAAATATCTGACACTTAACGGCAGATATGAAGTGGAGCCTTGATGAAGGGTTGTCGTTGAGTGTCAGAGTTATATGATTATCTGATTGCTGAATAAGGTGTTGGTATAGAAAATTAATGGAAATTCTATCTTCTGGCTTGATCAAATCCTCCGATGGGGCAGACCAAACGCCGGTACTCTCGATTTTGATCGTTAGTTATAATACTCGTGAAATGACGTTGGATTGTATTCGATCTGTTTTCTCTGAAACTGCAGGCATTGATTTTGAAATTATCGTCCTGGATAATTCTTCCAAAGACGGGTCGGCGGAAGCCATTGAGGCTGAATTTGAGGGGCGAATTACTCTAATCCGTTCTCAGGATAACTTAGGATTCGCGGGCGGCAATAACCATGCCGTAGTGTTAGCCAAAGGCGACTATTTACTTCTTCTCAATCCCGATACAGTTGTTTTGGACAATGCAATAGGAAATCTGCTGCAAAGTGCTGAAAGCCATGCTGACGCTAAAATCTGGGGAGGACGAACACTATTCGGCGATCTCTCACTCAACCCGGCATCCTGCTGGGCGAAACAAACTGTTTGGAGTTTGTTCAGCCAAGCGAGCGGCCTTTCTTCATTATTTAGAAAATCAACTTTATTGAACCCGGAAGGTATAGGCGGTTGGAACAGGGATGGGAACCGACATGTAGATATTGTTTCGGGCTGCTTCCTATTGATTAGAAAAGAGCTTTGGGAAGAACTTAATGGTTTTCACCCAGATTTTTTTATGTACGGCGAAGAAGCAGACCTGTGTTTGCGTGCAAAAAAAATGGGAGCTAACCCAATTGTATTTTCTGATGCAACCATTATTCATTATGGCGGCGCTTCAGATACGATAAGGGTTGAGAAAATGGTTAAGTTGTTGAAGGCAAAAGCGTTGCTAATCGAAAGGCACTTCTCACCAGCAACGGCTTGGATCGGTTTGAAATTGCTTTTACTCTGGCCCTTTTCCAGGTTTTTGATGCACTCTCTCGTATCTCTTGGGTACCGCCAGCCATATTTGGAAAAGCGAGACGTGTGGCATGCTATTTGGAAAAAAAGAAAGACTTGGCTGTCTGGATATTAATCTATGCTATAGGCCAACAGAAAATTGGAAAACCTTTGTCCTAGAGGAATTTGGATAGATGCGAAGTTTAAACCAACTCAAATATCTGCGGAAAATCCTTGTCAAAGGAAAATACCTCATAAACACAAAGATATGGGGTATGGATTTGCATCCAACCTGTACGTTTTCACTTTCTGTAAAATTTGATAGAACATATCCAAAGGGGATGCATGTTGGAGAGTATACCTATGTGGCGTTTGGAGCGAGTATACTTAGTCATGATTTAACAAGGGGACTTTATCTTGATACCCATATCGGGAAAAATTGTTTTATCGGTGGTCGCAGCATAATTTTACCCGGCATTACTATTGGGGATGAATGTGTGATTGGAGCGGGTAGCGTTGTCACAAAAGATGTGCCTTCGAATTGTGCTGTTGCTGGGAATCCAGCGAAGGTAATCAAGGAAAACATAGAAGTTGGCCGCTTTGGCCGCTTCAAATACGTTGATGAGAAATAGTATAACAGTTGATTTAGTAGAGGTTTATGAAAACTAGGTGATCCATAAATTTATTTGAAACAGACTTCCGCAAGATTTTGCGAAATACAGTTATGTCGTCTGTTCGAAATATCATTCTTTCTCATGAAACCAGCAAGATCATTTCGGTAAAGCTTTAGGTGAACAGACCACGACAATATGGGGCAGATGTTGTTGATCGCCCGGGTATAATTTTCTACTGAAAATTCTACAAATTTTGGTTTTCCAGAAGTGAAATAATAGCTCTGAAGCCAATTTCCCATGGATGGTGCCGTTAGTATCTCTTGATCAATACACTCTGGAAATGCCCGTACTATGTCAGCAGTCCCTTCCCATTCTGCCTTTTGTCTAAGCGTATGCAGCGCCAGCATAAATATGATTGAAAATACGAGAGTATAGCGGAATAGATATTTAAACCCTTTATAGAAATCATCTTCGGACAATGATTTGATTGAAAAAGCCATCATGAAAAGAAGGGGAGGGCTTACTGCAATTAAGTAACGGTCATAAACAATAGGTGAGTGAATTGAAATGAGGAAAATAACAATAAAAAAGGAGACAGTTAAGTATGCAGAATACCTGAAAGATACCTGCGCAAAAAGCGGTGATGATTTTTTTATCAAAGCAACGGCAAAAACAATCCCCAAGATTACATTCGCTGAAAATAGCTTACCCAAAAAGCTGATAACTTGGTAGGGGGCGACGGAAAATTTGATCCAGTGAGCTCCTCCTATGTTATCTCCTAACGCCTGAGAAGATAGCAGCATCCATAGCAGCATAGTTCCTAAGCAAAAGAGTCCCAAAACAAGTGCCATGATCGAAATAGGCCACTTGGAATGTAAAATTGAGACTAATAACAAGGTAATAATCAGAAGGCCTGCATAGATAAAACTTACAAAGTGAATTAAACTTAAGATGTAAATAAAAATGAAAAGAAATATTATTTTTGGCAAATTGGATTTTTTATTATTAATAATGCTGTTTATTTCTTCCAAAAACAACAAGCTTGAAACAAGCGAAAAGAAAAATATCCATTCGTAAGAACGAGCATCCATAGAAAAATTGAAAAGTAAAAATGAGGATGCTATCAAGCAGATAATCAGATGTTTAAACCTAGTGTCGAACCAGTCAAGTTTGATCGCATATAAGAAAAGAAATGACAGAATAGCAGGAACAAAACTGAAAAGTCTGAGAGCTTCTTTGGAATGTCCAAATACTTTCCCCCAAATGTGCAACATACTATAGTAGACTGGCGGATGGACATCTGTAGTCATTCTTGTGGAAAACAGTTCCCAGAAACTGAGTTCATTTGTTGAGAAATACCATGAGTATAATTCGTCAATCCACAAGCTTTCTTTGCTGAAAGAAGCAAAGTACATAATCGTAAAAATTCCGCTGAAAATAACAGAATTTGCTATTTCTCGTGTACTAGTTTTGTTGTCTGTTAGCATTTATTCAGGCATCATAAATTATTTTCATATTACGTAAGAATGTTACAGATTTTGCACTATTTTCGATTTCCGTTCTTGTTTAATTATAGGGAAAGAGCACACGGAAAGAATTACAGCCAATACAATATAGTACATTTTTAAGGATGTCCCGAAGAGCCCAACAGACAATATTGCTACGTTGAAGCTAAGCAATAGACAGCCCAACATGAACAGTAAGATATCATGGGATCTATCCCTAGTCAGACGGCTTGTCTTATAAATTTTACGCAAAGCAAAAATACTTATGCATACAAATATAAAGAATCCGGGTAAGCCACTCTTAGTTGCTACAATAATGTAGTGATTTACAATATCTACAAGATGTCGGCCATCAACCAGTGCTCCCCAGTAATTAGGGGAACTTGCGCCAAATCCAAATAACCAATATTTATCCAACTCGCTGATTGCCACATCAATCACTTTTGCCCTATACCACGCTGTCGTGGGGTTGAGAGCGAGATAGCTTATCAGGAAATGAGCCCCTCTACTTGATATCACGTGGAAAAGGACAAGTACGAGTAGCACGACCCAAATTACAGGCTGAATGTATTTTTTTTTGGAATAAAAACGGGTGAAAACAAAAAATGCAACCGCGGATATCCAGGGGCCGCTGGAAAAGCTGCTTAAAGTTCCTAGATAAGCGCCAACAACACCTAGTTTACGGCCAAACAAGCCTCGACTATATGCTCTGAAGGCTACCAGAATTCCCCCTACAGCAGCCATGGTAAGGCCGAAATAAATATGAACAGAATCGCTTGCTTTTGCTCGATAAAAGCCAAGTCTTTTCTCGTCAGCGACCTCTCCAAATATGGTCTCCCAACGACGGTATTTTATGAGTGAGTCATACGGTGAATAATTAGTAATCGACTCATAAATACCTAGGCCTCCCATTCCAACTGCTACGAGGCCAAGTGTGCTTCCGGCATACAAAATATCCCTTGAATTCTGAATACAAAGGCGAGCGGCAAAATAAACAAGAACTGTATCGAAAAAAGTGCCGATTGAACGAGTAAGGAAAAGAAGATTTCCATCTGCAAAAATGTTGGCAAGTGTTAGCCAGAACCACTCAGCGATAATAAGTCCATCAACCAACCCGAATTTGAGATTTCGTCCCCGCCCCTGCATCAGAAACCTTATCAAGATAACAATTGTTAATAATCTTGACACCGACATCAGTGCTGGCCCCATAGGGATTCTTAGATAGTCGGGCCATACCAACATTGAAGCAATGATGAGCGAGAAAGCAACACCGGGGCGGACAAATAGGGCAATGATACAAAAAAGTGCGGCTAGAGAAATAGTAACGGGAAGCACAAGTACCTCATATCAGCTGACAAACAGGGTATTATTTGAAATTAGCATTAAACGGAATCAATTTGAGATATACTGTATCGAAGCTTTAAATAGGGTAAATAAGTCATTTAAACTATTTGTCTGACAACGGCATCAAATTGCTTTGACCATTGATCCCAATTTAAAGCATTCTCAAAACGACTTCTTGTTGCAACAGACATGGCATAAAGGTTCTTCTTTTTCGACCACAAATCCATAATTTGTGCGCTATATTCACTTGCCGACGCATCTGATTCCAGCAGTATGCCCGTTTTCCCGTCGATGACAATACTCGGTACGCCACCTGTTTTAGGCGCTAAGACGGGTGTACCAAAAGCAGCTGCTTCTGCAAAAACCAGTCCATAAGCCTCGGCCTTCGTTGGAACAATCAGGAATGAAGAATTATTGTAAAGGTCGTTGATTTTTTTAAGGTCGGCAATTTTGTCCTTATTTAGATGTGATATGACATGAATGTTTGGATCGTTTGTGGGATGAGTGGGTATGCAGCCTACTATGGTTAGGTCGATGTCGAAACCGGAGCGCACAAGTTCGTTATAGGTCTCAAGGACCAAGTCTCCACCTTTTCGTTCCCAATCTTTTCCAACAAAGAGAAGTTTGCATGTTCCATTGAATTTTGTCTTGAAATCCGGTGTAAAAGCACAAGGCATGTCTTTTACGTTTGCTCCAAGTAATATTGTGAATACGGATCCGTCAGGTTTTCCATAATCCAGAATAATGGAAGATGATGCCCAGTCGGATGAACAAATAACAGCTTTCGCGTTTTGAATAATCCTGGATTCAATTTGATTGCCAGCATTCTCTAGCCATCGCCATAAGCCAGTGAATTCCTGGTAATAGTTGACCAATTTAGAATATGTTGCGTCAGTAAGGTGGATTATTGGAATATCTGTTTCCACATATGCCAGCTCGATCGAAGCTGCAATTCCGACCACCAAATCTGGTTTAGATCTGTTGATCTCAGTGCCGACTTCTTTTCCTATGGCTTTTGAGTAATAGTGAGTCCGCGTAAGATCTATGCTGCTATTTCCAAATATCTTGAAAAAGCGGCGGGCAATTTTTGCGAATAACCTGAAAATGATGCGTTTCTGAGGTGTGAACATTGACACCTCATCATAAAGATTTTCTATTTGACGGTATATGAAGTGAGGTGTTCCAGACCAATCTTTCGCACTTTCTTTATTGTATTTTGATACAACTAAGACCTTCATTATAGGCTTTCTCTAGGATGAAATATAAAATACCTATCCATATTTCTACACAGGGAAATGTAAAACGCAATATAAACAATTGATTGTTGTAAAGGTAAGTTGTCGTGAGCCTCTGATTAACCAATCGTTTACAATTTTGAAGGCTACTTGTTTACTTTTCTGATTTCTCTGCAAAGCTGGAATACGGGGCGCGTTCGTATACTTTCAATTATTGCTTATTGTTCTGTCATCGCTCTATCAAAACTCAACAATATTGGTTTAAGGAAATAGTCTAGAGCAGTTCTCTCACCTGTTGCAATCATTACATCAGCCTGCATACCAGGGCGAAGCTGTTCAATTTTCAAATTGCTGTCGTCTAAGTTGTCTATCCGTACTATGGCTTGATAGTAATACGAGTTTGTTCGCTCATTCAGTATACTGTCAGCGGAGACACCGATAACTGTTCCTTTTACTGGTTGAGTCGTTCTTTGGCTAAAGGCGGGGAAACTAATTCGTGCATCGGCTCCCAAACGGACAACATCAATATCGACCGTATTTACTTCTGCTTCAATGAGGAGATCTTGGTCCATTGGTACAATATCCATCAGTGAGTCGCCTGATCGAATAACGCCCCCCGAAGTATGGATGTTCAAGTTAACGACAATCCCACTATTCGGTGCTTTTATTTTCGTGCGATTTAGAACATCTAAAGAGGCTCGTTCTTGTTCTTCGAGATCAAAAAGCTGAGCTTGCACATTCCGAAGTTCAGCAACGGCCTCGTTCAGTACAGCATTTCGAATTTCTGATATTTGCAGTTTTATTTCACCGATCGCCTGTTTCGATTGTGCTATGCGACCGTTATTTTGACTGCGATTGCCGGAAAGTTCTGCCAGATTTCTCTGCAAAGACCTTAGCCGCGTCCGCTTCGCAAGCTTTTTCTCAACCAGTTTTGCTACGTCAGTGATTTCTTCTTTGATAAGAGTTATCTGTGTATTTGAGGATCTGATTTGCCCTTGTAGCCCTTTGATTTCTTCGACGAGCTGAGCAATTTTTTGCCCTAATATGGTTATTTGTCCATTTCTAGCCAAAATTCTAGCGTCAAAGATGCTTTGCTGTCCCTTCATCACTTTCGCAGCTTGCAGGTCAGATTGGCGTTCAACTAACCACCCAGAGAAAACCATATGGTCTGTACCATCCCGTTCAGCGGTTAGCCGTGCTAATTCAGCAAGAGCAACCATTTTTCTACCTCGAATGAGTTTCAGAGAAGCCTGAGCCTGCGTCTCATTAAGAGCGACTAGCACTTGTCCCTGATTTACAAAATCACCATCTTTTACGAGAATTTTTTCTACTATTCCACCTTCCAGGTGCTGAATGGTTTTCCGATTTCCTTCGACACTAACGACACCGGTAGCAATGGCAGCACTACCAAGCGGAGCGAATGCGGCCCATCCCATGAAACCGCCAAAAAACAAAAATAGAATAACCAACCCTATAGTAATTGGTTTTGAAACACCCATTGTGTCCACCGATGAACTATTCGCGGTTGGAACTACCAAGTTAAGTAATCTCTGAATTTTGCAACCCTATATGTCACTAACCAACTCCTTTGAGTTTCTTCAACATGTTATGCTTATCACCTGCGGAATAAAGTGAGTAAATTTCTAAAATTTCAGTCTCGCTTAAGGGGCGATCGGCTAGAGATTTTATCTCCCTGCGGATCTCATCGGTAATAGAATTTGTTGAGGCCGTTTTCATATTCGTACGATTTGACTGCTCCGGCGGAAACACCTGTCTGTCTTGATATGCAATATCTGATTGTTTTGCTGAATTTGGCGGAGGGAAGCTACGGCCTTCAGAATCAACGTGTGCAACTGACACTCTTGCTTCCTCGGTCTTTTTGAGCGCTTGTAATTGACCTAATCGGGCAGCTCTTTCTCCGTCAAATTTCTGTTGGGTTTCTGTAGATTTTTTTTCAACCTCTGCGGACGTAGGTTTCTCATCCGCACCCGTTGATTTCACGATCTGAGGTTTTGACCATTTCGGGGCACCGAGTGCTCGCGTTGGAGTTTGCAGTTTCTCCAAAACGTCATCCCTAAATCCAAAATCATCAACCATGCCATTTCGCAATACAAGGACCTTGTCTACATATTTAAGTAGGGTAGGGCGGTGTGCAATAACGATAATCGTCATGCCTTCAGCTCGTAAACAATGCATTGCTTCCACTAGAGCCGATTCTCCAATATTATCCAAGCTCGCGTTGGGTTCATCTAGAACCAGAAAACACGGATTACCAAATATTGCGCGAGCCAATGCTATTCTTTGTCGTTGCCCTCCTGATAATGCAGCTCCACTTTCCCCAATTTCGGTCTCATAACCTTTTTCCATACGTAATATCATTTCATGAACCCCTGCCTTTTCAGCAGCTACAATGACATCGTCTGGATTACTCTCCCCCATACGCGCTATGTTTTCCCTAATTGTACCGGAAAACAGCTCGATATCTTGAGGAAGATAGCCCACGAATTTCCCTCTATCATTTGCAGGCCATTCGGCCATATCCATGTTATCTAATCGCGCATGCCCAGAGCGCGGAGTGAGATTGCCAATAAGAATTCGTGCCAATGTTGATTTACCGGCAGCAGTCGGCCCAATTAGTCCAACTGCTTCACCAGGATTAATAGTAAAACTCACATTTCTTAGAACCGGTTCAGAAGAACCAGGATGGACGTAACTGACTGCTTCTACATCTATTTTACCTGAAGGGCGAGGTAGTGGCATTGACCGTTCGATTTCGGGTGCATTATTCAATTTGGCTTTTAGACGACTATAGGCTGATCGAGCTCCCAAAAAACCTTTCCAGGACCCAATTGCTTGTTCAACTGGAGCCAATGCGCGTCCCATGATTATCGAACCTGCGATCATGGAACCTGGTGTCATATCACCTGCAATCACAAGCCAAGCACCCGCGCTTGAAACACCAATTTGCAGGATAGATCGCATGAATTTGGACAACGCTGATATAATCCCGCCTCGATCACTGGCTTTGCTTTGATGTTGTAATGATTTTGCGTGTGATTTATTCCACTTATTTATTAAGTTAGGCATCATACCCATTGCCTGAACTACATCTGCGTTTCTAGCCGCGGCATCAGCTTGATTCATTGCTGCTATTGAATTTTGACCAGCTTGGGTCAGAGCTTGGCGGGTAAGAATTTCATTTAGTAATGCGAGAGCGAACAGAAAACAGGCTCCGATAACGGATATAGCTCCCAGCAGTGGGTGAAGAAGAAACATAATGCCAAGAAAAATGGGAGAAAAAGGGGCATCAAGAATTGGGAAAACACTCGGACCTGTCAAAAAGGTTCTGAAAGTTGACAGATCACGCAAACCTTGAATATTGGCATCCTCCCCAGTTTTTAATGTAGCCAAAATGCTTGCTGAAAGAGCACTCCCCCCTAGCTTTCTGTCAAGCCAACCACTCAATCGCACGAGAATAAAAGTCCGAACAGCTTCTAATGCAGACATTGTTACAAGCGCTATGGTCGCAATTAACAGCAATAAAATTAATGTATCAGTATTTCTACTAGTAATGACCCGATCAAATACTTGCATCATGAATAAAGGGGCTGTCAGCATGAGTAAATTAATACCAAGGCCAAACAAAGCAATCACAACGAAAACTTGTTTACATTTACCCAGAGTCTCCTGCAGGAGTTGATTTTTATTCTGTCTCAAACTTTACCTGTCTATCTGACGAAATTCCGTGCACCCAGTATCATCGGAATACGCTATACAATTCAATAAAGGCAAATTTTAGCCGCAATACCAACTACCAAACCGATAAATATGGTTAGCGTTGCCAATTAACAACGGTCGATAGAATTATATCGCTATATACCCACCGATCACTTTAAAATCTTACCGACGCCCCATTATAATTAGCTTTGAATGAATTTTGCTTTAAGATACGTTCAAACTCAGAAAAAATTGCCCGTAGGAGGCGCAAGTGACCAATTGTAGTTCCTTAATGAAGCTGACAGCACAGATTTTTTTCGTCAGCCTTGCAGTGTTTTTGTCAGCCTGTACCACAGCTCCAGAGTTATCTGGGGCGGCTCCTGGTAATCTTACTGTTGCTCCAGAATACATTATTGGACCAAGAGATGAATTGAATATTTTTGTTTGGCAAAATCCTGATTTATCCGTCACTGTCCCGGTTCGTCCAGATGGCAAGGTCTCTACTCCTCTGATCGGTGATATTCAAGCTTCAGAGAAAACGCCCGAAAAATTGTCAAAGGATATTGCCACTAAGCTACAGACCTACATAGTTGATCCTGTGGTGACCGTATCTGTCGTCAAATTTGCCGGTCCATATAATCAGCAAGTGAGAATTGTAGGACAAGCGGTCCAGCCTATGGCGATTGCATTTAATGATCGAATGACACTTTTGGATGCTATGATTGCAGTAGGCGGAATGACTGAGTTCGCTGCTGGGAATAGATCTGTTGTTGTTCGTGTGGAAGATGGTATTGAGAAATCCTACACAGTCAGGTTGGACGACCTGCTTCTCAGTGGAGATGTTTCAGCAAACGTGCCGCTGTTGCCTGGAGACATAATTATAATTCCAGAAAGTTGGTTTTAGGCCCGACCATTTTGTTTCAGTTCAAATTAAGTTGATGGGTCTGATTGTGAGAGACAATATTCCGAGGGAAACCTCTACAGCATATCCGGTTAGTTTACCGATTTTATCTCTGTTAAAAGTGACAGCGCTGGTCGGTGGATTGGCGTGTGCAACACTTTCAGTGTCTAATGCGAATGAGTGGAGTTTTGTACCCTATATTGATGTTAGTGAACAATATACAGACAATGCCTTTGGTTCCTCGTCCGATGAAAAAAGTGATTTTATCACCACGTTTGACACTGGTTTTAAGATAACAGGAGAAACTTTACGAACAGATTTGAGTCTTTCGTACAATATATCCCAAGACTATTATGCTCATAATCACGAACTGGATGGTTACAGACAGCGTTTTCTGGGGATCGGTAATATAGAATTGGTATCTGATCGCTTTTTTGTAGACAGCCGAATAACCTTCACAGAAGAAACACTTTCTAGTGCTGGTGCCACATCAGCAACAGACAGGACCCAGTCGAGCGATCGAACCCAAGTTTTTAATGGAGAAGTCAGCCCTTATTATGTTCATAATTTCGCGGGGTGGGCGTTAGGTATTGCTCGGTACAGCTATTCTGAAACAATTTTCTCAGAACCAAATGTAGGGGCAAATTCATCAAATCCCTCGGATAGTCAATCCAATGAAATTCAACTCGATTTGACAAGCGGAAGACGTTTTACGAATCTAAAGTGGGCGTTCGAAAATGGGCTTATCTCTTCTGAAGATGAGGGCGGTGAAAATTTTGTCCACATATCTTCTCTGGTGAATGGACAAGTCCCTCTAAATCGATATTTCTCATTCATTGGAACAATGGGATATGACGATTTCGATGTTGACGGAATAGACGATGATGCGGTGAGCGGCTTGTTTGGTGGAGCCGGAGTTCGGTTTCATCCAAACTCAAGGACAGATTTCAGTGTGCAGGTAGGGCACCGTTTTGGAGATCCAGTATTTGACTTGGATGCATCCTATTCGCCCACCAGCTTAGACACACTAACAGCGTCTTACCGTGTAAGTGTGCAAACAGCAGAACAGAGCTTGGTTGATACTGACATACTCGATGAGCAAGGCGAGTTGATTCGCCCCAATTTTACAGTAGCTGATTATGTTGACGATGTGACAAAATCGGAGATGTTCATAATTCGATGGAATGGAAGCCGTCGCCGAAATAGTTATGGATTGTCAGGAAACCTAATCAAACGAGAATTCTTGAGTGACAATTCTGATGACCTAGTTCTATCACTCAACGCAAATATTGGCAGGCAGTTGACACCTCGTGCTGATTTATCTCTGAATACTGGTTTTTCTGAAGTTCTTGAAGGGCAAACCACAGCTGACGAAGATACTACCTATACCTTCGGTGTGACCTACCAGTACAGTTTTGGAAATGGATTAGCGGGTACCGCAGCATACAATTTTCTTAATCGGGATAGCAAAAGTGGAGGAGATCTTTTAGAAAATGCGATCACCCTATCCATTCGGAAAACATTTTGAAGCTTATCGCTAGATAATCACTTTATAAATTTTGTAGTTTAGATAGAAGAAGCTTTGCTAGCTCTTTATCTCGAATAATTAAAGCGGGTTCTTCTTCTTTTTCATTTAAGGGATATCCTGGAACAGCTGAAGATGAGCTTGCTATTGCTTCTTCCCCGATTTTGAATACACCATGCTCCTTTTTATCCGCAATTACTTCATCCACGACTGCACTGTCGATAACTTCGGACATTTGCGCAAATCCATATACCATACATGTATCACAAAGAATATTGATGATACGAGGAATGCCTTTGCTTGCTTCATAAATACGCTCGCATGCCAAATCAGAGAAAAGCTGTTCACGTCGACCTGCTACTTCCAGCCGATGACGAATATATTCTTGCACATCTTCAAGGCTTAATGGCACAAGGTGGAAATCTGAAGCAACTCTTTGAGCAAACTGAACGAGTTCCGGTGCCTGCAATAATGTTTTCAATTGCGGTTGTCCGACAAGAATTAGTTGCAGCAATTGATCATTGTCAGCATTGATATTGGATAATAAACGTAATTGTTCCAATAATTTCGGCCCTAGGTTCTGGGCTTCATCAACAATTAGGATTGTCCTCTTCCCATTAGAATATTGATCAATTAAATAACTCTGCAATTGATCGTGAAGAGCAACATAAGACTTGTTTTCGTATGGCTGATCAAAAGCAGACAATACCCATTCAAGAAGGTTGCCGTCTTGAATGTTGGAAACAAGACCTACAGTACAATCATGATCAAGTTGGTTAAGAAGGTGTCTGATCAGAGTTGTTTTCCCGCAGCCAATTTCACCAGAAATTACAGTGAAACCGGCATTGTTCATGACTCCATATTCTAGCATCGCATAGGCAAGTGAATGAGTGCGTCCCCAGTAAATATAATCAGGATCAGGTTGAATAGAGAATGGCTTTTGAGCAAGCCCATAGAACTCTTTATACATTAAACTTAACCATTCGCCGTTTGGAGTATTCTTTTCAAAATTAATAGTATCTACATAAGTAAAGCATTAACAATTAACGATTACCTATATCAACATTAAGAATTCTTTAAAGATTTGAGTATTTTTTCAACTTCCTTCATTTCGGGAAATGGCTGTTCTTTTGAAAGTTCTATAGCTCTCGAAAGTTCCTCAATAGCCCTCATCCGATTGTTTTCAGCCTTATAAGACATACCCAAGTGGTATCGCAATATAGCAAAGTTCGGCAATTTTTTAACAGCATTCTCAAATAATGGTGTCGCTAATTCATATTCACCCAGCCTATAGTGAATCCAGCCAAGAGTATCTTGGAAATGTGGGACAGGAGAACTTCTAAATTTCTTAGCGAAACTATAGGCTTTGCGTAAACTTTTTTCGTCATCATAAACCGTTGAAATCAAGCTGGCCAAATTATTGATCACGACTTCTGCATTAGGCGTAATAATCAACAATTCCTCATATGCTTTTATGGCATTCTCATATTGCAGTTGCAGTTCATAGAGACCAGCCTGAGACATTTTTAATTCAGCGTTATTCGGTAAAACTCTAAATGCATTATCCAAAACTGACTGCGCTTCTTCGAATTTTTTTTCTTTTACGTAGTGTGTAAAAAGAACGTAGTGGCCCGACTGGTTTTTTGGACTATCCTCAATTACCTTCTTGAATTCTGCGATGGCTAGTTCCTTGTCACCGGTAAGCTCATGAAGTTGACCAAATAGCAGTCGAGCTGGATAGTTTTCGGGTGTAGCATCTGTAATTTCTTTTAAAAAGGATTTTGCCTCTTCAATTTTGCCTTGGCCAATCTGCAGTCTGATCAGTGCTACAAGAGAGTTAACACCAGACGGCGTATTTTCATAAGCCTTTCCAAATGCCTCCATACTCTTGTCAAAATCTTTCTGTCCCGCATAAGAGCGTCCCAAAATTTGATCTGATATGACATTATCTTTATCAAGGCCACGTAATTTGCTAGCTATTTCTTCTGCAGCTTTCCAGTCCTTTTGCATCAATCGAATTTGAGCAAGGCCCGTGAGTAATTGTTGACTTTGTGGTGCGCGTTTAAGAGCTCTTTCAAGAATGTCGGCTGCACGGTCATAGTTTGCGCGTCGAGTTAAGAATTGAGCATATTGCAGGCCTGCGACGACAGAGCCGTTGGCCATCTTGAAAGCGGCGTCAAAACGATCTTCCGCGAGTTCAACTGCACCATTCATTTCGTGTGCTCTGGCAAGCAAAAGGGTCGCTTTTGCTGAATCTGGCTGCTCACGTAAAGCAGACCGCAAGTCGGTAACGGCATTTTCGACCTCACCGGCCTCCAATCTCATTGCCGATCGCAACATCAATGCATTTACGTTGCGATTGTCCGCTAAAATTACTTCCTCTAGTAAAATTGTAACGTTTTCTCTCTTACCTTCTCTCAGTAGGATTTCAGCCAATTTGTTTCGGCTATTGAGGCCGTCTTCATCAAGGCCAGCTTTCTCAATCACAAATTGAAGAATTGACTTCGCACTTTCGGTATCTTTTTCAAGTAAGGCAATTTCTGACAACGCAAATTGGTAGGTATAATTTTCAGGTTCCAAGATGATCATCTTGTTCAGTTCTGCTTTCGCAATTTCATTGCCAGCTACTGATCGGATGAAGCGAACGATATTCAGTTTAGCATTCTCATCGTCTGGATTATCTTCCGCAATAGCTCGAATCTCTGCTTCGGCTTTGTCCGTCTGTCCCTCTTGTAAGTAAAACCGCGTAAGATTATTGCGATAGTTCTTTTGTTCAGGGTTAGACTTAATAAGTTCTTGAAAAACTTCCTCGATACCCTCTTTATCCCCCTGCTTCTCAAGTGCCTGCATTCGAGCCAACTGAAGAGGTACGTTATCTTTATGGGTCTCCAGGCTGTTTAGAATGATCTTCAACGCGCTATCATATTCATTGTTGATGATACGCTGAACAGCAATTACCAAAGTTGCTTCTATATGAGCAGGTTCGATCTCCAGAGCCTTTTTTGCGGCATCCAGAGCGTCACTTTTGTTCTCTTGTCTAAACAAAACAGCAGCTTTTAAAGACCAAACATCGGCCTTCTCCGGTGCCAACCGTAGTACAAGATCACTTTTCTTAATTGCCTCATCCATCCTTCCAGAAAACAAAAGGATTTTAGCAATTCGAACCTGCGCATTTACATGCAGAGAATCCAACTCAATTGTTTTATATAGATCCCCCGCATATTCTCTGAATTTTCCATCTTTTTCCTCAACAAGCGCTAGGTAATACCAGGCATCTGCTAGGTTCCCATTCAATTGGAGCGCATTCCGAAATTCGAGACCAGCTTTTACAAAATTTTCTTCTTTGAAGAGCTGTTTGCCATTTTGATAATGTGACTGAGCTTTCTCCACTGGGGAATCGCACGCTGACAATGTCAGCAAAACCAGCCCTGCGATCAAAAGGATTATTTTGTTTGGTTTGCGAACGGCACTTTTGTAATTGGTCATTTATCCTACTGGCCTTCAATATTGGTGTGCAAACGGGTATAATTAAATACTGCCACACTATCTATGCACTGACATTTTGAATATGGAATTTTTTCCACATCCGATTAACTTAAACCGGCTGCTATTCTGTTAGTATTATACAATAAACATTGACTACATACTATGAATGTTGCATTTCCCACTAAAAACTCACAATCGTAACAAATTAGTTAAAGCACAAGAAATATATTTGGAAATAGGCCTATCGCGCATCAATATCATTTTCTTTGGTACCAACTTTAATTATTTTAACGCATTTTGTATTATTTGAGCTTTTGCGGCCCAAGTATGTATACGTACTTTCTCTCTTCGCGGCGCTGCATTTCCAGGATTCTCTATCAATTTCTTTATTTGGGCAGAAAAATCCAGTCCATTAGTGGCCACGGCTATGTGATCTGAAAAATAGTCTACTTCTGGAAAATAAGTACTGACAACAGGTTTTCCAACAGCCAGATATTCTTTCATTTTTATCGGATTACAGGCTTTTATCCATTCGCTTCGATTCCATGGCATAATCAGCACATCACAAGCAGCCATATATTGAGCAACTTGTTCGTAGGGACGTTGTCCAAACAAATGAACGTTGTCATGGGGGCACCAACCATTCGGCAGAGAACATGCACCTACCATAACGAAAGAGACCTCAGGCAAAGCTTCGGTTACTTCTAAAAACAAGTCCGGATCGAAGGTGTGTGCGTCGATGCCCCCTACAAATCCAACGCGAGGGTGTGGAATTTTTTTAACATCTGCCGGTTCAGTTGCATTTTTTTCAAAATCGAGGCCTGCAACACTAAATCGATCAAAATCAACGCCATGATCAACAAAAATTGATCCCGGATTCTGTGCTTTTTCCGTTTCGTAAAGCTCTCTTGCACAAAAAAGAACAGAATCGGCTCTTTTTTTCAAATTTTGATCGAACTGCTTTATTGCATCTGGATCAACACCAGCAAAATCTTCGAATCTGTCTGTACGCTGGTAAACAATTTTTGCAGGTTTTAAAGAATCCAGCACTCTGTCTGCTGGGGGACAGGCTATCCAAACGAGCGGTCGCTTTATTCCACAACGTCTTGCCGCAATTTTCACTTGGGTTGTTAAAGCTACATTCGAAATCCAAGATGTTAGTGCACCTTTCCCCCCGCCCGGAAGAGCGGCTGGGCTAAATACACTGAAATTACTCCGAACATGAACAAGGCCTCGAAACAGGCTTTTGAGCTTTCGTTTTATCCGTTTAAAGAACATTGCCCCCTCTCCAATTTTAGGAGGGCGCATGCCTATAGAATTCACGTAGAGAATAGGAACAGTTTCGCTAAATTCACGCATCATTTGAAGATCAAAGTGACCACGGTTATGATACCACCAGTCAACGCCCCCAAAACAGATGACACCATCATAGTCGCCAATGCTAGTAGGAGGAAGGGAATTCGATTTTTCATTCATTGGTATGTCCTTTGATCCCAGATGAAATCACGAAGCGAAAGTATTAATCGGTCTTCCGCAAATTCACTAGCTTTTTCAAAGGTCGTCGAGTTTGTTTTTTGCCTAACACAATTCAATAAGGACGGGAGCTCATTTTCATTAAATGCGACTGAAATATTTGCGCGGTCTTTAAAACGGTTGGCAGTTGCCATCTGGTGGTCATTCCGGTGTTCCGCGTTTTCTGCCCTTCTTGGTATTATTATTATGGGCTTAGATTTTGTTAAAGCTGTAATAATTGCTCCCATCCCAGCATGCGCGACAATCATTTCAGCTTGCTCATATTTTTTAACAAATTCCGTTGGATCTATGAAAGGTTGCCATTCAAAATTTTCTGGTTTGTATCCATTTGGTCCCGGCTCGGCTATTTGCCCAAAGACTTCTTCGGCTGGATTGTCTTTACACCATTGATCCATAGTTTTGACAAGACGATCAAAAGGTAATTGTGTCCCAACAGTTAGGAAAATCATATGACGCGTCCCTCAAATTCCGGTTTATCATCTGAGAAATCGTCATTAGTGGAAGCAAGATGTTTCCATTGAGTAAGCCACATATCAGCACTTGATCGGACCTTTTTACCAGAGAGTGAGAGTTCTTCTGCATTTGCGATACTATCCACCCAAATGGTTCTTGCTCTCAGAAGTTTGGCAAATTTTAGTGCAAAAAAACCAGGCGCTGCGCCTGTTGATATCACAACATCAGGTCGCACCTTTATCAGCACAAAAAAGGTTTCGAAAATTTGTCTGATGAGTTTCAGCTTCTGCCACCTATTGGCATCAGTGACAACATAGTAATCAGGCTCGCTTTGATTTCGTTTTATAGCTTCATCAAGTACTTGTTTCCTATAGCCAGCCTTGGTTGTCATATAACTTACGTGACAACCATCCCATGCGGGTCGCATACGTTGCAATTGTACCCAATGGCCACCTGCTGAGGCGACGGCCAGAATATGCGGCACAGTTCTGTTGTTTTTTAAAGTCATTGCAATCCCATTTCGACTAAAGCCAAATTGAAAAATAGGCTTTCTATACAACATCGAAAAAACTAGTGAAGTGTTATTGTAGCCAATTCATGATACTATGCAAAAGAGCAGTTAATAAATTGTAATTACCACGCACCTAGAGACAAATTCAATGAACGCGGATGAATAAGAAGCTGGTATATACGTCAATCTTTTGTCTTTTTGTTGTTTGGATACAGAGTTCGCCCTTGTTCGCGAAGGATCTCTACATTCAACCGACGCGAGATCAAAGTAGACTAAAAGGGGATGGAACTAGAGAAAATCCTTGGTCTTCTCTTCAACTAGTTTTGAAAACTGACCAGGCCAAACCTGGAGATGCTATATGGTTGAAAGGCGGTTTTTATGGAAATTTGTTGATTTATAAGAAAAAATTCGACCCTGCCATTTCCATCAAATCGGAAAAGCACGCTGAAGTGCAGTTTTCTTCAATTGTGATAAACAAAAGTTCTGGTATCAAATTCAAAGGGCTAACCGTCAGTCTATCATTTGACTCAAAACTACGAGATGAGCTTCTGCGCAAAAAAAGCGCCCCTACAATTATTAGAATTCAAGGATCAAATAACATATCGATTGATCAATTCGGTGTATTTACGTCATCTAATTTTGAAAACTGGACAAAAGACGATTGGGCAAACAGTGTTGCAAATGGAATTCTAACGACTGGCAACAAAATAGATATCACAAATTCCGTTTTCAGGAACGTAAAGTCGGGCATTAATTCGTATGCTAATAATTCCAAAATTGAGAATAATCTTATCGAGCATTTTGCAGGGGATGGATTGAGAGCGCTTGGAAATAATTCATTGTACCAGGGCAACACTATTCAATATTGCTATCAGGTTGATAAAAATCATGCAGATGGTATCCAATCCTGGTCGGTTGGAGAGGACAGGAAACCTGGAACAGGAACTGTTTCAGGTAGTATTATCAGAGCAAACAAAATACTAAATACAGGCTCGGCATCACATCCCTTTAAATGCAATCTTCAAGGCATTGGAATGTTCGATGGCATGTTTAACAACTGGATTATTGAAAATAATCTTATTCTCGTCAACCATTGGCATGGCATAACGGTTCTCGGCGCAACAAATGTGAAAATACTAAATAACACTGTGGTGCAAATAGAACGTAATCAGATTGGTCCACCAAGAATAACAATTGGAAATCACAAGAAGAAAATTAAAAAATCCTATAATAATATCATTGCCAATAATTTGTTAATTTGCCCCAATAGATGTCCTCCAAAAAATCGATCGATTGGAGCTTTTCATGCTAATAATCTTTATATCTCTTCTTTAAACGAGAGCTTCGTAAACTATTCCAAATTTAATTTTCATCTCCGTAGATCTTCACCGGCGGTTGATGGGGGGTATACTCTGATATCGCCTAAAACAGATATGGATGGGCAGACTCGGTTTATTGGCAAAGGAGTCGATGTCGGAGCATACGAGTCGTGGTAGCTTCTGGAGAAAGTAGAAACCCATCCTCGGCGTGGCTAAATACGTTTTCTTATTTTGTGAATTACCCAAAAATACAATTTTCCAGAATATCGGTTGTTCTTTATAAGTTTAAAGAACATTCTTTTCACTTTCATTGTCATCCCATGGATAGCTTTCTGATCGACACGAATAATTCTGTCGATAGCTTCCATATCTAATTCTGGGATACTTTTTTCCACATTGATAGAGCGTACTAATTCTTCCAATCCCGCGTCCGCCCTTTCCATAGCGGTATTGCTAATTGTCTCCAAGTCATATTCCAGACATTTGGTAAAGCAAGCTGGAAGATCGTCAAATGAATTCGCGACCACACCCTGCAATCCGACAGATTGCATAACTCCTGTGTGTTTTCCATTTGCCGAATTGCTGAGAACAGATACAGGTTTTGAGAAGGAAAGTGCCACAACCGCTCCATGAAGGCTGGAGCCACAATAACCTGAAGAATGAGCAAGAATTGCCACTGTTTCTTTCACATTTAGTAATTCTGGAATTAGAATGGCGTCAATACCCAGCTCATGGAGAATTTTCTGTGCTTTTTTTAGTAGAACCGCGTCATGTAGAAAATGACAGATCGGTAAAAGAAGGATTTTCTTTTTATGAGTTTTTGAAATTCTAGCAATTTGTTCACACCAATCTCGGATGTTCACATGCAGATATGGAGAGGATATTTGAGCTACAACATAGCTTCCATCATGATAGGTAGTGGGTAAAAATTGCTTCGCTACTGAAAGCCACTTTTTTTTCGTGGCCATTAGACTAATCCGAAAAACAGGATCTACATCAATGAAGTGATCTACATCATATTTTGAGAAAAAATCACTGGAGAATTCATCTCTCACTGAGAGTCTATGAGTGTGAGATAATAATCCCGTCATTGTCTCTTCGACTTCTTTTGGAATTCCAGATTTACCAACACTGTGAATGCAGAATTTTTTACCTGAAGAAGAAGCCGAATAAAGCAATGGTGCCAGCCACAACCGAAGAGCTGCACTAAATTCCTGTAATGGAAAAATATATGTCCCAAGAGAATGCCCGATTGTAAGGGTTTCACCTCCTATCAATATAAGGACATCACAATCGAATTTTGCGATATCTTCTTTGGAGACTGGAATTTGATCAACTGTTTCTAGACTCAAAATTTCTGCTGCGCGGGATGTGGGACTGAAAAATTTCAATTCCGTATCCGGTAGTCTATGTTTCAATTCATGGACATACAATTCGGGGAAAAGACAATCTCCAAAATTGTTAACATCAAAAGTACCCACTAGACCAATTTTCATAGTCACTCCCAAATCTACATCAAAACTCAATTGCGCACTGATCGTGGCTAATTATGTGGATCCCTCAACATATACAAAAACTCACTTCTCATCCTTTTCATACAAAGAATGATGACAAGCAGAATGCCGGCAAGAAAGAGAGAACCTGTCCCAATTTCAAAGAACCAGTTTTTACCAATAAAAAAATTCTCTGAGAAAACACTGCAAACAACCCCGATTATTGAAAACAATAAGAGAGATGGGACTGCGTCACGAATGCTAATCTTACCGTAATATGAAAGAAACACAATTCCGGTAATAAAGGCAATCAATTCTCCAACGACTGAACAGATTAGCAAAACATCAATAGTACTTCCCAAAACAGCAAAAGTGATTGCCAATCCAAACCCGATAACTCTCGATAGGCTCATATAAAGAGCTACAGTCGTCAGTCGTGATGCAATTGCGACAGTATTTAAGCATGACCGGGCCATGCGGATCGCTTGAAAAATCCCGATTAGAGCAAGAAACGGAATTGCGGTTTCAAATTGCGGACCATACAACATAAGCAAGATTGAGGGTCCTAACATGCTAGTGCCAAGTGACAGCATCAAACCAATCACTGCACTAATTTGCAAAACTACTAACGACCTTTTTTGCAGAATACTTGAATTTTCTGAATCTTTGGACAGCATTGGTAAAAAGTAGGATTGAAGAATGCTTACTACAATTGACGCGAACAGGAATACCAATCCATATGCCGCCGTGAAAACACCAAAAACTTCTAGTGAGAAGAATCTGCCAACAAGAGCTTTGTCACCTTGGCTAATTAACCCGACAATGAATCCATTGAGCACTAGTGGCCAACCGAAATGGAAAATGCGTTCGAGTGTTTCTCTGGTCACAGCCCATCTATAAAGCCGATTAGCTAGCGCGTGAGACGTGCATAGCTGTAAAAAGACCTGTAACATACTGAGGTAGAGTGCTGCCCGATAATCATCAAACACAAGACAAAAAGGTATTGCCAAACACATAACAATGAACTGGGGGACAAATATGATTACAGCGGCTGGAAGAAAATTCATCTCCCGTTGAACACGCGCTATATCCAGATGAATAAATCCTTTGAGCAAAGGCGTAAGTGCCAAAATTTGAAACGCCCAAATTACATCCGGGATTTTAAAAAAAACAGCAATAGGTGAGGCACATACAAATATCAGAATGCTTGTTGCAATGCCACGAAGAGCATGTACAAATTGAGCGTTTTTCTGAAATATCTCCGTTGCGCCGTCTTTCGCTTGGACAATCATTCGGTCGATACCGATATCACTTATGAGTTCTACAACAGAAATAACTACTGCAAAGGTAGCCGCGATGCCGAAATTTTCGATGCTAATAAAACGAGCAATTAATACGTTTCGGATTAGCCCAAACAGAGCACCGCTAACCCTGCCCGAGGTCAGAATCAAGCCACTCATAAGTATTGATCTGACAGACATTTAAAATCTCAGTTTTTATACGACCACTCGTATTTTCGGGTGGTTAATACAGTCCAATGTACGATTTATCAACTGTTATATAGCATGCACATCATTGCCAAACTCTTTTGAAACTAGAGCAGGGTAAGCGATAAATAGACCGTACAGTTTTGGTCTTAATGAATTGAAGCCTCAAATCTAGCTGCAGTTATACGCATACAGGGTGCATATCCCAGAGTATAATTCCAAGTCTCGAAGTTTTTTTTGATCTCATATGATCTCATAGAGGTGTACAGAATTGAGAAAATATATCCGACCTTCGGCCTCTCTATACACTACTGAACCCTTATTCATTCGGAACATATTTAGGAAGCACATCAAATAATGCAGTTGAAAATTCTGTCAATCTTGCATCGGCAACGATCTCAGACATTGTGGAATTTACCGGCATTGTGAGCCTAACTAGAGCGCCGTCTGTGCGTGAGGATGCAAGTCCGCCCCACAATAAATTAAATTTTGCCATATATTCGTTGGCAATAAATTTTCCGCGTTGCTGAAACCAATAATACACAAGTAGTTTTTGTTCGCCTTTTCCGATCATGACACGATTTATGGGAACAGTATCAGACCCATTTGCAATTTCGATTGTTTCAAGATCTTCTATCTTCCAGCCTCCTGATGGAATACATACTCTTGGAGAATGAGGTGTTCGACCGGCAGATTGTTGGTCGTAATATCCAATAAAGAGTGAGATGGGGGGTAGATTTTTTTCGCGATAGTGGCCTAGAAAATAATCGCTCATCTGAAGAATATCTTGCTCAATTCCAGGTAATTGATCTTCTTCTGCAATCAATCCATTAATTTTCAGAGGGAAGCTAGAAAATGATGTTCGTTCAGGAATTACTGGTTCGATATTTCTGAGAAAAAGACCTAAGGGAATGAGGCCTACACACATAACCGCAGCAATAATAATGGGCGTTGTTCTTTGTGTATTGATGTTCCGAGGCTCCTGATGTTCTATCTTTAGAACGCCATTGCCAATTGTACTCTTCTCTTTTTTAGTAAGAGTTAACCAACAGCAACCCAAAGTAATGACAAAGGAAATCAGAAAAAAGACCCATCCTTCGAAAAGGTGAAAGAAACCTTCGGAGACCCCCATATCAGTTAATTCAACGAAAACACCCGTCAGAAAAATTCGAACGCTGTTCATGATTATGGAAACAGCAGCTGCAATAATTAAAAACAGACCGCGTTTCCACAGATGGATATCAAACAGCATCCCAGATAACGCACCAAGACCTACCATAGGGTAAAGATACCGCAACCCGCTACAGGCTTCAGCTACTTCCAGTTTCATTTTCCCTAGGTCAATAATATTTCCATCTTGGAAAACAGTTATACCGACTACACGGAGCCAAGCAACACTGACGTCAGAGGAAAAGAGTTGTAGCCCATAAGAGAGATTAGAATTTAGGAAATTTGGCGGAGGCACGACAAAAGGCAATAGTATTAATGCTGGGAATATATACCGCGCATAAGTAAAACCTCCAAATGTAAGGAATATGCCAAATATCAAAAGAAATATACTAAGGTGGCGCGCGTTTTGAATCCCCGCTTTTATCGCAAGACTGTATATAAATATAGAAATAAAAACCAATGCAACGCCCCAGAACCGACCCCTTTCATCCGCTCTACTCAAAAGTGCTTTCCGACTCCAAAGAAGAAAAAAGGAAACGGCTAACATAAGAGGACCATGACTAAATTCTTCCTGATCCATCCAGGCGGTCCATAGAAGTTCCGCATCGGGGGCATAGAATAGAGCCACCACAAACAGGGATAGCAGGAGAAGCAATTTTTGCCACTCGAAACGCGCCACTATTGTATCTGCCATATTTGTCATTCCAGATTGTCTCCATTCCATCTTCGGTCGAAGGAGTATGCTATCTCAATTATTGGTAATATGTCATTCAATATATTGTAGTATTTCCGTGAACGTTAATAGTAAGTCAGATGTGTCTCTGATGACTTATTAAGGACAACACCCAGCAAATTTGCGGATTGAAGCTGACGCCTACTTTCCTTTACTTCTGCAGGAGTGGTTTCACCGCTTGCGACGACGAGAAGCACGCAATCCACTTGAGGGAGGAAGGCAATTGCATCATCTGATGCCATGAGAGGTGGCAAATCTATTATAACTATCCTACTGTCATATCTATCCTTTAAATCCGAGACTAATGATTTTATCCGGCGGGACGTCAATGTTTCAGCAGCATTGCGAATAGGCATGGTGTTAGGGAGAACGACAAAGCGAGGTATGCCGGGATTGACAAGAACGTCTTTGAGCTCAACGTCATTTTCAAGAAAATCAAATAGTGTTTTTCCTTTTGGGAGCCCGAGATAGGTTGCAACACGTGGTTTGCGAAGGTCAAAATCTGCAACCAGCGCTGTTTTCTCAGTTTGTTTAGCGATACTAAGCGCCAGATTTAATGACACTACTGTTTTTCCACAATCTGGAGTCGGGCTGGTGATGGCCAACGTTTTCCAGTTGTTCTGTTCCATTTTTGTGAGGACTTGAGTTCTCAAAATATCAAATGCGACTGAATCTGGATCTTCATTATCAAATGTAATAATGCGATGAGCTTCCAAGTGACGGGTATCCAGATTTACAACCCGTGTATCACTATATGTAATAGATTCATTATGCTCTCCACCCGTTCGCTTATTAGATGGAATTCTGTTAGAGACTTCTTTACGGCCCCCTTGAGTTTGCTTTGCTTTAGAGATTGCCTCTTTTATTCGTTCCATATCGTGCTCCTAAAAAGGCAAAAAATTTGTTTTTTCCAGATACACCCAGGCTCTGTAAAAAAAGACGTCTAAAGGTTTATACAAAAAATGAATGGCGGCTAATGCTCCCATAGCCAAAATAGTTGGGAATATCAAAGTCATTCCAACCTTATACCTTTTCTTTTGAATATCCCTTTGCGTTTTAATATACGGAATTGAGGCTAGGGGGGGGTGCTTCAGCAGTGCTTCGAGTTCGCTAGCTGTCCTTACTCTTTTATCAACAAGCTCTACAAGTACGGCGGTACCAATGCCACTGGCAAATGCAAGAAAGCCCCCGATAGCAATTATCTTAAATCGATCTGGCCAAATAGGATCTGATGGCAATATTGGAGGTTCTAGAAGAATAAAACGTTCTGCTTTTTTTTCTTCCTCCAAATTCTGAGCGAGCTGGGCCTTCCCTTGTTTTGCCTGCAATTCAGAATATTTTTCGAATATTTCGATGTGGTTGCGATTGAGCGTAATAAGGGCACGCTCTACTTCTGGTGTTTTCAAAATGAGCTTTTCGATAGTAACAATTTTTTCGCGTAATATTGAAAGTTCTTTTGTGTATGATTTTATACTTTCAGAATTTGTAGAAATTCGAATTTGTAGTTTTTGAACAAGAAGAGCAGATTTCCTGTTTTTTGGCTTAAGGCTCTTTTTTTCAATACTATTTTCCAGACTAGCAGCTTTGTCTTCTGCTAGATTACTCTCAAGTACAGCTATTCTTCTTTTAAGAGACTTGATGTCGGGATGTGCTTCCGTCAGCTTGACTGAGCTTTCTGACAATACCTTCTTGAGATGGTCTATTTCTTCTTCCGCGTCTGATTTTTCTTCTTCAGCTTCAAGAGCTTGTCCATCATCATCTGAGAGAACAGACGAGAGTTCAACATCCAGATAGCGTCGTTCTTCACGCAGAGCAACAATCTGTCGTTCAAGTGCTTTCAGTTCGTTTTGTGTGCGTTCAAGCTTATTGAGGCGTAGATCTAAATGTTCTGGCAGGTTTTCACTATTGTTTCTCTTATATTCGGAAATTGCTGTTTCAGCCTCCAGTAATTTTTGTTTTAGCTTTTCCGCCTCATGCTCCAGAAATTCTGTTGTTTCAGTTGCTCGTGCTGTTCGAGTTTTAACATTTTCACTTAAGAAAAGAGTAACGAGCTCATTTGCCACTTTCGTTGCGATTTGGGGAGATTCATGCTGAAAGGAGACTTTAAATGCAATTGTTGCAGCACTTCGCCGCCCTCTTCCATTGTCAGCCGTGATCACTTCAACACCAACAAGCTTTTGCATTTCTTCTATCAGCTTTGTTACTGAGAGCCGTTTGCGGTCTTCTTTAAAGACGTCATATTTATCAATAATCTGCAGCAAGTTATTTCTTGTCATAACTCGCTGCTTGATAATAGTGATACGCTGATTGGGATCGGAGGTTACCGTGGATTGGACAAGTTCAACAGGTATTTGCTGTGATTCAACCAATACTGTTCCTGTGGATTCGTATCGAGGTGGAATCAGAAACGCGGCGGCAATCGAGATAATTATAGCAAGAACAGTCGGGATCAGAAAAAACAGGAACCGACGCCTAGCAATCGCGACAATTTGTCTGAGATCCAAATTGTTCTCTTGCTCATCTTGTTCAAATGTATCGGCACTCATTCTATTCATCACGCTTCGTTTGTTGTTTTATTCGATTAAGCAGGACAGTAACACCAGACGACTATCTTAAAAGTACAATTTTTTTTAATTCATATGCTCGCACTGTGCCACATATTCTATTTCGTTCTCAGCCCTATTGGGTTGAACATGCAATAATTGAATCGTTGGCGGTATTTATATAAACTGTAAATACTTGAAGAAAGGTAAAAGTAGTATCTGGTGTAGCTTGGCCTAAATATGGCTCACCTAGGAGAGGCGACAAGGATAAAAAAAGCCCCGGAGGTAACGCCGGGGCTTTTTATTTCTTCAAGTCTATCATAGATCGACTTGATTTTTATTATTTATACTACCTTGCGACGACGTCCTAGCCACCCAAGACCCAACAGAGCGGCACCAAATAGTACTACTGAAGGCGGAAGAGGGATGACAGAAATTTTGACAGCTAAATCGTCATAATCAGTATCACCAAATCCATCACCAAATAGGGCAATTGCTTCAGTGCTGCTTAAGCTATATAGGCCGATTGATAGAGGAGCAGTAATGTTTCCGTTTACCGCTTCTGCTGCAGCGCCGCCACCAGATGTTGTGAATTTAAATGGCAGTAAACCATTTACATCAGGTGTAACGAATGCATCTACATAATCACCAATTGCGTTGACTTTGTTATTAAACAAAAGACCAGCAACAATTTCCATGGCTTTGTTTGTGTAGCCAGCTTCGTGGCCCAAATAAGTAAATCTTATTTTTGCCGTCTCAGAAAGCATAAGTCCTTCAGAGGAAGTATTAGTGCTATCGAATGATTTAACAATAGTTCCAATTGCTAGGCCAGTAGACGCAACTAGTGAAAACCCATCATCACTACCAGATGCAGCAGGAAGTGCTGCGTCTGTGCCGCCTACGATTGACAAAGTCGCTGCATTAGCAGCCGAATAACTGAGCACCCCGGCGAAAACCACCGCCATGACCAAAGTTATTTTTTTAAACATTTTGATCTCCATTTCATTTAATTTCGGAAAAGACACTTAATTTCATTTCTACAGAGTACGTTTCTCTTTTTTAGAACGATCATAGTCTTCTCTGTTCTCACCTTCAGCATATGGCCTTTGCAGCTTCCCCAATTAATTTTTGAGGGGTTGCATACAATTTCTGTCCAGTAGTTATGTCGGTCTGAAAGTGAGCAATTAATCTCCAAATTGCTTTACGTGCTGTTTGTCTTCCCTAGCGCAAACATAGTCACGATCAACCACACATCTAACTGCGTTCAGTTATACACGATTCCTGACGAAAAGCTCCAAGAGAAATGTGATATTTTTGTAAAAATGAGGTAAAATTATGGTTAAATTATACTTAAATATGGTTAAATGATCTTTAGAGTTTCAGTAGTGAAAATACAATCAACCAAACGGGGTATGTAGAGGAGGGGCAAAGTCAGATTCGTTCAGAATCAGGGCCAGTATTCGAAATTAGTCTTAACAATAAGTTAATTTGGACTGAAAGGATTTTCTTAGACTTTATAATCGGTTGTGAAAGTACACTATGTTGCCTGCATAAATTTGTTCTTTGCAGCACGAATTTGCGGTGAGAACTCCGGCTTTCAGATTTCAAACCCATTTCTCAGCTGCGGAGAGCGTAAACGAGGTCGAGAATCTAGTTGAATGTTTTAATTACTAATTGGAAATGCAAAATCTGTTGAAAATGACGAGAGTTGATCAAAGGCTCGTTTAACTCAATACGCATTCTTGTTAATAAAGCCCACAAAGGCTGTTTTTACCAGAATTTGGAAATCAAACATAAGAGACCAGTTCTCACAATAGTAGGTATCGTGCTCTACTCGGGATTCCATTTTATCCAGAGTATCGGTCTCGCCTCTGAAGCCATTGACCTGTGCCCAACCAGTAATGCCGGGCTTTACACGGTGCCGTGCAAAATATCCATCGATCAATTCTGAATATTCTTCGTTATGGTCCACAGCATGGGGTCTGGGGCCGACGAGTGACATGCTGCCGAGGAACACGTTTAGAAGTTGGGGAAGCTCATCAAGGCTAGTTCGGCGTATGAATTTCCCGACACGGGTTATACGCGGGTCATCACGAGAGGCCTGCACAGTCACAGATGGCGGTACTTCTCCAACATACATTGACCGGAATTTAAATATTTCAAAAATCTGGTTGTTATACCCATAGCGTTTCTGTTTGAAGAAAACCGGTCCTTTGCTTTCCAATTTGATCGCCAAGGCGACGCAGAGCAATACGGGGAGGAACGCAAGCAATATAAGGGTACTGAGAATTCTGTCTTCCAACCATTTGAGCATACTCCCCCAACCGGCGAGCGGTGAATCCAGTACTTCGATCATGGGAATGCCGCCAAAATGAGTTGGTGACGGTTTGTTGGGAAATCTAAATCCAACCAAATCAGAGACCAGATGTACTTGCGACGGCAGTTCTCTAAGTTGCCTGACAATATCAACCTGGCGCTCATCCGCGTTCCAGGGCAGGGCGACTATTATATCGTCCACGTGATTATTTCGGACAAATTTCTTTAACGCCTTGATATTCCCAAGAACTTGGTATTTCAGCATACCTTTGCTCGCTCGGGTTTGTCGATCATCGAAAATACCAACAACTTTATGAAGGTGGAGTTTTTTGAGTTCGAATTGCTCGATCAATCTGATCGCTTGTTCGCCAGAACCAAAAATAATAATGTTTCGGGTGCAAATGCCACGTTTTGCCAGAACCGTAATGGCAAAATAACCAATAATTCTATAGCTCAAGACAAGGGCGAAGGATGAGAGAGCAAAGCTATACATCCAGACTCTCGAGAAACTATCAGAAATTTTTAAGGAAAAACACACTGCGAGAAGCAGCATAAAGGCAGTGCCACATGTCACGGCTAGTCTGGAAAAGCTGATAGAGGGGGAAAGTATGGAAGAAAAAGAATAAACCCCGGCAAAACGTCCGATAAAGAAGTAGGCTAGGCAAATAAAGGCAACAGCGAATAGATAAATTTCGCGCATATATTGAGGGTTGCCGAGAATATAAGCGTAGGCACTAATACCTGCCGCAGCGAGGACAACGCTATCCAGAAAGCTAAACAAACTCGATAAAACGGACGAAGAAAGCGGATATCCAGCTTTTTTAAGGCCGGTAATGCTCCTCGGCGGGTATAGGTCAACCTTATTCATTTCATCCAATGTCAATTATTCATGTGCCACATTTTTCTACTCTAACGACTGGCGACGGCTTTATATTGTGCCTTTTTACACTGCCACCTATAAATGATGGATCGGACATCATTTATGCCTATCGAATAGCAAGTTACAGAAACTATATGCAATAATTATTAATCGATATGGTTAATTTTTTTACCAAAGGTGTTGAAAATGTCGGGGGGGAGAACTGATTAAAATGAATTACTTAAAATCATATTATCTTTTTTGGTTATGGTTGGCGGCAATTTCTCTGGTGACACTGGGATCTCTTCTCCCAATAACACACGTGCCTGACACGTCTGGTTTGGTGACCGATAAGATTCAACATGCACTGGCATACGCTCTTTTGGGAGTGTTAGCCCTTATATGTGCAAAGACGAGAGAGGTGAAATTGTTCTTATTAATCCTCACCTGTGCAGTAGGGGTTCTTATTGAGTTTCTTCAACCTCTAACGGGGCGCTACTTCGAACTCAATGATATTGTAGCAAACTCATTTGGGATAATCATGGCCCTCATATTGTACTATTTGGGCAGGGTAATGAACTCTCATCACCAAATAAAAAACACTAAAAAGTAATATTACATTGAAATAATGCAATTATTAATTACATCCAGCAGTAAATTCAATTTGCTGGAGAATTCTTATGGCTGCTAAGAAATTATTGGTTACGGCTGGGGTCGCCGTATTGATTGCTGCAGGTGTTGTTGCTGCTTCGCTCTATTTTGACAAAAAGATAAATGAAAATCTGGCAACTGCCCTTGTCTCAGTGGGGAGCGGTTCAACGGGCGCCAAAGTATCGATAGGAAAATCGTCGATCAGCCCTTTGACAGGAGAAGGTGAAATTGAAAGCTTTACCATTCCCAATCCATCAGGAGGGGGCAATAGTATTGTCGAATTTGGTGATGTTCGCTTTACAGTATCTCCCTTCAGCCTTCTGTACGGACCTGTAAAAATTGAAGACTTAACCGTTGGAAAGTTTAATCTGGATATACGAGTTCAAAATGGCAGAACAAATATGGCCGTTATCATTGGTGCCGCCGCAGCATACGCCGGAAAAGGATCAACAGAGTTCTCAAAAACGCGTCTCATCGTTGAACATCTAGAGATCACAACAGGGAAAATGAATGTATCGATCTCTGTTCCCGGGCGTACTTTTAGGAAAAGTGCAGAACTACCAATAACTAAAATGGGGGCCTTGGGAAATAATGAGAAAGGATTATCGCCTGCAGCTTTGGCCAAACTCCTCATTCAGCAAATCGGTTCGCGCGCTATAACAATGGCCCTTAAAACGCGGTGACGATCACCATTTGCTATTTGTTTAACGCTGATCAGTTTGCATCACTACGTCACTAAAAAATTCAGAGTCACCTTGCTCTCCTGTGCACAGACCATTAAGTGTAGAGGAACTCTTTTTATGCAAGGTAGAGATATGCATTCTGTGACCATTCTGATCAGCACCATTATCCAGATATTTATCTGGCTCCTCATCGCGAATGCGATTTTGAGTTGGCTGGTTGCATTTAACGTTATCAATACGCGAAACCAGTTTGTGAATTCAGTTGGCCAGTTCTTATATAAAATTACTGAACCTGTACTCCGGCCTATTCGGAGCATTATTCCATCCTTTGGCGGTATTGATATCTCCCCAATTGTATTGATCCTGGTGCTCATTTTTGCTCAAAATCTGATGTTCGAATATCTGAGGTGAAGGGTAGGCCCTATGCCTTACACAAAGAAGGCATTCTTCTGCATGTACGGTTGAGCCCCAATGCGTCGGCTAACCGAATTGACGCTGTGCAAGATATGGGGGACGCTGATTTTCGTTTGAAGATAAAAGTGACGGCTGTTCCTGAAAAGGGAAAAGCCAATAAGGCGCTGATAAAATTACTCTCAAGTGCCCTGCATATATCCCGGAACAATATTGAAGTTGTGAGCGGATACACGGATCGTAATAAAAATATTTTGCTACGAGGCTATTCAGATAAGATGTCAATTGAACTGGATAGTCTCATTGCAGAGATAAAATCCAAGAATTGACAGGTTCAGCCTGCAAAGTCCGATTGGGAAAAATACTACCGTGAAATTTACACCCGAGCAAATAACCGAATTCGGAAAATCCGCTGCGCTTGGGGCCTTTACCGGCATTGTTTTCTCCGTTGTCGCAGTGGCACTCCCGGGAGCTGCGATTTTGTTTGTCGTAGGGGTAATGGATCTTAATTGGGATTTGAGCTGGTTTCCAGATGCGCTAACAATTCTGGCTTTAGGGGCTTCGATCGGCGCAGTTGTTGCTGTTTTGCTGTCTATTAAAGATCAGCATGTCCCCTATGTGGAGCCCGTTCAGGACTTTGAAGATGATTTTGAGGATGGTCCGTTTCACTAAGAAAACAGAATGGCACAAAGAAGTAGGGCGGCCATTGACCGCCCGTAATCGTCAGGTTTTTTGGCGATGTAGCAATCTTAAGCGCAATGCGTTCAGTTTGATGAAGCCTTCGGCGTCCCGTTGGTCATAGACCGTATCTTCTTCAAAGGTTACATGTTCCATTGAATAAAGAGAGAACTTGCTTTTCCGTCCAACAACACTTGCGCGGCCTTTAAAGAGTTTGAGGCGAACGACGCCGGAGACTTTTTCCTGACTTTTATCAATCAGGGCCTGCAGCATTTCTCTTTCGGGAGAGAACCACAAACCGTTGTAAATCAGTTCAGCATAGCGCGGCATGATATCGTCTTTAAGATGCATGGCTCCGCGGTCCAGAGTAATTTGCTCAATGCCTCGGTGAGCTTCCAACATGATCGTTCCGCCAGGTGTTTCATAGATCCCGCGAGATTTCATACCAACGAAACGACCTTCAACCAGGTCAAGGCGACCAATTCCGTTGTCACCAGCCAGTTTATTAAGGGCGGTCAACAATGCTGCAGGGCTCAAGCGTTTGCCATCAAGGCCAACCGGATCACCTTTTTCATACTCAACTTCAATGTAAGTCGGGGTGTCTGGCGCATCTTCAGGTGCCACAGAGCGGGTATAAACATATTCAGCGGCTTCTTCCCACGGATCCTCAAGCGCCTTACCTTCAGCGGAAATATGCAGAAGGTTCGCATCAACAGAAAAAGGGGCTTCGCCGCGTTTGTCTTTAGGTATCGGGATCTGGTTCTGTTCAGCAAATTCTATGAGTTTGGTTCTGGAGTTCAGATCCCATTCACGCCACGGAGAAATAACCTTGATATCAGGATTGAGCGCGTAGTAACCCAATTCAAACCGGACCTGATCATTCCCTTTACCGGTTGCACCATGCGCAACGGCATCTGCCCCAACTTCACGGGCAATTTCGATTTGCCGTTTTGAAATCAGCGGCCGGGCAATCGCAGTCCCTAAAAGGTATTGCCCTTCATAGACAGCATTGGCGCGAAACATCGGGAATACGAAATCACGAACAAATTCTTCTTTGAGGTCATCAACATAGATGTCCTTGATACCCAATAGTTCGGCTTTCGCGCGGGCTGGTTCCAACTCCTCTCCCTGACCAAGGTCTGCCGTAAATGTCACAACTTCACAGTTATAAGTGGTTTGCAGCCACTTCAGGATAACAGAGGTGTCTAGGCCACCTGAATAGGCCAATACGACTTTCTTAATGTCTTGAGACATGTCGGAATACCTTTAATGGAAATCTGGATGAACAAAATTTGCAGCGCAAAATAGGGGAAAATAATACATACCGCAAGCAGTACGCGACGCGCATAAGATACTTTTGATACGTATGGGCTTATTTTATAGTTAGATAAATCTAATATAAAGAGTAAGGTATTCCGTATCGGTTGGTGTTTATTGATGTCAGAACACAAAAATCCAGAGAATAAATGAGACAGATCTTTCCCATTTTGGCCGCTGCGATTGCGCTATCTTCCTTCGCACAAGCAGGCGAAACCTCTAAGCCAGAGTTGCAATTCGTGACGATGGATTTAGCCCCTTATGGAATGTCTGTGGACGAAAAGAATTCTGAGAGTGGTTTGTTCCGTGAGATCAATGCAGCCCTTTCAGCGAAAATTAGTATAAAGATTGTGGATAGGTTGCTTCCAGTGAAAAGGATGCTGAGCGACCTTCAGGCAGGCAAATATGATTGCGGTATTTTTCTTAAACTTCCGATTTTTGAAAAAAGATATGATCCAATTGCTGAAATCAGGAAATCCTTTGATGTTGTTATTTGGCCCAGAAAGGGAATTCAAATTTCAAAATTTGAAGATTTACGCGGGCATGTTCTCGCGATTCCCTTGGGAAGCTTTGAAAATTCCCCATTGAGTGCAGACACAAAAATAACCCGAATTCTGACGACAGGTTACGAACAAAGCACAAAGCTATTGCAAATCGGTCGTGCCGATGTAGTCGCGGGAACATCGGTCAGTATTGGATACTATTTGAAAAAGAACGGTATCAAGCGGGAGATGTTGGGAGAGCCCTATATCGTCCCAAATCATTCACTGTGGCTGCAATGCGCCAAAGGAAAATTAAGCGCTGACATGAAGAAGAAACTACGAGAGGGTGTGACGATGCTCAAAAAGACAGGTGCGCTAGACAGAATATTCGACCGATACAGTATTTTGACGATTGATGATTGATCGACTTACTCATTTTGATAAATCGTCAGGCTGAGCCTCAAAAATATCTGCATAAGAGCCTACAATTGAAAAGGAGCGGATTATGATTTTTCTGCTAGCCTTTCAGACGCCCGCTGTTTTGTGCTTTCTGATTTTAGCTGACCGCAGGCTGCCATAATGTCCTGTCCTCTAGAGACCCTGATCGGGGAGGAATAGCCGGCGTCATTGACGATTTTTGCGAAGCGGTGGATCGCGTTATTGCTGGAGCAAACGTAATTGCTTCCCGGCCATGGGTTAAATGGAATGAGATTGACCTTGGCTGGAATGTCTTTGAGAAGACGGACAAGTTCCCGTGCATCTGCGGGACTGTCATTGATACCGCTGAGCATCACATATTCGAAAGTGATCCTGCGTGCATTGTTGCTGGAAGGGTATGTCTTGCAGGCTTGCAGCAATTCCTTAATTGGATGGCGTTTGTTTATCGGCACAAGGATATCCCGGACATCGTCGGTTACCGCGTGCAGGGAAATGGCCAGATTAACACCGAGTTCTTCACCGCATTGATGGATTTTTGGAACAACACCGGATGTGGATAGGGTAATGCGGCGTTTGGATAGGGAAATCCCTTCTCCGTCCATGATGATTTTTAAGGCTTTTGATACATTCTCATAATTGAGAAGCGGCTCTCCCATGCCCATCATGACAATGTTGGAGATCATTCGGTTGCCTTTGGGGCTCGGCCATTCACCGATGGTATCCCGCGCCACCAGCATCTGCGAGATGATCTCACCCGCTGTCAGGTTTCGGACAAGTTTCATGGTGCCGGTATGACAGAAGCTACAGGTAAGGGTACAACCAACCTGGCTGGAGACACAAAGCGCGCCGCGATCTTCCTCAGGGATATGAACTGATTCGACTTCCTGACCATCAGGAAACTTCACCAGCCACTTTCGAGTACCGTCAGTGGATTCCTGAAGACTGGTGATCTCTGGACGTTCTGCTGTGAAGCTGTCAGGCAATTTAGCCCGCATCTCTTTTGAGATGGATGTCATGTCATCAAAGCTGCTTGCACCGCGATAGTAAAGCCAGTGAAAGAGCTGCTTTGCCCGCATTTTCGCTCGTTTTTCAGATTCCCCAGCATCAACCAGCGCCTGCGCAATTTCTGCGCGGTCGAGGCCGATCAGGTTTTTGCGAATGGCAAGGAGTTCGGGCTGTCGATCCACAGCCTCTACATCGGGAATCAAATGATCCATGTGCTTTGATACTTCTATATTTGTGAGGGCCTCATTGGGCCGCTGACCTAATTGCAGCTTTTTCTAATCTGCTTGTGTGCCGCTGTAAAGCCCTGCAGTGAATAACTGTCTGTTGTCTTGGTCCCGCGTGATGAGATTCCCTTAACGATCAGCTTTGACCCTTTTCGCATGGAATTGATCAGTTTGGTGTCACTTTCCCCTTCGGGAACCCAGGCGACATCACTATCTGTTGCGAGCTTGAACTTACGATCACCAACTGAGACTTCTACAGTGGATTTGTCTTTATAGGTATAGCCGGTGATATGACTTACCTCTTCCTTTGATTTGGATTTTGGCCGGTACGTCACCATAAGATAGATATCGCCGCGCTTCACATTATTGGGGAGTGATTTATTGGGGCGAGACAGCATATAGCAGATCTTTTTGCCGCTTTCATTCCAGGTATAGGCCTGCCAGTCTTTAAAAATTCCGAGGGCCCGCGGATCAGCGCTAGCAGAAACTGCTTCTGCTGCAGTGAAACAGAGGGACGCAGCCATAGTCGCTGCAAACAAATTACGCCATTCAAACTTTATCATGAGGAGAAGATAACGTCCTTTAATTCATTTTTCCAGAGAGGAGTAAGCAAGAGCCTGTTTTTTTGATGTGTATTTCTCTGGTCGTTTCAATAATTCGTCTCGCGCTTTCTCAAGTTCGTTTTTTCGGCCGGCCCTGCACATGGTCGGGCATTGGTACTGCTTTACCAAGCTCGCCCAATGGTCTGGCCGCGAACCTGCCATGGGTGACAATCCTGTCATACATAACAATGGCGCCGGCAGTTGCAACATTCAAACAGAATTTTGTCGGAATTTTGATGAAGTAATCACATTTTTCCTGCATTTGCGGTGACAAAGAGCCACGCTCTCTTCCCAAAATATAGGCGGCGTTTGTTGGGTGAAAGAAACTGGGGAGCTCCTCTGCTTCATCGAGAAGTTCAACGCCAACGACTTTACATAAATGGGGTAGCTTCATGTCTTCAATCGTATCAAAATCATACCAGGGTATGTTTTGCGGGGCCACGCTGGTATCAGATCTGGCTTTACGAACTTTTGGTTCTGCGCCCACAGTAAATGCGAAGCTTGCGCCAAAGGCATTTGCTGTTCGAAAAAGATTGCCAGCGTTCATGGGTTTACTAACCCCTTCAATACCAACACCGAAATAGCCTCTAGTTGTCATGAAATAAGTTAACTCCAACGATAAATTTCAGATAAGGTGCAATAACCAAACGACCCCATCTTTCAGGATTATCTCGATGATAAAACATTCTGCAAACAATTCTGCAAGTCCTGCTATTCAGATCAACGTTTCTCGCGGGCCTATTGTTGAAAGCAGGCACCTTGTTAATGCTGTGGTTTCAGATGCTTCGGGGGCCATTGTGAAAAGCTGGGGAAATATCGATAAACCTGTTTATTTGCGCTCCGCTATTAAATTGTTGCAGGCCCTTCCCCTTCTTGAATCAGGTGCCGCAGAGGCATTTGACGTTAGCGAAAAGGAGATTTCACTGGCTTGTGCGTCTCATACGGGAGAGGACATTCATGTCACAGCGGTGACTTCCTGGTTAAACCGTCTTGGCCTTTCAGTGGATAATCTGGAATGTGGAAGTCATTGGCCTACCTATAGGCCTGCTGAACGCGCCCTGGCATCTAGCGGACAGAGCCCCAACCCGGCCCATAATAATTGTTCTGGAAAACATACCGGCTTTTTAGCAACTGCCTTGCATTTGGGCGATGGGCTTAAAGGGTATATTGATCTCAAGCATCCTGTTCAAAAACGCCTGGTAAAAATCTTGGAAGATTTTACTGAAATGGATTTGTCAGATGCACCGGTTGGCATTGACGGTTGTTCCATACCAACGCTGGGTATCCCGTTAGACAGAGCGGCGTTGGCAATTGCGAAATTTGCAGACCCCGACAAATTACCAAAATCTAGAGCAGAGGCCTGCAAACGCATTCAGGCGGCAATTGCAAAAGAACCAACCATGATTGCCGGTTCTGATCGGTTATGCACGGCGTTGAACGGATCAGCAGACGGTGCGGTGATCGCCAAAGTGGGTGCGGAGGGTGTTTATTTGGCGGCATTGCCAGAGCAAGGCTTGGGTATTGCATTAAAAGCGATCGATGGCACAACGAGAGCCGCCGAAGTGGCGCTGGGTGCCATTTTGGAAGATCTGGATATTATGACGGAATCCATGCATTCGAAAATGGATGCCTTTATCCATCCCAATATGGAAAACTGGAATAAAATTGAGGTTGGAACAATGAGTGCCAGTCTGGGCGGTTAAGTCTGGAACTTATCTAGGGTCAGGAAGTCCTGACCCTAAGATCTGATTTGACCTTTCAGGACCATAAGCGCTAATTTGTTTGCAGCGCAAAAAAATCAGTTCTGCAGTGCAGAGCATAACAAAAAAAATGGGAATAAAATGAAAGCACTTGTCTGTAAAGAATTTGGCGAACCGGATATCCTGGAATTGGAAGATGTTCCGGAACCAACAGTTTCAGAAGGTACCGTCAAAATCCAAATCCATTCAGTTGGATTGAATTTTCCAGATACTCTTATCATCGCTGGTAAATATCAGTTCAGACCGCCTTTTCCTTTCTCTCCTGGAATGGAATCAAGTGGCATTATAACCGAAGTTGGAGACGGCGTTAGCAGTGTAAAAGTTGGCGATCGTGTTATGGCCAACCATGGTGTCGGCGGTTTCGCGGAATATGTTGTTGCACCTGAAGAAGCTGTATATGTCATTCCGGATAACATGCCTTTTGACCAGGCAGCTGGCTTTCCTGTGACATATGGGACGACGTATCATGGTCTAGTTGACCGGGCGAATTTACAAGCTGGCGAAGTCCTACTTGTTCACGGTGCAGCTGGCGGTGTTGGCCTCAATGCAGTTGAGCTTGGCAAAGCGCTTGGCGCAACTGTTATTGGTGCTGTTGGTTCTGACGAGAAAATGGATCTTGTCCGCCAATATGGTGCTGATCATGTGATCAACTATTCCACAGAAAGCATCAAAGACCGCGTTAAGGAACTAACTGGCGGCAAAGGAGCCGATGTAATCTACGATCCGGTCGGCGGTGATGCCTTTGATCAGTCCATGCGCTGCATCAACTGGGAAGGGCGTCTGCTCGTCATCGGGTTCGCATCGGGCCGTATTGCAGAACTCAAAACCAATTTGGCCTTGCTTAAAGGCTGTTCTGTTATGGGTGTCTTCTGGGGCGAGTTTGCACGCAGAAACCCGGCGAAGAACCGGGCTAACTTTGCAGCAATGCTCAAAATGGTCGAAAAAGGTGAATTGAAGCCATTTGTGTCCACACATTTCCCGCTTGAAGAAGGCGCAAAAGCCATGAAGGCTTTGCTCGCGCGTAAAACGACAGGCAAAGTTGTTATCACGGTAAAGGACTAACCTGCAGTGGGGAAAAGGAAAGCTGGACGAGATAAGGCTGTTAAGGAACAGTATGAAGACTTTCCCTATCCCCCTCGAAATCCAGAAGATGAACGGGGCCGCCTGATCACAGGCAGTCCCAGTCATCTGGATGAAATAAATCACTATATCTTTGCGGGGAAAAGAGACTTTTCCAAACCGTTTCGTGCGCTGATCGCTGGCGGCGGTACGGGTGACGCGGCGATAATGCTTGCGCAGCAATTCGCCGACCGTTGTCCACTTGGATCAGTCACTTATGTAGATTTATCAAAAGCCAGCCGGGCTGTGGTTGAGGAACGTGCAAAAGTTCGGGGCTTGAGCAATATGGTTTTTCATACCGGCTCTTTGCTTGAATTACCACAAATGGGATTTGAGCCCTTTGATTACATAGATTGCTGCGGCGTGCTTCATCACCTGGAAGACCCGGAAGAGGGCCTCAAATCTCTGAACTCAGTTCTAGCTGAGGACGGTGGAATGGGATTGATGGTCTATGCTACATTGGGACGTGTTGGCGTTTATCATGTCCAAAATGCCCTAAAAACTTTGGTAGGTAATCTTCCTCCCAAAAAACAGGTGCAACTCGCCAAGAAATTTGTCGAGGATCTTCCCTCAACCAATTGGCTGGTGCGGAATCCCTTCGTTGGGGACCACAAAATGGGTGAAGACGCGGCATTTTTTGATCTTCTCCTACATCCACGGGACCGAAGTTATCTGGTGCCGGAAATTGTGGAATTACTTCAAAGTTGCAATATGGAACTGGTTACCTTTTTGGAGCCAGTCAAATATGATCCTGCTGTATTTATAAAAAATAAAGACTTATTGAAGCGCGTTAAAGAACTCACTTCTGTTGAGAAAGCAGCTCTTGCTGAGAATGTTACGGGAAATCAGAAAACTCACATTTTCTATGCGCGGCCAAAAGGATCGGAAGGATCCTCAATTGCGAAAATTTCCCAACATATGATGCCTGTCCTGAAAGATGGCAACTCACCGGAAATGCTGGCAAAAACCTTTAAGGGTCAAAAAAACTTTTCTATCAGTTTCGATAATGAACAGGTGTCTTTCGTATTGCCCGACAGGATTTCAGAGATTGTTTCTCTGATGGATGGGGATAGAAAACTCAGCGATATTCAAAAAGAAATGTCTTTAAGTTGGGAAGGGTTTCGCACCTTGTTTGGGCCAACTTTTAAATTTCTCAATTCGCTGAATCTTTTGTGGCTGAAGCAAGGCTGATAACCTCTTCATTTTGACCTGCAATTCCAAACGCTATTGTGCAGTTGCGAAAAAAAAGATCTCTTCAGAAGAAAAATGACCGAATTAGAGTTTTCATTAATTGATAATCTGGCTATGATCCGCGCGAAATTAGTACCTGGTTGGGCCAGCCAGAAGACATAATTTGACAGCCTAACTGAGTTCAGCTCACCAACTGACGATAATCCTTTGCTATTGCAATAAGGAAAAAGGTAGGAGTCACTTAATGGCAAAAAAGACGTATTCAGACGCAAGCACCGCATTGGAAGGCTTGTTGTTTGATGGGATGACAATCGCAGCAGGCGGGTTTGGCCTGTGCGGTATCCCAGAAAATCTCATCGCAGCAATCAGGGATTCAGGCGTTAAAAACCTGACGGTCTATTCAAATAACGCAGGTGTTGATGAATTTGGTTTGGGTGTTCTCTTGCAAACCAAACAGGTCAAGAAGATGGTGTCGTCCTATGTGGGCGAAAATGCTGAATTTATGCGCCAATATCTTTCCGGCGAATTGGAACTTGAATTTAACCCTCAAGGAACTTTGGCCGAACGTATGCGCGCTGGCGGCGCTGGCATCCCCGGTTTCTACACCAAAACGGGTTATGGAACTCTTGTTGCCGAAGGCAAGGAAGTGAAAGAGTTTGACGGCGAAAATTATGTGCTTGAACGCGGTATTGTCGCGGATCTGTCCATTGTAAAAGCCTGGAAAGGGGATGCGCACGGAAATCTGATTTACCGAAAAACAGCCCGTAACTTTAATCCTCTCGCAGCGACTTGCGGTAAAGTGACTGTGGCAGAAGTTGAAGAAATGGTGTCTGTCGGAGAGATCGACCCGGATAACATCCATACACCAAGTGTTTATGTTCAGCGCCTGATCAAGGGTGAACATGAAAAACGTATTGAACAGCGTACCATCCGTGAAGCCTGAGTAAAGGGAGAAAAGCTAATGTCTTGGGATCGTAACCAAATGGCTGCCCGTGCAGCTCAGGAACTTGAAGACGGAACATATGTGAATCTCGGAATTGGTATTCCGACACTTGTTTCAAATTATATTCCAGAAGGTGTTGACGTAACACTGCAATCTGAAAATGGTATGCTTGGAATGGGACCATTCCCAACCGAGGATGAAATTGATGCCGACCTGATCAATGCCGGTAAACAGACCATCACAGAACTGGATCGTACCAGCTATTTTAATTCTGCCGATAGCTTTGCCATGATCCGCGGCGGCCATATCGCGCTTTCTATTCTAGGCGCAATGGAAGTTTCCGAAACCGGTGATCTTGCCAACTGGATGATACCGGGAAAGCTTGTGAAGGGAATGGGCGGCGCTATGGATCTGGTGGCTGGCGTGAAGCGCGTTGTCATCATCATGGATCATGCGAATAAAGCAGGCGAAAGCAAGCTTCTTAAAGCCTGTACTTTGCCGCTTACCGGTAAAGCCGTGGTTGATCGTGTCATCACTGGACTGGGTGTTTTCGATGTAGTTGAAGGCGGGCTTAAAATTGTGGAGCTAGCCCCTGATGTCACAATGGAAGAAGTTCTCTCAAAAACCGAAGCAACTATTGTTGACTAGGTAACGCATTGACGTGTCATGGAAAAAGGCTGCCTTTCGGCGGCCTTTTTTTTATGTTCGCATCCGAAATGAAATCGTTTAGGCGGATGAATGCTCTAAGCGCATTGCTGCAATGCAATCTTTCTTCTTTTAGTTTGTTAGCAAGCGAACTAAAATAGGCCAATGTCTTCACATCGTCTGATTCTTCGCCCCTTCACTGAGGCCCCCGCCGCTCTTCAAGCGGCTATTTTAATGATCATTGGCTGCGCTTTTCTGGCGATACTCGGTGGATTGATCCGATTGATCTCAGATAGTGGCATGCCGGTTTTTGAAATTGTCTTTCTTCGAAATCTTGCAGGCCTCCTTGTCTTGGCCCCGTGGTTTATGAAGAATGGTATTTCCGGATTGAAGACCGGACGGCCTGGATTGTTTCTTGTGCGCGGTACTTTTGGATTTATTTCCATGCTGGCCTGGTTCTACACAGTAACAGTCCTTCCGCTGGCTGAAGCCGTTGCATTGAATTTTACGGCCCCCATTTTTGGGACTTTGCTTGCCATTGTCGTTTTGAAGGAAGTGGTTCGATTCCGCCGCTGGATGGCCATATTGGTGGGTTTTATTGGCGCAATGATCATTTTACGACCCGGTGCTATTGAAATGAGTATGGGCGCATATGCCGCGATCTTTGCTGCGGCAACAATGGCTTGTTCGGTGACCTGCGTGAAAATGTTGTCGGGCACAGAGAGTACACCATCCATTGTTGCGTGGACCCAGATCATTATCTTGCCCATGTCGCTGATCCCAGCCATTCTTGTGTGGCAGACACCAACGCTGGACCAATTGTTCATCGTCGTTGGTATCGGAATTTGCGCAACGTTGGGGCATCTGTTCTTTACTCGCGCTTTTGCGCTTGCGGATTCCACCTATGTGCTGCCTTTTGATTTCTTCCGACTTGTATTTTCGGCAATCATTGGTTTTGCATTCTTTAGTCAGACTCCTGATATGTTTGTATGGATTGGCGCGGCGGTGATTTTTACCTCTTCCGTATATATCGCTATGCGAGAAGTCCGGGTGAATAAGGGGGGCAATGCCAACAAAAGTGCTGGAAATGCAAAAGCAACGGCCTCGAAAATGGGTCAGGGACAGTGAGTGATGCTGCGCAGAAATTAGGACGTTGGCTTAGTTTTTGGGAGAGCATTTCTGATAATAGCAAAGGCATTCTGTGGACCCTTTTAGGCGGCTTTCTTTTTTCCTGCATGAGTCTGGGGATCAAGTATCTCGGGCAGAGTATGGATAGTTTTCAAATAGGGTTCTTGCGGGCTTTGTTCGGATTGATCGCCATTCTTCCTTTTGCCTTGAGGCGTGGATTTGCACCGCTACGCACAAACATACTTAAAATGCATTTTGCCCGCTCCTGTGTCGGGATAACAGGGATGCTCTGTATATTCTACGCCATTACCCATATGCCCCTTGCGGACGCTGTGGCTCTGACTTTTACCCGTCCATTGTTTTTGATAATCCTGGCGGTCCTTCTGTTGGGCGAGATTGTTCGGTGGCGTCGTTGGCTGGCAACATTTGTCGGCTTCATGGGTGTTCTGATTATGGTGCAGGCAAATGCCGAAATTGGGATTGCGTCTGCAGTGGCTCTATTCGGAGCGTTGATGATCGCTTTGGTTTCTGTTTTTTTGAAGAAACTGAGCCGAACCGAAAATCCTACAACCATGATGTTTTATTTTGGCATCTTTGGCTCATTGATCGCTTTTGTCCCTGCCTCCCAGATATGGGTTACCCCGACATGGGAGCAATTGGCAATCCTTGCGCTTGTCGCCTCCGTGGGCTCAGGCGCCAATTTCTGTGCGATACGAGGGATCAGTATTGCGGAGGCAACTGCGGTAGCCCCATTTGACTATATGCGGCTGATTTTTTCTGGAATTTTGGGTTTTATTTTGTTCTACGAAATCCCGAGCGCCTGGATGATCCTTGGCGCAGGAATCATTATCGGTTCAAGCCTCTACATTGTTCGCCGTGAAGCGGGTTTGAAAAAAACGGAAAAAGGTAAATCGGTATAAAACCCTTAAGACGGATCACCGTTTTCCTCTATCAAATGGCGTTTCATAATGGGTATTTGTGTGATCAGGAAAATCACATTCAGACCCAAAATTCCCCAAACCCTGAAAATAATCCAATAATCTGAAGCAAACTGACGCACAATTTCATTGAGTAGTGCCAGGGCAATCATAAATAAACCAAGCCGGAAGGTGAGCTTTTTCCAACCATCCTCGTCAATTTCCAGCATGCTTCCGAACACGATGCTTAAAAGAGATTGATTCCAAATTAGGCCTCCCAACAAAACAATGCCGCAAAGTGCATTGGTCAGAGATACTTCAATTTTGATAAACTCTTCGTCTCCCAGTGCCAAGGTAAGGCCACCAAAGACCAAAACAAATAGCAGGGATACGCTTGGTAAAATGGGGATTTTATGGGTGAGTATCCAAGACACAACAAAAGAAACGATAACGGCGGCAAGCAAGACACCGGTCGCAATAAATATGTCATAGAGTTCATCTGTGATGAAAAACAGGATTAAAGGCCCTAGGTCAATGCATAGTTTAAGAACAGGCGAGACCTGTTCTTCCTTCTTCTTTGAATTTGCCGTCATTACCTAGTCCCCGTGAAATACCCCTACTTGCCACTATACATAACTTTGTTTGTATTCAAATAGGTTTACACATCAAGTGTTACAGGGAAATAGTGACGCCCCGGTTTATAGTCAAATCGAAGCAGTGTTTTCGAATATCGTCAAGAAGCGTCTTTGTGCTCTTCTTTATCAAGAAAGATGCGGGCTTTCTGACGATGTTCTTCGGTGATGTATTTCTTTGCCGTGGCAATGGCCGCCATAAGAACACTGGCATCATCTGTGAAGCCAAGGCCTGCAATAAAATCAGGAATAACATCAGCTGGCATAATGAAATAGGCTAAGGCACCAAACAGCACGGCTTTGACAAATGCCGGGCTTTTTCCATCCATTGCGCAGTAAAAGCTGGAGGTCACATCATCGGCAAAGGGAATTTTCCCAATGTTGCTGCGTAATTTCAGCGCAAACTCTCGCATTACAAGGCGTTTGTCGCTTTGCATCTTGTCCGCATCAAAAGCGGAAATATCGTCATCATCCTTTAGCATAGTCCTGTATATGACTATCGCGCATATCTTTGCAATATGTGGATCTTTTCTTTTTGCTCAGGGAAGTGTATTCAAGGGCATCATTTTTAAAACACATGTTAGAAAATCAGGAGATTGAGAATGGATATTAGCGGAAAAGCAGCCATTGTAACCGGTGGTGCATCCGGTCTTGGCGCAGCCACAGCCAGTGCCCTTGCAGAAGCTGGCGCTAAAGTCGCAATCTTTGACATGAATATGGATCTTGCCAAGGAGGTTGCTGCTGAAATCGGTGGTACTGCCGTTTCTGTGAATGTATCCGATGACGCCTCAGTCGACGCAGCCTTCAACACGGCCCGTGATGCTCATGGCCCAGCGCGTATCCTTGTTAATTGTGCGGGTATTGGCCCTGCTGCAAAAACGGTTTCAAGCCGTGGTATGCATCCTTTGGATAAGTTTGAGCAGGTTATCGGCGTTAATCTGATCGGCACTTTTAACTGTCTGCGCCGTGCCGCGGACGATATGTCTAAGATGGATGGTATGGAAAGCGGGGAGCGGGGCGTTTGTATCAACACGGCATCTGTCGCAGCCTATGACGGTCAAATAGGCCAAGCAGCCTACGCGGCGTCAAAAGGCGGTATTGTTGGTATGACCCTTCCTATCGCGCGTGATCTGGCTAATCTGGGTGTTCGGGTTATGACGATTGCGCCTGGTCTTTTCGAAACTCCGCTTCTCATGGGCCTTCCAGAGGAAGTTCAGGATGCACTCGGTGCCAGTGTTCCTTTTCCAAGCCGTTTAGGCAGCCCAACTGAATACGCGGCCCTTGCTCGCCATATCTGCGAAAACCAGATGTTGAACGGTGAAGTGATCCGTCTTGATGGTGCTATTCGTATGGCGCCAAAATAAGAATGAATACCGGCGGCTCTTTTAAGGGTCGCCGACCTTATTCATGAAAGTGGCGAGTTTGGCATCTTTGTGGCTAAATCCGCCAACATCGTGAGTTGTTAATATAGCATCCACCCGATTATAGACATTAAACCATTCAGGATGGTGATCCATTTTCTCCGCCATCAGAGCGACTTTTGTCATAAATCCGAAAGCATCATTGAAATTTCGGAATTTGAAGTTTTTCTGAATAGCATCCCGATCTTTTACACGGCTCCACCCTGCTAGCTTGGCAATTTCGGCGTCTGCTGTTTCTTTATTCAATTTCTCTGTCATTTTCTGTCTTCGCCTCTTTTCCAATACACTGTATATGTTGCCCCCAAATGCACCTGTCCAGTTAGGAAAGCTATATGGTGAAAGTGTTATTCGTCTGTCTTGGCAATATTTGTCGGTCCCCTTCTGCGGAAGCGGTATTTCGCGCGCTGGTGAAAGCGGAGGGATTGGAGGGTAAAATCTCGACGGATTCTGCGGGGACCGGGGCATGGCATGTGGGGAATTCACCTGATGATCGGGCCCAATTGGTGGGGAAGAGCAGAGATATTCACATGTCCGATTTACGGGCAAGGCAGGCAAGCGAGCAGGATTTCACTGTCTTTGATTACATTTTGGCGATGGATCAGAGTAATCTGGCCAACCTCAACCGTATGAAGCCCAGGAATTTTGGCGGCCATCTTGCTTTGATGTTGGATTTCAGTGCCAAGCATGATGGTGAAGTTCCGGATCCCTATTATGGGGATTTAACCGATTATGAGCATGTCTTTGATCTGTTGGAACCAGCAGCTAAAGGCCTGCTCCAACATATTCGTTCAACCAGAAATATTTGAAGAACCCAATTGAAATGACGAAAATCAGTGAGATAAGCCGCAACTGGTGGCATGAAGAAACCGAAGGCGTCGCGTTCACCCATGCGCTGGATATGAAGAAGTTGCATGAAGAACAAAGCCCTTTTCAGAAAATCGAGATTTTTGAGCATGAAACATTTGGTCGGATTCTAACGCTTGATGGTTTAGTGCAGGCGTCTGAGGCGGATGAATTTATGTATCATGAGATGGCGGTTCACGTACCGCTGCTCGGTCGCAAGCGGGAAAATGCGAGTGTGCTGATCGTTGGTGGCGGCGATGGCGGTATTCTTCGTGAGGTTCTGGTCCATGATTTTGTGACCCGCGTTGTCATGGTTGAGATTGATGAGCGGGTAGTGGAGCTGTCCAAGGAATATCTGAATATTCATGGAAACTATAATGATCCGCGGGTGGAGCTGGTCATTGGTGACGCCGCAGATTATATGCGTGGCGCTCGATCAGAAGGCGATAAATTCGATTTGATTGTCTTGGATTTAAGCGAACCTGTGGGGCCGTCTTCAACTGTTTTTACTGAAGAATTTTGCGAGAATTTCTCCGCATGCATTACGGATGACGGCGTGGTTCTGGATAGCGACAGCATTTTTGTCGGTAAAGATCGTGCGTATTTTCTGCAGGAACTCTGCGGTGACAAGGATCAAAACCTGGTCAGCATTATGCAGAATAAAAAACTACTTCCGCATGTTGCGGGTTACCGTTCCATTGTTCAGCTTTATCCTGCTGCCGAGTTTGGGTTTTTTCTATATAGCAATGATGGTCATGATTATTCCAAACCTGTAAGCGACCATACGGGCCGGCATTATAACGCTGACCTTCATACAGCTTCTTTCGCTTTGCCGACCTGGTGGAAAACCAATCTTGGTTTTTAAATGGAGTTTGCGATTTCTACCTGTTCATCGAGGTCAAAGATGATTTCTTCAGTATGAATGGCGCCAGAATGCGCCAGATGACTTGAGAAAAGAGTAAAGTTTTTGATCGGAACCTGGTCCGTTTTAAAAAGCGCATTGTCGGACAAATACTGGCGAACCCTTTCATAAGACGATAAATGAATGCGGGCCAAGGTAACATGAGGCTTAAAACGCCGGTCTTCAAATTGAAAACCGGCATTTTCCAAAGCCGTCGCTACTTTTTGTTGAAGGCGCTGGAGATCTTCTGAGGTTGAGACCCCCGCCCATAATATGCGGGCGCGCTTATTGTTTCCAAAAACATCCACCCCCTCAAGATTTATCTGAAATTCCGGATGCCTGATACGACCAAGAGCCGCACCGATATCCGGCAGTTCAGAATTTGGAACCTCTCCCAGGAAAGAGAGGGTAATGTGAGCATTCCCCTCTGGTATCCATTTGGCTTCTGGTATGCCGCCGCGCAAGGTTGCGACCCTTTGTTGAATTTCCTCTGGCAATTGAAGGGCAACAAAAAGTCGCATGATGAGAACCTCCTACGGACAGGGATACGGGTGCTGTTTATGTATTTCTTCTATACTCTTTAGGATGTTATCAGAAAGTTCAATGTCAAGGCTTCCGATATTTGTTTTCAGTTGATCAAGCGTTGTTGCGCCGATGATATTGGAGGTAACAAAGCGTCGTGAAGTGACGTAGGCGAGGGCCATTTGTGACGGATCAAGGCCGTTTTCACAAGCCAAATCAACATACTGTTTTGTTATCTGGTGAGCGACTTCAGTTGAATAACGGACAAAGCGGGTAAAGAGAGAAAACCGAGATCCTTCCGGCATTTTGCCATCCAGATATTTACCGCTAAGCATTCCCATGGCGAGGGGTGAATAGGCCAGAAGGCCGCAATTTTCCCGAATAGAAACCTCAGCAAGACCCACTTCATAGGACCTGTTCAGAAGACTATAAGGATTTTGAACGGAGACAACGCGGGGGAGATCGTATTTTTCGGCTAGATGCAGAAATCGCATGGTGCCCCACGCACTTTCGTTGGAAAGACCGATATGGCGGATTTTTCCGCTTTTGACAAGATCGCCGAGTGCTTCCAGGGTTTCCAGAATGTCGATGGCATCTTCTTCTTCCACATGATTGTAGCCGAGCTTGCCAAAGTAATTGGTTGTGCGTTCTGGCCAGTGGAGTTGATACAGATCTATATAATCTGTTTGCAGACGCGTGAGGCTATCATCAACCGCGGCTTTCAAATGTCGACCATGCAGGCGGGAAATCTCATCATTTCCGCGAAAATAGGTATTGTCTGATTTGCCGACCGCTTTTGTCGCCAGGATGATCTTATCCCTGTCCTGCCGATTTTTAAGCCAAGTGCCGATATAACGTTCCGACAATCCTGCGGTTTCTTGGCGAGGCGGTACAGGATACATTTCTGCAGTATCAATAAAGTTGATACCGCTATCCAAAGCAAAATCAAGCTGTTGGTGAGCTTCTGCTTCGCTGTTCTGCTCACCCCAGGTCAT
>PJEL010000288.1_pt1 | contig 60156 bp, 46 predicted proteins | sample 1853271 | NCBI WGS metagenome assembly PJEL01 (sample SAMN08108733, study PRJNA415343) | Invertebrate metagenome, whole genome shotgun sequencing project. | host: Globobulimina | place: Sweden: Gullmar Fjord | collected 2015-08
CCGAACTCGGTCGTGAAACCCCTTAGCGCCGATGGTACTGCGTCTTAAGGCGTGGGAGAGTAGGTCGCTGCCAGGTCTTCCAAAGGGATGACGGCTCAAACCGGCGTTCGCCGCTTGGCGGCGCTCCCCTCGGTCGCTGGTCCTCACTGCGTTCGTCCGGAAGCAGAACTTCAAAAAAAATCCAAAAACCAAATCACAATCCCTATCCCCACCCACACCACCGACGCGGGGTGGAGCAGTCCGGTAGCTCGTCAGGCTCATAACCTGAAGGTCGTTGGTTCAAATCCAACCCCCGCAACCAGCTCAAATTGACTCAGCCCGTCGCCGTTTTCGGCGGCGGGCTTTGTCACGCCGGCGACAAACGCCAGGAGCCCGGCCAGGTCGCCTGTCATACGGGCTTTCAACGCACCGTCCTCGGGGACGAGGACCACAGAATCTATGAGAGATCGCATGACATCGGCGGCCGCATCGCGGGCGCCGTCATCATTCAAGGCGTCATAGAGGCGAGTAAGTCGGTCCGCGTAGACTGTCGCCATGGTGGGGTGGAGGAGGGGAAAGGGCGTATCTGCTTCTCTCAGCTCCACTTCCAAATGCTCCTTACGCTTCTCAAGCTCTTGCATCTCCGCCACGATAATCTGTGCGGAGCCACCCTCGGTCAGAGCATCCAGCAATTTGCGAAGCTTTTTGTCGATCCTCGGGAGTTCGGCCTTCTTTCCATCAAGGGATGCATTGGCTTGCATCCGGGCCCGGTTCACTTCCTCCGTAAACGCCTTGCTGAACTGTGCGAAACTCTCAGGCTCGAAAAGCTCGCGTCTGATGCCCTTCAGTACCGCGTTCTCCAGAACTTCGCGGCGAATGGACAGGTTGTTGTCGCAAGTGCCCTTGTTCCGGTTATTGGAGCAGTTGAGATACTCCTTCGCGCTAACAACATAGCTGCCGCCACAGCAACCGCATTTGATCAGCCCCGAGAGCAGGTAACGAGGGCGCCGCCGGTCGCGGAAGTGATTGTCGCCTTGTTTGGTGTATTTGCCGTTGATAGATTTCTGCCGACTTTTGACCCGCTCCCACAGAGCTTGGTTGATGATCCTTTGTTCGGGAACTTCCTTGATGACCCACACGTCGGGCGGATTGAGCCGCGACACGCGTTTGCCGCTTTCCGGGTCTTTCATATACCGCAGCCGGTTCCAAACTAGGCGGCCGATATAAAGCTCATTGTTGAGGATGCCGGTGCCACGCTTGAAATGACCGTGAATGGTGGTTGGCCCCCAAGCTTTGCCGGATGGACAAGGTGTTCCTTCGCCGTTTAACTCGATGGCAATGGCGCGCGGCGCTTTGCCGTCGGCATACTCTTCGAATATGTGCCGGACGATTGCTGCCTGCTCATCGTTGATGATCCGCTCACCGCGAATAGGCTCGCCATCGGCAGTGAATTTCTTGACCACATCGTAGCCATAACTATTGCCACCGCCAGACTTGCCCGCCTCCACACGTCCGCGCAGGCCCCGCCGCGTCTTGTCGGCAAGGTCCTTGAGAAAGAGGGCGTTCATCGTGCCCTTGAGGCCGACATGAAGGTCCGAGATCTCGCCTTCGGACAGGGTGACGATCTTTACGCCTGCGAAGACCATACGCTTGTAGACGCCGGCAATGTCTTCCTGGTCCCGGCTCAGACGATCCATCGCCTCTGCGAGAATGACATCGAAGCGTCCGGACAGAGCGGCGGCAATCAGGTCCTGAATGCCGGGCCGCATAAGGCTCGCGCCCGAGATGGCATGATCCGTGTAGCTATCGATAACCGCCCAGCCTTCGCGCTCGGCATATTCCCGGCACAACCGAAGCTGATCATCAATCGAGGCTTCCCGCTGATTGTCCGATGAATATCGGGCGTAGATCGCGACTTTGGTCATAGTGGCTCGTCCCCATTTTCCGGCTCAATATCCTGTGGCTCGTTATCATTTGCCGCCTGTTCGAGAAACTCCCGCGCTGCCTGCCGTCCTAGTATCCTAGCAATCTCCAAAACGCGCGGATCGACAGGATTCCCCGATCCATTGGCAAAATCGCGCGGGATCGGATCATTGTCGTTCGCGGCGGCATCGAGATCGAGCCATACGCTCGGTTTCTCCCTGGAAACCATCCTGCCTCCTTTCCTGAGCCGGTGGGCCCAAATTTAAGGAGACAAAAGAAACGACAACGTGTCAAATAGAATAACGCAATAATACCAATAAGTTAAGTCCTATTCACGCCCATCCGATCAAATTCTATTCCGCCTACGTCTTATTCAGTCCAAGTCAATCCGGTTGAGTTTCTTCTGTAATTTTTTTGGAAGGCGGAGCATTACGCGGCCTCGATGCGTTTGACCTTGATCTTTCGTTCCAGGTCACGCGATTGGGCGAGGTCGAAGGCCAACTGCATGCCGAGCCAGGTTTCCGGAGTCGAGCCGAACGCCTTCGACAGCCGGTAGGCCATTTCGATGGAAACGGACACCTTCTCGTTCACGAGGTTGGAAAGTGTTTGGCGTCCGATGCCAAGCCTCTTTGCCCCCTCGGTGACCGACAGGTCCAGGGGTTTCAGGCAATCCTCGCGCACAATGGCGCCCGGATGCACAGGATTTTTCATCGCCATGTCAGAACCTCCTAGTGATAATCCAGATAATCGACTTCTACCGCGTGCCCGCTCTCGAACCGAAATGTCACCCGCCAATTGCCCGAGACCGAGACCGCATAATGGCCCTTCATGCTGCCCTTGAGCCGGTGCAACCGAAAGCCGGGCAGGTCCATTCCTTCAGGCCCACTACTTCGGTCCAATGCCGTCAGGATACGCGCAAGCTTTGCGACGTGGCCCGGCGCGATTTTCGCCGCGCGTCCGTCTTCATAAAGCGCTTTCAAGCCGCGATGGCGGAACGATTTGATCACTCCTCAAGTGTACGGTGTCAATCGACAGATGTCAATACCCCATTGCCTGCTCAAGCTAAATTGCCGTCCGCCTCTTTCCGCGTGTCGTAGCTTTATCCTGTTTCCATCATGCCAATCACACACTTATACTTGACGTTCCGCGCATAGTTGCTGGTACCGAATAGAATGCCGCCTCAAGGCGAGTGATCGCCAATCCCCGCAGTCTGAATCCTTCGCAGGTCACCGCCACCCAAGCGGCCTTGATTTGCCGGCTTGTCTACCGGGGGCGCTTCCGCCGGCAACCTTGGCCTTCAGCTTTTTTCCCTTGGCTGCGCCATTCCTCGCGAGACAAAAAAGCCTTGGCCTTCGGTCCTTCGCTGCGCTGCGGCCGCTAATGCGGTGCAGGCGTCTCCGCCTCCCGGCTAACGACAGCCATCAAGGCCGCGATGGGCGCGGCTACCAAAGCGAAGGATCAGACAAATGGCTACCATCGGCACATTCACTCAAACCAAAGACGGCTTCACCGGCACCATTCGCACTCTGGCGCTCAACGTCAAAGCCAAGATCGTTCCCGACGAGCACAAGTCCAACGAGGCCGCTCCCGACTTCCGGATCTTCTCCGGCACCGTCGAACTGGGCGCAGGCTGGAAGCGCACCGCCAAGAATGGCGAGCAACGTGAATACGTCTCTCTCAAACTCGATGACCCGAGCTTCCCCGCCGCGATCTACGCCAATCTGGTGCAGACCGAGGGTGCTGAGAACGTCCACAGCCTCATCTGGAGCCGCTAGTCTCACAGCTCCATCGGCACAAGGCGCACCGCTCCGGCGGTGCGCCTTTTCTGTGTTTTAGACATGTAGAAATCAAGCAATCTCACTCATTGATCTCTTGCCGAGCCTCGTAAACGGGTCTCGGCCATTTGGCTTCCGTCCCTCGCGCGCCGCGTCCACAATGGACAAAATAGCCCAAATAGCTTATTGGGATTTGCCATGAAATCAATGTCTGCCAAGGAAGCCAAGAACGGCTTCGGCTTGCTCTTGGATACCGCCCGGGCGGAGCCTGTGACGATCGAGAAGCATGGCCGACCCGTTGTCGTGGTTCTGTCCACCGAAGAGTATGAACGGTTGGTTAGTCGCCCCGCTCGCAAAAGGGAAGGTCCGGCTGATGGCACGGACAAGGACGGCGGACGAAAACCGCAACGGATCAGAATTGGAAAAGCAAGAGCGCGATGACCGAGACATTTTACGAACAGCCAATTCTGAATTCGCCCTATGCGGAACCGACGCGTCATCACGCGTTGGACGAGGATGGCCAGCCTACTGACAATCCCCCGGTCGCCGGCAGGCGTCGCTCCGAACGAATTTCTCCCGTTCCCAAATCTAGAAAGCAGCGCGCCAAGACCGATAAGAATCAGAAAGCGCTCGACTTGAACGTCGACGACGGCGTTTCCACGGAAGAGCAGGAATACGGTAGGCCGATTATCAACGAAATCCGGTCTCGCGTGGCGGACTGGCGCAGGCTGCCGAGCCAGTCTGACTGGGGTGTGACGCCCGCCACCGCCCGCTTGTTACAGTACTGGCGGCATCACGACTTTCAAGGCGTTCGTCCGTTCTTTTGCCAGATCGAGGCGGTCGAAACGATCATCTGGCTCACGGAGGTTGCCCGGAACCAAAAGACCCACAAGCGCTTTTGGGACCATATCCAGCGCGCCAACGAGCAGGCCAATCCAAACCTGATCCGACTCGCCCTGAAGATGGCGACCGGTGCGGGCAAGACGACTGTTATGGCCATGCTGATGGCTTGGCAGACAGTTAACGCAGTTCGCTCACCTACAGCCAAGCTGTTCACACGCGGCTTCCTGATCGTTACACCGGGCATCACCATCCGCGACCGTCTGCGTGTTTTGCAGCCCAACGATCCCGACAGCTACTATAAGACCCGCGAACTCGTCCCCGCCGACATGCTGGAGGACATCAACAAGGCAAAGATTGTCATCACCAACTATCACGCTTTCCAACTGCGCGAGCTGATGGACACCAACAAGGTCGGCAAGTCCCTTTTGCAAGGGCGCGGCGACGCCCTTAAAACCCAGGAAACCGAAGGCCAAATGGTGCGCCGGGTCGCGGAAGAGCTGATGGGGTTCAAGAATATCGTCGTTATCAATGACGAGGCCCATCACTGTTACCGTGAAAAACCGGATAACGAGGACATCGCCGACCTGAAGGGTGACGAGAAAAAGGAAGCGGAAGCGGAGAACAAGGCCGCTCGTGTCTGGATCAACGGAATCGAGGCCTTCAAACGCAAGCTTGGCGTCCGCGCTGTTTATGACATGTCGGCAACACCATTTTTCCTGAGTGGATCGGGCTGGGCTGAAGGAACGCTTTTTCCATGGACGGTCAGCGATTTTTCTCTGATCGACGCCATTGAATGCGGCATCGTCAAACTGCCGCGCGTGCCGGTGGCCGATAACATTCCTGGTGCGGACGTGCCGATCTTCCGGAATTTGTGGGACCATATCGGCAAGGACATGCCGAAAAAGGGCAAGCAGGTCGGCGATCCGCTGGAAATTCCCGACATACTCAAAACGGCGTTGCACGCCCTCTACAAGCACTACGAAGAAACCTACGAAGAGTGGGAACGCGCCGGAATAGAAACGCCGCCCGTATTCATCGTGGTTTGTAACAACACGTCCACGTCGAAGCTGGTCCATGAATGGATTTCGGGTTGGCAGAGGCCGAACGAGGACGGCGAAGAAATTTTTGAGCATCACGGTCACCTGAAGTTGTTTCGCAATTTCGATGGGCACGGCAATCCTTTCCCGCGCCCAAACACACTTTTGATAGATAGCCAACAGATCGAGTCCGGCGAAGCACTGGACAAAAACTTCCGCGCCATGGCGGCTACGGAGATTGAGCAGTTCAAACGGGATCGTAAGCAGCGTGGCGATCATGGCGAGATATCTGATGCGGAACTCCTGCGCGAGGTTATGAATACCGTCGGCAAGAAAGACCGGCTTGGGGAACAGGTGCGCTGTGTCGTCTCCGTATCCATGTTGACGGAAGGCTGGGACACCAACACAGTCACACATATCCTCGGCATACGGGCCTTTGGCACCCAGCTCCTATGCGAGCAAGTCGTTGGGCGAGGATTACGCCGCTATTCCTACGAGTTGAATGACGACGACCTGTTCAATGTCGAATATGCCGACATCATGGGCATTCCCTTTGACTTCACAGCCAAGCCGCAAGTCGCGCCGGTTAAGCCGCCCAAGAAGACGACCCGTGTTGCCGCCGTTAAGGAACGGGCCGCGCTGGAAATTGTTTTCCCGCGCGTGAGTGGATACCGGGTCGATCTGCCGGAAGAAAAACTAACGGCGCAGTTCACCGAAGATTCGAAGTTCGTACTAACCCCGGAAATGGTTGGCCCCGGCCAAACCCTGATGGAAGGGATCGTTGGCGAAGGCGTGATGATCTCCGCCGCCGAGGCGCAGGCCAAGCGGCCCAGCACCATTGCATACGATCTCGCCAAACTCCTGCTTTACAAATATTTCAAGGACGCGGACGGCGAGCCCAAGCTGCACCTGTTCTGGCAAATTCAGCGCATTGCCCGACGCTGGCTTAATGAGGGGTATCTGGACTGCAAAGGCGACACCGGACAATGGATGCTTGAGTACCTGAGTGTTGGCAACCAGGCCGCCGAACGCATCTACAACGCCATCGTCAATTCGATTGGCGATAAGCGCAGGGTGAAGGCCGTCCTCGATCCCTACAATCCGAAATCCTCAACGGCTCATGTGGGTTTTTCCACGACCAAGGACTTGTGGACCACCGCTTCCAACAAGTGCCACATCAACTATGTCGTGCTGGATAGCGATTGGGAGGCCGAGTTCGCCCGCGTGGCCGAGCAGCACCCAGCCGTCATTTCCTATGTGAAGAACCAGGGTCTCGGATTGGAAATTCCCTATAAGGACGGTTCGACGGCGCGCATCTACATCCCGGATTTCATTGTTGAGCTTGATGATGGGCACGGCCCGGACGATCCGCTTCACCTTGTCGTCGAGGTGAAAGGCTACCGCCATGAAAACGTGAAGCTCAAATCGGAAACGGTGCGCACCCAGTGGGTTCCCGGCGTCAACAATCTTGGCCTCTATGGCCGATGGGCATTCGAGGAATTCAGTGACGTTTATGACATGGATAAAGAGTTCAAGGCACTGATCGAAAAGGCGCTGAGTAAGCATAGCGATAGTTCAATACAAGAAGTGGAGACGACCTGATGGCAAGAAGAACAAAAAAGGGGCCGAAGCAGGTTGAAACACTCACTCATGACGAGGCGAGGCGGAAGAACATCCCGACGGCGGAGTTACAATCAGCAGCCCAGCGGGCGGAAGAGATTAATCCGTTTAAGCCGGTGACTTACCGGCGTGAAAACCCATTGCCAATAGGTGAAACCCGTCCGCGTGACGCGGACCTCGATCCGCAGATTGTCTGGAAAGGGGCGACCCTACGACTGAGCTCGGATCAGATCGAGCAATTGACCGAAACCGGCAGGCTCGAAATTGGTGACGCGCAACTCGTCTGGCGCGGCAAGGATCAACAGGACTGGTCCGATCTCGTCGTGCAGGCGCCGCCGCTCTATATTCAGGAAAAAATCCATCCCAAGGCGATCATCGAGGATCTGAAACGTCAGACTAAGGAGCGGCAGGAGGCAGAAGCCGACATACCGGACCTCTTTGCGGACTTCAACGGCATTGATCCGGAGGCCAAGACCGAATTCTATCAACACGACCAAAACTGGCAGAACCGCATGATCCTGGGCGACAGCCTACAGGTGATGGCAAGCCTGGCGGAGCGCGAAGGCCTGCGCGGTCAGGTCCAGTGCATCTATTTCGATCCGCCTTATGGGATCAAGTTCGGTTCTAACTGGCAAGTTTCTACGCGATCCCGCGACGTGAAGGATGGAAAGCTTGATCAAATCAGTCGTGAACCAGAACAGGTGAAGGCGTTTCGTGACACCTGGTCAGATGGCATTCACTCATACATGACTTATTTGCGCGATCGATTGACCGCGATGCGTGACCTTCTCACAGAGAGCGGGTCCATCTTTGTACAAATTGGCGATGAGAATGTTCATAGAGTTAGATCGTTATTAGACGAGATTTTCGGCGACGAGAATTTTATTAGCTGCATTACATTCAAGAAAACGGGTGGCCAAAGTACGATTGCCATCCCCAATGTGACTGATTTTATACTTTGGTTTGCAAGAGATAAACCCAAACTGAAGGTTCGGCCGCTTTTTGTAGAGAAGTCGCCGGGTGATGAAGGGGCGACTAATTACACTTGGATCGAAGACGAATGTGGGCATCGCAGATCGCTGACTGCGAAAGAAAAAGATGGGCGGGATCAAGTGCCAAATGGAGCTGCATTTCTCCAGCCGTACCCAATGTTTTCCGACGGACCTTCGGCACGAGATAAACAATACACCTGGAGGCGTGAGAATTTTGAACCTTCCAGCAATGCGCATTGGAAAACTCATGGCGACGGAATCGAGCGGTTAGACAAAGCGGACCGCCTGCTAGCCCAGGGAAAGACACTTAGATTTGTGAATTATCTAAGCGACTATAGCATTACCCCAATCCTAAATATTTGGACGGACACTCAAACAAGTGGGTTCGGGGCGGACCGTTTGTACGTCGTTCAAACTTTACCCAAGGTTATTGAACGATGTGTTTTGATGGCTTCCGATCCTGGCGATCTGGTGCTTGATCCCACCTGCGGTTCCGGCACGACTGCGCTTGTGGCGGAGCAATGGGGGCGACGCTGGATCACGATTGATACATCTCGTGTTTCGCTGGCTCTCGCGCGTGCCCGGCTAATGGGTGCGCGGTACTCCTATTACTATCTGGCAGACAGTTCAGAAGGTTACGAAAAAGAGCAAGAGCTTACCGGAAAAGTCCAGCCGGTGACACAAACGCACGGCGACATTCGCCAAGGTTTCGTTTATGAGCGCGTCCCACACATCATGTTGCGAACCATCGCCAACAACGCGGAAATCGATGTCATTTGGGAGAACGACCAAGAACAGCTCGAATCTCTCCGAGAAAGCCTGAACGCCGCTGTTGATGAGTCTTGGGAAGAGTGGGATATCCCCCGGGAAGCCGAAGAGAGCTGGTCTGATGCTACTCGAACAACCCATGCCGATTGGTGGGCGCTACGCATCGCCCGGCAGAAGGAGATTGATGCCTCCATCGCCAAAAAGGCCGATGTCGAACTCCTATATGACCGGCCCTATGAGGACAAATCGAAGGTCCGCGTCGCTGGTCCCTTCACGGTAGAAAGTCTCTCGCCCCACCGTGTCATCCCCGCCGATGAAGAAGAACTGAGTGATCTGATCGACGCCGCCCAAGGCAAACGGGAGCGGAAAGAGGCGCCACTCAATGATTTCACTCAGATGGTGCTGGAAAACCTGAAGTCCGCCGGCGTGCACCAGGCGGCCAAGGATGACCGCATCACTTTCACGAGTGTGGAAGGATGGCCGGGCGGGTACATCGCCGCCGAGGGCCATTTCCTGGAAGGCGAAACTGAAAGACGTGCAGCGATCTTCATCGGCCCGGAATTCGGAACCGTCACCCGCGCCGACTTGACGGCGGCGGCGCGTGAAGCGCTCGACGCCCGATTTGACGCGCTCATTGCCTGCGGCTTTAACTTTGATGCCCACACATCGGAACTGACAAAACTCGGCCCGCTGCCGATCCTGAAAGCCAAGATGAACCCCGATCTGCATATGTCGGAGGAACTCAAGAACACCGGCGCTGGCAACTTGTTCGTCGTCTTCGGCGAGCCCGACATAGAGTGGAAATTTGACGACGACGGCAAGATCGTCGTCGAGGTGCTGGGCATCGACGTGTTCGACCCCAAAACTGGCGAGGTCCGCGCCAGCGGCAAGGACGACATCGCCGCCTGGTTCATCGACACCGATTACAATGAAGAAAGCTTTTTTGTCCGCCATGCCTATTTCATGGGCGCGAACGACCCCTACAAGTCACTCAAAACGAGCTTGAAGGCGGAGATCGACAAGGAGGCCTGGGAAACTCTTTATCGCGACACATCCCGTCCGTTTGCACGCCCCTCGACAGGGCGCTTCGCCGTCAAGGTCATCAACCACTTCGGCGACGAAGTGATGAAAGTGTTTGGGGTGTAAGGAGGGGATATGGCGCGACAACTAACAACTAACAGGCAAATTGATGCGTTCATCAATAAGGTCATTGTTGAAGCTAATCATCATTCTCCAGGAGTAGCCCAGATAATAATGCCACTTTCCCAAGCGGTGAGAGGCAGGCTCAATTTGGCTCAGGATCGCGTAGAGGTTTATGAACGCTTGGGCCAGCTTGCCCGTACTTGCTGGGTTACGCTCGGCGGCAAGAGGTACGCCTTTTCATACAATTACGATGACAAGAAAATTGATGTACGGGATAGATCGATACAGGGAACACTTATTTTTCAATTCGACAATCAAACCACAGCGGCAAGTATTCGCCGCGTGGTTGCCAGTTTATGAGGATGGCGATAGTCGGAGATAGGGCAAAAGACCAATGAAGTTTTGTATCGCAGACAGCTTTACCAAAGCGTTGAGCAAGCTAAATGCTCAGGAGCAGTCTGCGGCGAAAATCACTGTCTTCGATTTGCAGCAAGACCCGTCTGCTCCCGGACTTCAATTCCATCGCATCGACAAGTCCAAGGACCAGAATTTCTGGTCTATCCGTTCTAATCGCGACATCCGTGTGATCGTTCATAAGACCGCCGCCAGTTTTTTGGTCTGCTACGTTGATCACCATGATGACGCCTACAAATGGGCGGAACGCAGGCGCATTGAAACTCATCCCAAGACCGGCGCGGCCCAGATCGTCGAAGTACGCGAACGGGTAGAAGAGATAGCGGTGCCTATCTATGTCACCCCGGAGCCGCAAGTGGCGGCGGTAGCCGAGGCACCGCAAAAACGAATTTTGCCGCCTCTGTTCCTTGATCTTTCCCAGGAAGATTTGCTCGGCGTTGGCGTACCGAAGGACTGGGTTGCGGATGTCCGGCTATCAACTGAAGACGGGTTTTTTGAACTTGCTGATCATATCCCGGCGGAAGCGGCGGAATCCTTGCTCGACTATGTAGCCACCGGCGTATTGCGCAAACCTGAACAAGCCACACCCGGCGCGAGCCCCTTCGATCATCCCGATGCACAGCGCCGCTTCCGGGTGCTGGAAGATGTGGAAGAGTTGGAGCTCGCTCTCGAATACCCGTGGGATCAGTGGGCGATCTTTTTGCACCCCTCGCAGCGGCGCGTGGTGGAGCAGGAATTCAATGGCCCGGCTCGTGTCTCCGGCTCGGCAGGAACGGGTAAGACTGTCGTGGCACTCCACCGCGCCGCCGCTGTTTTCAAGAAGGACAGGCAAGCCATAATCCTTCTGACAACATTTTCTTCGCCACTCGCTAACGCGCTTGAGCACAAGCTTCGGATGTTGACCGGGAACGGCGGGCCTGATGGATCAAATGTGACCATCCTGCCCTTTGAAGGCGTCGCATATGACCTATACACCCTTGCCTTTGGCCATACACCGCGCGCAGCATCCAAAGAGCAAGTCAGGGCGGCTCTTGAAACCGCAGCAAAGGAACTGGCGATTGCCGGTTTCACCATTCGATTCCTCGTTTCCGAATGGAACAATGTCGTCGATGCGTGGCAGATCGACAGCTTGAATGCCTACCGAGACGTGCCGCGCCTGGGACGCAAAAACCGCCTGGGGTCCAAACAACGGGAGCGTGTCTGGCCCATCTTTATGCGCGCGCGAGAACTGCTGGAAGCACAGGGGCTCGATTCATGGTCCGGAATTTTCGGCAAGGTTACCGCGCATTATGGGGAACGTGACCACAAGCCCTTTACCCATATCATCGTCGATGAGGCGCAGGATTTGGGGGTGCCCGAACTGCGCATGCTTGCCGCCATCGCCGACCGGAATGCAGATGCATTGTTTTTCGCAGGTGATCTTGGCCAGCGCATCTTTCAGGAACCGTTCTCCTGGAAGGCGCTTGGTATCGATATTCGCGGACGATCCCACACCCTTAAAGTCAATTACCGCACGTCGCATCAAATCCGTAAAACTGTTGACAGACTCTTGCCGCCGCTCGTGCGGGACGTGGATGGCAACGAAGAAGACAGACGCGGAACCGTTTCGGTTTTCAATGGACCTGATCCGAAGGTAAGGGTTTTTGATGACAGCAACCAGGAAACCGAAGGGCTCGCTCTCTGGGTTCGCGAAGCTGTCGATGAAGGGATCGAGCCTGACGAAATTGGCATATTCGTGCGTAGCAACAACGAACTGTCACGGGCTCGTGCCGTAGTAAAAAAGGCGGGACAAACGCCGTTGGAACTTTCAGACCGTGTGGAAGAACGCGAGGGGCGCATTTCCATCGGCACCATGCATCTCGCCAAAGGGCTTGAGTTCAAGGCTGTGGTGGTCATGGCCTGCGATGACGACATTCTGCCACTACAAGAGCGTATCGAAACCGTCGCTGATGAAACTGAGCTTGATGAGGTGTACGAGACAGAACGCCACCTATTTTATGTCGCCTGCACTCGCGCAAGAGATCGGCTTTTGGTGACGGGCGTCGATCCCGCGTCGGAGTTTTTCGCTGATATAACTCACCGCGAGAGAGGTGCCGCATATGACTAGTTTTTCATTCATTCACGCGGCGGACATTCATCTCGACAGTCCCCTTTCAGGCCTGTCCGCCTATGAGGGGGCTCCTGTCGAGCTGTTGCGCAACGCGCCCAGGGCGGCCTTTAGCAACCTGATTGACGAGGCGATCCGGGAACGCGTTGATTTCATGGTGATTGCTGGTGACCTCTATGACGGGTCCTGGAAGGACTTCAACACAGGGTTGTTTTTCTCCGGAGAAATGGGGCGCTTGAAGCGGGAGGAAATCCCAGTCTTTATCGCGCACGGCAACCACGATGCCGAGAGCGAGTTGACCAAGCAACTGACGCTCCCCGACAACGTAACCGTCTTTTCGACGCGGAAAGCCGAAACCAAGCCCCTTGAGCGCCTTGGCGTCGTCCTACACGGGCGAAGTTTCCGTGATGCGAAAACCGAAGAAAACCTGGCTCTCGATTACCCGCCGGCCGTGCCCGATTGTTTCAACATCGGCGTCCTGCACACAGCCGTGGAGGGGCACGCCGCGCACGCACTATACGCCCCCTGTTCACTTTCGGACCTCACCGACAAGGGATACGATTACTGGGCCCTGGGCCATGTTCACGAATACAAAATTCTCAGCGAGGATCCGCTTGTCGCGTTCCCGGGCAACCTCCAGGGGCGCCACATTCGTGAGACCGGACCGCGCGGGGCACTGCTGGTTACGGTCGAAAACAGCAAGCCTACCGTCGAGCGCCTGTTCGTTGACACCGTTCGTTGGCATCGAATTGAAATAGATGCAGGACCGGCCCATTCCATTCAAGATGTTGTCCGCCTGGCGCGCGACCGGCTGGAAACACTGCTCCGGGAAGGCGCTGACGGACGACCGCTTGCAACGCGTGTCATTTTCACGGGCCGATCCCGAGCCCATGGCGAACTTTTTGGCCTGGAGACCCAATTGCGCCAAGAAATCCTGGCCGTTTCCAACGCACTGGGCGACAACAGCCTTTGGATCGAGAAGGTCATCATTGACACCACGCCCGAACTGGATGCCGCCGCCATTGACGCACGTTCGGACGCCATCGCCGATTTGCAAAGCATCCTGGCCAAGGCTGGAAGCGCCCCGGAAATCAGGCAACGCATTATCGACGACTTGATGGAACTGGTTGGCAAGGCCCCCCTTGAGTTAATCGATGCAGTACCCGAACTCGGCGCGATCAAGGCGGGAGAAATTGATGATCAACTAGAAAAAGTGTCCCTGGGGCTGATTGCCCACATGGCCGGCAAAGGGGAACCACGATAATTATGCGCTTTCGTCGCCTCGATCTCATACGCTACGGCATATTTACCGATCATGTCATCGACCTCCCCGGCCCGGACGGAACGGGCCAACCGGATTTTCACCTGATTGTCGGTCCGAACGAGGCCGGAAAATCCACCATTCGTCACGCCATTTCCGACCTTCTGTTCGGCATTGAAAGCCGTTCCCGCTTCGATTTCCTACACAGCAAGAATGAAATGCGCCTGGGCGCCATGCTTGAAAACGGCGACGCCCGGCTCGAGTTCCATCGGTTGAAGCGTAACAAGCAGCCGCTTCGAGGGCTAGAAGACGACCTGCTGCCCGACGATGTACTGGCCTCATACACAGGCAATGCGGATCGCACGTCGTTCGAGCGGGAATTCTGCCTCGACCACGCACGGCTGGCGGCGGGTGGCCAAAGCATACTGAACTCCAAGGACGACGTGGGCCGCATGCTGTTCGAGGCGTCTGCCGGAGTCGGTGTATTTGGCGATTTTCTTGACCGTCTGGATCAGGAAGCGGCAACCCTGTGGAGCCGTCACCGCTCAAAGGACCGGGAGTTTTATAAAGCACTTGACGCTTTCAACGACGCAAAGAGAGCCGTCAAGGAAGCCACCTCGCGAACCAAGGAGTGGAAAGACACCAACATGAAGGTCGCCGAGGCTTCGGAATCTTTGGTCGCCGCCAAGGACGACTACGAAGCACTGGAACGGACTCGAACACGGCTCGACCGGGTCCGCCGCGTCGCGCCGCACTTTCAGACACGCAAGGCGAAAATCGACGATCTTGCCGCACTCGGTAACATTATTGCCCTGCCTGAAAACGCCGTCGAGGACCTGGACGCCGTCAAGAATGACATGGTGATTGCCGACCGGCTGCTCCTCGAACACCAAGCGCTCATCAACAAGGCCGTCAAGGACCGGGATGATGTTTCAGTGGACGAGACTCTTTTGGCTCGCAAGGATGACATTATCGGGCTGCGCGACGAAAAAAGTCGCACCAAGAATCACCCACTCGACATCGCCAAACGCGAGGCCGAATCTTTGGCGCTGAGCAAGGACATCAAAGCGCTTGTCAGAGACCTCGGTTGGGACATGACTGACGAGGAAAGCCTTGACAGCGCACTTCCATCGGCGGTTTTACGCAAAGACATCGAGGCCCTGGCCAACACGCACGGAGGTTTCGATCAGGCGGCAGCCAACACAGCAGAAAACGTGAAAGGAAAAGAGCGCGGCCTCGCCGATTCGTCCGATGACCTTAAGGCCCTGCCGGACCTTCAGCTTCCGCCGGAAATCAAGTCATCGCTAGCCGAAGCGCGCGGGCTTGGAAAAACCGAAGACTCCAGGGTCGAGCTAAAAAGCCGCGTCGAACGCGCTAGCGACCAGCTTGAAACCCAATTTGCCAGGATGCGCCCCTGGACTGGCTCGGTTCGGGATCTGCGCCAGTTGGCTGTTCCGAGTGACGAAGAAGTCCAGGAGTTCAAGAACAAAGAGCGCGACATCATCACCGAACAGAAGAGTGCTAAGGAGCAACACGAGGAAACCGAAGGCGAACTCAAGGCCCTCGAACTCAAGGAAGGCCGTTTCCAGGAAAGTCGTCAGCCCGTCACACCCGAGGACATCGTATCATCGCGCCAGAACAGAGACGAATTGTGGGCGAAAATCCGATCAGGAACAAAAGCGGTGGTCGATGCCGGCGACGACTACGAAGCCCGCGTCACCGTCGCCGATGACTTGACGGACCGTCGCTATCGGAACGCCGAGGAATCGAAGGAACTCGAGCACCTTCGCGGGGAAATCGCCCGACTGAAGCAAAAACGTGACAGACAAGACGGGAAGATCGAAAAGATCGAGGACCAACGCCGAAACCTGATGACAGACTGGGGCCAGATCACGGAGAGACTGAGCCTAGGCGACATGAGCATATCCGCCGTCCAGACATGGCTCGGCCATTACCGAATTGCCCTGAGCGAGGCGGAAAAGCTAACAGACGAGGAGACAAGCCTTCGCGGCCTTGAAACTCGGGAAACAGTGGCGGCGACAGGCATTCGGCAGGCCCTCGCGCAAGCCGGTATTTTCGAGGAGACGACCGCGGCGCTCACGCTGCAACGGCTGATTGATGAGGCCGAAACCGTGGTTTCAAGCGCAGAAACGGCGAAAGCCCGGCGCGAGCAGCTAAAAGAACAACTCCAGCGGGGACGCAATGAGCTGGCGGACCTCAAGGATAAGGCTACTAAAGCCCGGCAGGAACTGGATGCTTGGACCGCTTTGTGGTCGGAGAAAACTCAAGCCGCCGGGTTGCCCGATAATATTACCCCGCAGACGGCGAGCACGGCGTTGGCTCTGATGATCGAGCTGAAGGAGAAGCTTAAGGAAAACAGAGACTTGAAGCAATCCCGCATCAAGACCATGCAACGGGATATTGAAAACTTCGAACGCAGCGCTGAAACATTGGCGCAGGCCATCGTACCGGATTTGACTGGGCGCGCCGCCGGGGACATCTGCGCTGCGCTTTGCCAACAGCTAGCCGAGGCCGAGAACGAGCAGAACACTTTGGAAAAAGCGAAACACGACATCGAGGAAAACACGGCACATCGCGACAAGGCACAAACTCTGAAGAACGAGGCCGAAGCCAGGCTCGCCCCCCACATGGAGCGGGCGAAAGTCGATACCATCGCCGACCTCGAAATGGCGATTGGGCGCTCCCAACGTCTTCGCTTGCTCAACCGCGCCATTGAGGACGCAACGACCACCATCCTCGGACTCGGCGACGGCTTGCCCGTTGAGGACCTCGACGCCGAAATTGCCGAAGAAGACCTATCCACCATCGCCGCCTGCCTTAACGACGTGAAAGAACAAAGCGTCGCGGCCATGGCCCGCCGCGACGACTGCCTGTCGCAAAAGAAAGACGCCGACACGGAAAGAGCTAATATTCACGGCCAAGCGGATGCGGCGACGGCGGAGGCCCGGCGCCAGGAAGCCTTGGCGCGAATGGCCGAAGTGACAGAGAGATTTATCAAGGTTCACATGGGCGCGCGCCTACTGCGGTGGTCGATCGAACGTTACCGCGATGAAAAACGCGGACCGCTACTAGAACGGGCTAGCAGAATATTTTCGATCTTGACCCTGGGGTCATTCCAAACCCTGGAAATCGATTACGATGGCGACACGCCACAGCTCATGGGCCGCCGCCCCGACGGTAGACATGTGGATTTCGAGGGGTTGAGCGAAGGCACCGGCGACCAGCTTTTCCTGTCCCTCCGTCTCGCCGCCGTTGAGATGCAATTGCAACACGCCCAATCCCTCCCCTTTATCGCTGACGACCTTTTCATCAAGTACAGCGACAATCGCGCTACCCCGGGCTTCAGGGCGCTTGGCGACCTGGCAACAAAATCTCAGGTCATTTACTTCACCCATCACGACCACTTGGTCGATATCGCGCGTGGAGCCATTGGCAAGGAATTAAGCGTGACTCGACTTTAGCCCGAGGCTCTTAAGACTTGTTTTCCCCAAGCAATCTCCGTTCCCGGGTGATCAGAAACCAAAGTGAATTTTTTACTCCTAAAGGAAACCGTGAACTGTTCCCAAGTTCCTGCCAGTCATAAGTAGGGTCCTAGGTGCTATATTTTGATTCTCCGGCCAAGAATTTTCCGTATCAGCAAAGCAAACTGGTAGTCACACATTGGCCTAAGTAGGGCGCCCTCCGCCTAAAACGCGGAGCCGGGCTGTCGTGAACCGAGCCCCGTAAACGGGTCTCGGCCATCCGGCTTCCATCCCTTGCGCGTGATGCCCTTTGGGCATGTATGGGCGCCGCCCGATCGGGCGGCGACGTTGTTTTTCCTTTCCCGGTGGCGCGAGGTGGGCGGCGCTCCCTTTTAGGCCCACCGCGGCGGCCCGCAACCGCGTGAGGCGGCCTTTTTCCCCTGGCCGCAAGCGGCCATTCCTCGCGCAACAAAAAGCCCGCCCCACGCGGTCCTCCATTTCATTCCGGCCCTGACGGGTGCGGTCCGCCTTATCCGGTGGGCCTGCCGGTCGCATTTCGCCGCCCACCCCGCTTCCGGGGAAAGGCGTGCGGGTTTTTAGGAGCGGAGGTTCGAGATGGCGGAGCGCAAACGGGAGACAATCTATCAGGAAGTCACCGACCGGATTGTTACCGAACTTGAGGCGGGGCGGGTGCCTTGGGTTCAACCGTGGGGCGCTCCAAATGCGGAAGCGGGGCTAGGGCTGCCCAAGAACGCCAGCACCACCAAGAGCTATTCCGGGGTTAATATCCTGATCTTATGGGGCGACGTGATCGCCCGAGGTTTCACTTGTCAGAACTGGGTTACGTTCCGCCAAGCCAAGCAAATGGGCGGGTCCGTTCGCAAGGGCGAGCGTGGCACCACAGTTTGTTATGCCGACCGTTTCATACCGAAATCCGAGCTTGAGCGCGCGGCGCAACAGGGTGACGAGCCCGAGGCGGTGCCGTTCCTAAAACGCTACACGGTGTTCAACGTAGACCAATGCGACGGACTGCCGGAGAGCGCCTATCAAGGCGCGGTCCCGCTTCCCGAGCGCGAGGTTATTCCGCACGCGGAAAGCTTGATTGAAGCGACCGGCGCTGACTTCCGTGTCGGCGGGAGCAAGGCGTTTTACGTGCCGAGTGCGGACTTTATCCAAGTCCCGCCGCAACCAGCTTTCCGTGACCAGATCAATTATTATCGGACTTGCTTTCATGAGTTGGGCCATTGGACCGGCCACACGTCCCGCCTTAACCGCGAGTTCAAGGGACGGTTCGGATCGAACCCCTATGCCCGCGAGGAACTTGTGGCCGAGATAGCGAGCGCCTTTGTTTGCGCCACCCTTGGCATTGTCCCCACCGTTCGGCATGCGGACTATATCGGCTCATGGCTTGAAGTCCTGAAAGAGGACAACCGCGCAATCTTTCGCGCTGCAAGCCAAGCCTCGAAAGCGGCCGATTTCGTACTCGCCTTCGCCAATCAAGGAGCCGCGCGGGAGGCTGCGGCATGACCGAGCGTGACCCCCAGCCGTTCCAGATCGAGAGCACGCCGGAAGGCCAGCAGGGCCTAGTTCCGGGTGTTCGGCCCATCACCCAGATCGACCGTTTGGCGGTGCTCATGGAAGCGCCGCTTACCCCGCGCCGTGAACAAAAGCCGCTCGATATCGGCCTCTTTGATGATGGCGCACGCAGGCAAATGAGCCTGTTTTGACCACCACCCAAAGCAATGGAGGAAGACATGCAGCTTCAACATATCGACATTTCAAATCTCAAAATCTCACCCCAAAACATGCGGCACGGACGACAAGCCCCGGACGTGTCCGACATCCTGCCGAGTATCAAGGCGCGCGGCGTGCTCGTGCCTTTGCTGGTGCGCCCGAATGGCAACGGCGAAGACTACGAGATCGTGGCCGGACGGCGGCGCTACTTTGCGGCTAAGGCCGTTGCGGAGGAAGTAGGGGAGATCGAGCCCTTGCCTTGCGCTGTAATGGAAAAGGGCGATGACGCGGCGGCATTGGAAGCTTCAATCATCGAGAATGTCGCCCGTCTGGACCCGGACGAAATGACGCAATACGAAATGTTCTCGCGGCTCGTGAAAGAGGGAAGGAGCATTGCAGACGTTGCCAATACCTTCGGCATAACCGAGGTCATGGTCAAGCGTCGGCTCGCTCTCGGCAACCTTTTGCAGAAGATACGAGACGCCTACCGAAACGAGGATATCGACGCGGAAACCATTCGGCATCTGACGCTCGCCAGCAAAAGCCAACAGAAGGAATGGCTGAGGCTTTATGAAGACCCGGAGCAACGCGCGCCGGGGTCTTGGCAGTTGAAGCAATGGCTGTTCGGTGGCCACGAGATTTCCGCCGAAGCCGCCTTGTTTCCGCTCGAAACCTACAAAGGTCAGATCGTTGCCGATCTCTTTGGCGAGTGCTCCTATTTTGCGGACGCGGATCAGTTTTGGACCCTGCAAAATGAGGCCATCGCCGCCAAGCGGGATGCGCTGTTGGGGGCTGGATGGGCCGAAGTCGAAATCCTAGAACCGGGTGAGCGCTTCCAGACTTGGGAGCATGAGAAGACCGCAAAGAAAGAGGGAGGCAGGGTCTATATCTCGGTTTCTCACCGGGGCGAAGTGGAAACCCATGAGGGTTATCTGACGGCCAAGGAGGCGAAGCGGAAGCTCAAGGCAATTGAGACTGGAACCGGAGGCGAAGCCGGTGCGGAGGGCAAGCCTTCCCGCCCCGAGATTACCAACGCCATGCAGAATTACCTTGAACTGCATCGCCACGCCGCCGCGCGGGACCAGCTTCTAGGCAATGCGGGCGCAGCCCTCCGGCTCATGGTGGCCCACGTCATCGGTGGATCGAGCCTGTGGCAGATCAAGGCCGAGCCGCAGCGGGCGGCCAATGAGGCCATCGGAGAAAGTCTTGCCAAGAGCAAGGCGCAAGCGGCCTTTGATGAGGAACGCAAAGCGATCTTGAAGCTTTTGGACTTGCCCCATCATGGCTACACGGTGACGCGCGCCAACGGCGATGATTATCGCGTTGCTGCGATCTTCGCCAAGCTATTGGCCCTACCGGATAGCGACGTGTACCGCATATTGGCCTTTGTCATGGCCGAGACGTTGGAAGCAGGAACCGCCGTTGTCGAGGCGCTTGGAGCCCATCTAAACGTCAGCATGGCGGATTATTGGCAGCCGGAAGATGCCTTCTTTGACCTCTTGCGAGACAAAACGGTCATCAACGCTGTCCTCAAACAGATTGGGGGCAAGCGCATCGCAGACGGCAATGTGACGGCGACCGGCAAGGTTCAGAAGAAGGTCATCCGGGACTTTCTGACCGGCAGCGAAGGCCGCAAAATGGTCGAGGATTGGATGCCCGGTTATATGGCGTTCCCGTTCAAACCCTACACCAGAAACGGGGGCCTCACGCTCGCGGACAACACCGCCAAAATCAAAAAACTGTTTGGCTGAAACGGCAGCCAAAGGCGGGAGCACCCCTTTCGCTCCGCCCCGAGGGGTGCGACCGTCCTTTGTCTCTGCGGCTGGAACAATGCCCCAAATAGCGTCCCAACATGGGCGTGATCGGCGCAAATGGCCTTGGATTATTGCCAACCACGACTGAGGGAAGACCGCCGAACCATCGTGGATTTGCCGTTTGTCACGGCGCATCAACCTATTGTGATCGTCATTCCCTGAAAAATATGGTCGCACAGATCGCCCATTTTTATGGGTGGCCAACGAGCTTTTGAAGGACCGATTGCCGCAACGGGCGGATATGGCGAGTTGCAAAACGCCAGAGAATCAGCGGTTCAGCCTGATGTATTCATATTTGATTGTAAGTATAACGTTATTAAAGTAATGTTGTTATTAAAATAAAACCAAATACACATCAATTTAGAATAAATATTGGACGTGAATATATTTGAAGTAACACTTGCTTCTATTGCATAAACCACCACCTATAGTTTTGCCTGTCTCCGTTGTTCACATCTGAGGCTGGTTGTTTGTGTCAACCTGACTCGCGGGTTAGATCGGTGTTGGACCGTGGTTGCGGGGCTAAGAATAATAAAACGGAGGGGCAGCGCCCGAGGAAAGTCCATCACGTAGACACTCTGCGAGCGTGCAGTAGGAGTCTATGCGATGTCGGTACACGTACCGCCTGATGAACGAACTTGGACCAAAAAAGCCGCCTATGGCGATGCTCTATCGCTTACGGGGGAAGAATGGCGATGGCAGATTTTGCGCCGTAACGCGAGCTATCACGAGGATTACTGCAAGGCGTTTCCGCATCTCCAAGACCCTAACGTGACCGAATCGGGTGTGACCGTCAGAAGGCTTATCCAAGCCGACAAAGCCGCCGAGCCGTGGGGCCTTTATTCTTTTCGCTGATCCGTTCGAGGACTCGCGAAAAGTTCCACGCTTCTGGCTGCGGCAAGTCGATCCGTTTGTGCTGCCGGTGTCTGTTCACGGGCTGAATTCGGGTGAGTTCGGAGAGCCGTTTCGCCTGTCCAAACTCGACTGTGAAAAGTCCATACTCATAGCGCCGGACGGGGCGGAGCACGTAGTTCTTTTTGGCGATGGGCGGCAAATTCAACTGGCCTGTCGCGGGAAAAGCGTGCTCGATGACGCTGTATGTTTGGCGTTTCCCATTGCCGCCATGGAAGACCAGAAGCGCAAAATTGTGGCCTTGAATCGATTGTTATCGGTGTCAAAGTTTAAGCGCATCGACCTCAATAACTTCAAACCTCATCCGCGAAGTCTGCGGCTCCGCTTCACCATTCAGGTACTCGATGGGATGCTCGCTGGAGCCTCACATCGTGAGATCGCAATCCAATTGTATGGGGCGGAAAAAGTGGCCCAGGATTGGAACGATCCGGGCAATCACCTTAAAGATCAAATTCGCAAAACCGTTCGTCGTGGCCGCGATCTTATGAACAGAAAATACCGCAATTTAGCGGGTTAGAATCTCTTAGATTTCCCGGAATCCATAACTTATCAAGACCCCCAAGGGGCGGCAAAAACACGGTTTCCTATTTTGGCCGCTGCCGCGCGTATGCGTCTTTCCCCAAACTTCCTCTTAGCAGTTCTCTCTGGACTGCGGTGGACAGAGCCAAACGGGAAACGACGTGCCATGCCCAATAACACAGAGCGCATAGGGAATAGTCCTTACCTCACGACCGGCGAGGCCGGCGATTTCCTGCGCTTGAAGCGCAACACGCTCGAAAAGATGAGGCGGCAAGGGCGCGGCCCCAGGTTCCGCAAGCATGGCCGCCGGGTCCTCTACCTAATTGACGATCTGGAAGCTTGGTCCGCCCAGAACGCCAGCCTTTTCGATCCCGATCCTGACGTGTCGGACGGCATTGGTGCTGAGGAAAAGGCGCTTGATCGTGTCGCCGAGTCCTGAACGGGAGGTCATCTGATGGCGGAGCTTTTGACGCGTGTGGAAATCCATTTCTTGCCGGAATTTCTCAATTACTGGCTCCGTTTCGGTAATCCAACGCACTCGGAAGATTTGGACCGCCGCCGTGCTTTTGACTATTTCGCACCCGGTCAGATTTTCGGATATGTCCGTTGGGAGGCCAATGAATATGGCACCAAGGATTGGTGTTTCTATGTCATACGGGCGGGCGATACAGCCTTTCCATTGGATCGTGTTCCTGGCGTGACGCCGGGCGGGGAAGTGCTCCTGGAGCTTCGCGGCAACCCCAAGATCAAGAAAGCATTGGAAGCGATCGACGCTATGGAGGCGCAGGGTTTTGACCCCGCCGATGTGTCGCCGTCTCACTTTATTCACATCCATAACCGCATTTTGATCCGGCTTCCTATTCATCCCTACAGCATGGATCAACATCGCGCCCATCTCCGATATTTGGAGTTATGCGCGTGAAAAAGAGACAAATCACCATACTTTTAGTGGCCGGATTTGGGCTTGCAGCGGTCGGAATTTCCGCCTTCGTTGAGGTCATGCCAAGGGTGATTTTCAACCCAAGCCCGAGCGCGCCGACCGGGTTTTATAGGGTGTATGAAGTCGGAGAATTGAGGCGCGGCGATTTGGTGCTGGCGCATGTACCCGAGCCTTATCGGTCTTTGGTTGTCGAGCGCAGTTATCTGTCTAAAGACATACCGCTCATCAAGCGCATTGCTGCCCTTTCTGGCGATTATGTTTGTTATCGGAGTGGCGCTGATTTCATCAATGAAATTGCTGTCGCGGTGCCTTTGGAGACGGACGGTATGGGTCGTCCAATGCCAATCTGGAAAGGTTGCCGCACTCTCCAAGACCATGAGTTTTTTGCGGTGATGACGGACGTGAATACGTCTCTCGACAGCCGGTATTTCGGGCCGCTTGAGCTGTCTCTTGTCATTGGAAAATTGGAACCGGTGTGGCTCATGGATCAGAGTAATTAGCCCCTCAGATCACAGAACATTTGTGGGTGAAAAAATGAAATCTCGGAAGGTGAGAAATCTAAGAAACGGAGGGCAAGATAAAAGGACCGTCCCCCTGGGGCGGTCAAAGTGTTGTCTGCACATCTTGTTTTGCGCCGCTAGCCGGGTTCGGCTTGCGGCGCAATTTCCTGCAAACCATTGGCTTCGCTCACGTGTTGCAGCGGCGGATTACCGAAAGTTCCATGAGATCAGCCCCTTAGCAATCTGACGTGATCGAGGCTCAAGACCCATGGCGAAAGACGACGAATACCCGTTTCGGCCAAGGCTCGGCAAACCACGAGCGCGGGGCGGACGTGGCGCCAAGCGGTTCATCAACCGTGTGCTCCGAGCCGCCAGCTTATCCGGGCCGAAATTTTCCCTCGGCGGATCGCGCCAATCCGGTTCGTCAGGCTCATGGAAGTGGCGCGGAAGTGTCGCCTCGCGTTTTGCCAGTTCGAGAGATGCAGGGCGACCGTCCTATCGTATGCGCCGTGTGGTTGTCAAAACGCGGATCGTGAAGCTCGCCGGCCCGGGCAAAGACGCCGCCCGTCTGCATCTCAAATACATTCAACGCGACGGTGTGGATCAAGACGGCGAACCCGGACGGCTTTACAACGCCAGGAGCCATGAAGCGGACGGAGATGCTTTCAGAGATAGGGCGCAGGGCGACCGGCACCAATTCCGCTTCATCGTTTCTCCCGAGGACGCCGAGCAATTAGAGGATATGCCGGGCTACACCAGAGCGCTTATGAGCCAGATGGAGCGGGACTTGGGAACCCGGCTCGAATGGGTCGCCGTCGATCACCACAATACCGGCCATCCGCACACGCATATCGTTCTGCGCGGGGTCGATCAGAACGGTGACGATTTGGTCATCGCCCGCGATTATATTTCCCATGGAATGCGGGAGCGAGCGCGAGAACTGGCGACGCTTGAGCTTGGCCTCAGAACGGATCACGAGATTCAAACTAATCTCAAACAGGAAATCGATCAGGAACGCTTTACCAGCATCGACCGGGATATGCTGAGAGACGCGGACGACGGCATGATCGATTTACGTCGGAAACACGGCAGTGAGTATGAACGTTTTAAACACGCGCTTAGGGCCAGGCGTTTAGGCAGGCTCGAACGGATGGGGCTGACACAGGAAATGAAGCCAGGGGTATGGGCGCTGTCTGGCCAGCTTGAGGACATCCTGCGTCGGGCCGGCGAACGCGGCGATATCATCAAGACCATGCACCGGGAGCTAGTCCGAACCGGCGTCGAGAGAGGCGCCGCCAACTACGCCATTTTCGATCCATTAGAGGCGAAGGACCAAAGCTTGGTCGGGCGTGTGGTGTCGAAGGGTCTCTCGGACGAGCTGAACAACGGCCTTTATGTGATTGTCGATGGAGTGGATGGAAAGGCTCATTACGTGGATCTGGGTCAGCGCCCGAATGTGGAGGACATTGCCCCCGGTGCCATCGTCGAAATTACTGCCCGGTTGGGCGTCGCCAAGGCAGCCGACAAGACCATCGCCGATATTGCCGCGAGGAATGGTGGGCTCTACTGCATCGACGCACATTTGGCTCATGACCCGGATAGTTCGAAGACCCATGCTCAGGCCCATGTCCGCCGGTTGGAGTTGATGCGGCGCGCAGGCGTCGTGACACGCTTCCCAAACGGTGATTGGGATATACCTTCAGACTTCGAGCGGAGAGCAGCAGGTTACGAACAAACCCAAACACGCCGCGAACCCGTCGCACTCAAAATCCAGTCCGCGTTCCGCCTCGAAGAACAAATCAACGCGGATGGTGCGACTTGGTTGGACAAACAGCTAGTCGGGCGCGCGCCGGTATCAATCAAACGTGCGGGGTTCGGGAAGCAAGTTGAAGCCGCGCTGGAAAAGCGGTCTAAGCATTTGATCGGAGCAGGCTTGGCCGAGCGGGCAGGAGACGGGATAAAATACCGAAAAAATTTGCTCACTACACTTCGCTATCAGGAACTTCGGCGCCTGGGTGCCAAGCTCGCGGAGGAAAGTGGTATTCCGTATAGAGAAGCAGGGGACGGGCAGCTTGTATCGGGAACCTATCGCCGTGCGGTCAATCTCATGAGCGGCAAGTTTGCCTTCATCGAGAAGTCGCATGAATTTACGCTGGTTCCCTGGCGAGATGTTTTGGAGCGCAATCGCGGCAAGCACGTTGAAGGCGTTATCAAGGGGCAGAGCATTTCTTGGAATCTCGGCCGGAAGCGCGGGCCGGAGATAGGGTGAGCGAAACGACCAACCCTGATCTGCTCTTTACTGCCAACGGCCGAATCTGGTCTGTGGGAGGCGTTCGTCACCGGTGTTCATAAGGTCCGCTTTCGCTAAGAGAAGCGGCCGCATAATTCTACAAGGTCACGCTACCGTTCGCGATCCTTAGCTGCACTTTCAAGTGGTTTTTCGAAATGCTTTTTGCTTCACCAATTGCGGCAGGTTAAAGTTAGCCTTATGAAGAAAATTGGCGATTCTCTCGTGCTCAGCGCAACCGACATTGTCGGTTACTTGAACTGCAGGCATCTCTCGACCCTAGACCAGGCCGTGGCCGAAGGCACTGTGCCCAAACCTAATGTCTGGGACCCTCTGCTGCAAATCCTGTGGGAACGCGGTTCCGTCCACGAACAGAACTATGTTGAGCATCTAGAGAATGCGGGCTTGGAAGTCGTCAGAATTCACGGAGTCGACGTAACAGACGAAGCAGTGTCTGAGACGCTCACAGCCATGAGACATGGCACACCGGTGATCGTCCAGGGTGCCCTTTCGTACCATGGCTGGGGCGGGCGTGCCGACATTCTGCGCCGTGTTGAAGTCCCAAGCGCTATTGGTGACTGGTCGTACGAGGTGATTGATACAAAACTAGCGCGCGAGACGAGGGCGGGAACCGTCCTCCAGCTTTGCCTCTATACCGAATTGCTGACGGAAGCGCAGGGTATAGCGCCTGAATATATGTATGTCGTGGCACCCTGGTCGGATTTTGAGCCGCAACAATATCGTTTTGCGGACTACGCCGCCTATTTTCGGAAGGTAAAGCACGGGCTGCGGGAGGCGCTCGCAAATCAAGAGACGGAAGAAACCTATCCCGACCCGAAGGAGCACTGCGATATCTGCCGGTGGCGGGAAGCCTGCGACAAGCGTCGCCACGATGACGATCACCTTTGCCTCGTTGCCGGTATTTCAAAGCTCCAGATCAATGAACTGAAGCAGCGCGGCATCGTGACGATGGATGGCCTGGCCGGGCTACCTTTGCCGCTGGAGTGGAAACCGGAACGCGGCTCGATCCACTCTTATAGCCGCGTTCGTGAGCAGGCGCGGGTTCAAGTCGAAGCCCGCAAGTCCGGCGAAGGAAAATTTGAACTGCTGCCGGTAGAAGAAGGCTTTGGTCTTACCTGCCTTCCAGAACCGTCCAACGCAGATATCTATTTCGATCTGGAAGGCGATCCATTCGTTGGCGAGCACGGCCTCGAATATCTGTTCGGTTACGTGTTTGAAGATGAAAGCGGAGAGCCCAAATATGTGAGTGATTGGGCCTTCTCGCGTGCTGATGAAAAGCGGACCTTTGAGAAATTCGTCGATTTTGTCATGACGCGATGGGAGAAGTTTCCGGGTCTGCACATATACCACTACGCGCCGTATGAACCAGCGGCCCTGAAGCGCCTGATGGGCCGTTACGCGACGCGGGAAGAAGAGATCGACCGGATGCTTCGGGCAGGATTGTTTGTCGATCTCTACCAAGTCGTACGTCATAGCATTCGCGCAAGCGTCGAAAGCTACTCCATCAAGCGACTTGAAACGTTCTACGGTTTCGATCGGGTAACCGCTCTTGCCGATGCGAATGCGGCGCTGGCGAATCTCCAAGCGAATTTGGAGTTGGATGACATCCCTTCAATTACAGACGAGGCCAAGGCCACAGTCCGTTCCTATAACAAGGATGACTGTGACTCCGCCGCTGGACTACGGGATTGGCTCGAAACGTTGCGGGAGCAGTTGGTAACGGATGGCGCGGACGTACCCCGCCCTGAACCTGGCGACGGTTCCCCGAATGAAAGGATCACCGATTGGCTGATAAAAATTGATGCGCTAATCGAGCGGCTGACCGCTGATATTCCTGCCGATCCGGAAGAGCGGGACAACGAGCAGCAGGGGCGCTGGATACTGGCCAATATTCTTGACTGGCATCGCAGGGAAGAAAAATCCGTATGGTGGGAGTATTTCCGGCTGGCAGATCTCTCGGCGGAAGACCTGCTGGACGAACGGGCCGGGCTGTCCGGCCTTACCTATGTTGGCGATGCCGGTGGAACTGCAAGGGCACCGATCCATCGATACAGCTTTCCGCCGCAGGAAACGGAACTCCGTGGCGACGAAAACCTCCATAACATCGGTGGCGACAAGCTTGGGAAGATCGATTCAATTTCCTTTGACGACTACACGGTCGATATCAAGAAACGGCAGGATAGCTCTGCCATACATCCGCTAGCCGTATTTAAGCACAAATATGTCGATGCACAGGTCCTCGCCGATGCGCTTGTGCGGATCGGAGAGTATGTAGCTGAATACGGCCTGCGCGGAGAAGGCTCCTATCAGGCGGCGCGCGATCTCTTGCTCAAGGATATTCCGCGCGCCGGAGGCCAGGAGTTGCACCGTGAAGATGAAACGACAGTCGAGTCGGCCGTCCGGCTATGCGAACATCTGGCAGGGGGCATTCTTCCAATTCAGGGGCCGCCGGGCGCGGGCAAGACCTTCACCGGTGCACGCATGATCTGCGAGATGGTGCGTCTGGGCAAGACGGTCGGCATAACGGCGAACAGCCATAAGGTCATCCGCAATCTGATCGACAAGACCATCGAGGCGGCAGATGAACATGGTGTGGAATTGCATTGCTGCCACAAGGCCGCTGAAATCGAAGAACCACAGCGACGCCTTTCATTTGCAAAGAGAAGCGAAGACTTGATCGCTTCTCTTGGGAAAAATGTATCGATCGGCGGCGGAACAGCTTGGCTGTGGGCGCGTCCTGATGCATTCGAGACGATCGATGTGCTGTTTGTGGATGAGGCGGCGCAAATGTCGCTTGCAAATGTGCTTGCCGTTTCACAGGCCGCAAAAACCGTGGTGCTGATTGGCGACCCGCAGCAGCTCGATCAACCGACACAAGGCAGCCATCCCGACGGCACCGACGGGTCAGCACTCGACCATATTCTAGGCGGCGAACAGACCATCGTGCCTAGCAAAGGCCTGTTCCTTGAAGAAACGTGGCGTCTTCATCCCGATATTTGCGAGTTTACGTCCGAACTATTCTATGACGGCAAGCTCGGATCAAAGGATGGTTTGGAGCAACAGGTGATCAATGTGCCGGGACTGAAAATCGACTCCGGATTGTATTACCTGCCCGTTGAACATGACGGAAATCGAAATTTCTCCCCTGAAGAAGCGCAAGCAATCGGCGCCTTAGTGACCGAAATCCTGGAAAGAAATGCACGTTGGGTGGATCGCGACGGCGAGGAAAAGCCTGTTACTCTTGATGACATTCTGATCATCGCGCCGTACAATGCACAGGTCTTTGAAATTCAGCAACGCCTTCCGGGGGCAAGGGTCGGCACCGTGGACAAATTCCAGGGGCAGGAAGCGCCAATTGCAATCTATTCAATGGCAACGTCAAGTCACGCGGACGCACCACGCGGGATGGAATTCCTCTACAGTCTGAACCGGCTCAACGTCGCGACATCCCGTGCCAAATGCGTATCGGTCATTGTCAGTTCGCCGCAGGTCTTCGAAGCCGAGTGCCGTACACCACGTCAAATTCAACTGGCGAACGCGTTTTGCCGGTATCTAGAGATGGCAGATCAGCTCCTTAGCTGAATGGCACCGCTTGAGCTTCCCTTTCGCCGGCAGGCTCATGGATCCGTAAGGGGACCTCGGAAGAAATTGTAGCTGCTGCGGACGTCTCCTGTTGGCACCCAAGAGCCCATCCGAACGCGGGAGTTGGGCGCCCGGTTTGTGATCCGAAAGCCGACGTTCGCGACAACAGGCATGAATGACCGGAACAGGCCGAGGGCGAAAGTTCAACGGATCTGGGAGGCCTCGCAAGCATTGATCGCGGCTGGGCGCGGATATCTACAAACTGCGCCCAAGTCTTGCCCACGATACCTTTGTTGGGTACACGCCTAAAAACTTGGTTTCTTGTCGGTCGTGCGTTTGGCGGCGGCGGTCGTGATGGCCGCTTTGGATTCGGCCTGTAGTTCCGGGCCGGAAAGAGTGAGCACGCCGATGTTATTGCGGCCGAAGCCACCGGCGGGCTTGTGATTGTATTCGAGCGAGGCTTTGGTGCGCGTAAATGGCAGAGCCGTATCGCCCCATACACGATAGCCGCCAACCATGCCGTCCGGCTCGCCATACTTTGCCAACACCTGTGCCGTCATTTGCTCGCTCGTAACGCCCGAACCATAGAAGCCGTAGCTGACCCGCGCCGCACGCGCTCCCGTGGGCGTGGCGACGAAAAACACCTGTACGCTTTCACCATCGTTCTCGAATTTGAGAAGTTGAACGCCCTTATAGTCCTGCCAGTTAACCGGCTCCCGGTTTTCAATGGCGACGGCTTGATCGAATGAGGGGGCCGCACTTCTCTTAATTTTCTCGAATCCGCTGGCTGCCGCCAGGACCTCTACCTCGGTCACGGTCATGCCAAGACGAATTCCGAGAATATCAAAATCCCGCACATCGGCGGCGACAGCCGGACTTGCAAGAGCAATAACGGCGAGCAGAGCCAGGAAGGGCAGTAGCGCGAGTTTCATCGAATGTTCTCCTAAGCCAATCCGCCCTCAGTTAAGCCCCAGCGTTGTTCTACGAATCGTAATGCCGTTTTTAAGATTGGCAAATGCTCGTCTTTGCCACACATGGTCCCGAAACCGTTAACGGTGGAGCATGATAACAAAATTTTTTACTGCCGCATAGAGATCGACTGAAGTGGATTGAATTGTATTGACCTGTATTTCGTATGATCGAGACTTCTTAACCACTTGTTTTCATTGATATATTTACTTGACAATTCTTCTTGTTGATCGTTTTGCTGTCTCCATGAAACGCGTGTGTTTGCGCTCGGAGACAGGAAGTTATGACGCCGACAAAAGTTCTCATTGGTCAGATTTTCATCGTGTTCGCCCTCGTGATTGGCGCCGTTTGGGGCGCCACGCAATGGGCCGCCGAAATGCTTGGCTACCAGGCGAGGCTTGGCCTGCCGTGGTTCGAGATTGGCGGCGTACCGATCTATTACCCATGGCGGCTGTTCCAATGGTGGTACGCCTTCGAGGCTTACGCGCCGAACGTATTTAACAAGGCTGGTGGCTTTGCTGCGATAGGTGGCTTGCTTGGCGCGGCTACCGCCATGGCGGGGTCCGTATGGCGTGCCCGGCAGAACCAAAAGGTTACGACCTACGGGTCGTCCCGCTGGGCAACGACCAAGGAAGTTCGCGAAGCAGGTCTAACGGAACCCAAAGGCGTCTTTCTTGGCCGGCTCGCCAATCACTATCTCCGCCATGACGGCCCGGAACACGTCATGGCCTTTGCCCCCACGAGATCGGGCAAAGGCGTCGGCCTCGTTATCCCCACGCTTCTTTCCTGGACTGGTTCCGCTGTCATCCACGACATCAAGGGTGAGAACTGGCAGCTCACGTCCGGCTGGCGCTCCAAATTCTCTCATTGTCTGCTGTTCAATCCGACCGATGAGCGGAGCGCCAAGTACAACCCGCTCATGGAAGTGCGGCGCGGCCCCCACGAAGTTCGCGACGTTCAAAACATCGCCGATATTCTCGTGGACCCGGAGGGCGCGCTTGAGCGCCGGAACCATTGGGAAAAGACCAGCCACGCGCTCCTGGTCGGCGTCATCCTTCACATCCTTTATTCCGATGGCGAAAAGACGCTGGCCCGTGTGGCCAACTTTATGAGCGATCCCTACCGATCTTTTGAGCGGTCCTTGCGCGAAATGATGAGTACCAATCATCTCGGCTCGGACGAGGAACCGCAGGTCCACCCGGTTGTGGCCTCCGCCGCGCGGGAGCTGTTGAACAAATCCGATAACGAACGCTCGGGCGTGCTTTCGACCGCGATGAGCTTCCTGGGGCTCTATCGCGATCCAACGGTGGCGACCGCCACATCCAAATGTGACTGGCGCATCGCCGACTTGATGGATGCCGACCGGCCCGTGTCTCTTTACCTCGTCATTCCGCCCTCTGACATCAGCCGCACCAAGCCGCTGGTCCGTCTGATCCTCAATCAGATCGGACGACGGCTCACCGAGCGCCTTGCGGTCGGCCATGAACAACAGCGCCGCCACCAGCTCTTGATGATGCTGGACGAATTTCCGGCCTTGGGACGACTCGACTTCTTTGAAAGCGCGCTGGCGTTCATGGCTGGCTACGGGATTAGAGCGTATCTCATCGCCCAAAGTCTCAATCAGATTACCAAGGCCTATGGCGAGAACAATTCCATTCTCGACAATTGCCATGTGCGGATCGCGTTTGCGTCCAACGACGAACGAACCGCCAAGCGTATTTCGGACAGCCTTGGTACGGCGACCGAGCTTCGCGCGCAGAAGAACTATGCCGGTCATCGCCTGGCGCCGTGGCTCGCCCATGTCATGGTCTCGCGGCAGGAGACGGCGCGCGCCCTCCTGACACCGGGCGAGGTTATGCAGTTGCCGCCCGACGATCAGCTCTTGCTTATCTCCGGGCTTGCGCCGATCCGGGCCAAGAAATTGCGCTATTACGAGGACCGGAACTTTACCGCCCGACTAATCGGATCGCCGCAGCTTGCAGACGATGGTTACGCTGACCGTCCAAAGGCGCGGCCCGATGACTGGACCGGGTTCGTGCGGGGGACGGACGAACGTTTGGCTGGCCGGTCTTTTGGCGATGGGAAGACCGGCGACGGCGACCAGGAGGGCGGCCTTCGGCGCCAACCGGAACTCGCAGAAGAAGTCGAGAAGACTGAGCCCGAACCCGAGACGCCGGAATTTGGTGATAACGAGTCCGATTTTGACAATCCGGCACCGTTAAACAGCAACGACCCCGCCAATCAACTTTCACCTTTGCGTCGCGCCGTGGCCATCAGCCGCGACGACGACCTCATGCCAACCCTGTGAGACAAGCCCCATGAAACCCCGCGTGTACGGATTTATCGATAGTGATTTAGAGAAGCGGCTGAGGGTAGCGTCTCGGGACAAGGGCGTGTCGCGTTCCGCCATCATCGAGGCGGCGCTTCTCTCGTTTCTCTCACCGGAGCACTCGGATTACCGAGAGGCCGCCATGGTGCGCCGGCTGGATCGGTTGGATCGCAAATATGGGAGGTTACACCGCGATCAAACCATCCTTGTCGAAACTCTGGCGCTCTTTATCCGTCATTACCTCTCCGCCACTGCGCCGCTCCCGGAGAAGGAGCGGCCGGCTGCTCTCGCCATAGGCAAAGAACGCTTCGCCCAGTTCATCGAGCAATTGGGCCGGGACCTGGCCAAAGACAATAGCTTGATCCGCGACGTGCTCGAACAAACCCAACCATCGGCGAACGATTTTTTCCAATTCAACGGGGATGCGGCCAATGACAACCAGCCGCCGGAGGGAGCCGCGTCATGACGAGGATAGAGAGCCGTACAACGCTTCGTCGTCAGCGCACGATGCTTCGGACCGCGATGGGACCAACGATCCAGGCGGCATTGGAAGATGCCTCGGTGATTGAGATCATGTTGAACCCGGACGGGTGCCTGTGGCTGGACCGCCATGGTCAAGGCCGGGTGGACACGGGCGAGACCATGAGTGCCGCCGACTCCGAACGCATCATCCGCTTGGTTGCAAGCCATGTCCGGGTCGAGTGCGACGCCAAGAACCCGGTGGTCAGCGCGGAACTGCCGGAGACCGGCGAGCGTTTTGAGGGTCTGCTTCCGCCCGTCTCCACCGCACCCTGTTTTGCCATCCGCAAACCGGCCGGCGTCATTTACCGGCTCCAAGATTATGTTGTCGATCGCATCATGACGCCCGCGCAGGCCGACGTGCTCCATCGGGCCGTCAAGGAGCGCCGCAATATCCTCGTTATTGGCGGCACCAGTTCCGGCAAGACCACTCTCGCCAATGCGCTTTTGGCCGATATGGCCGAGCACGGCGACCGGGTTGTCATTATCGAAGATACGCGAGAGTTGCAGTGTGCGACCCGCGACCTGGTGGCGCTAAGAACCAAGCCCGGTGTGGTCTCCCTTGCGGACTTGGTGCGCAGCACGCTCCGCCTGCGGCCCGATCGGATCGTGGTCGGTGAAGTGAGAGGCCCGGAAGCCCTTGACATGCTGAAGGCGTGGAACACGGGCCACCCCGGCGGCATCACCACGCTCCACGCCAATTCCGCTCGCGCCGGTCTCTATCGGCTCGAACAGCTTATCCAGGAATCCGTTGTCACCGTGCCGCGCGCGCTGATCGCCGAGGCTATCGACCTGCTTGTCTTTATCCGTGGCCGGGGGGACGCCCGACAGGTCGAGACTATCGCCGAAGTCGCAGGGTTATCCGACGGTGATTACAAGCTCGCCATCCCAGAAGGTCTGCCCGTCCGTCTCTCAGAAAGGAGCCAATATGCGTAAATATCTCCCCGCACTTCTTGCCGTCACCATCGTCTTTGGATGGACGAGCGTTGCCCACGCGGCGGGTTCTTCCATGCCGTGGGAAGCGCCTTTACAGGCGATCCTTCAATCTATCGAAGGACCGGTCGCCCGGATCGTTGCGGTCATCATCATCACACTGACGGGCTTGACCCTTGCCTTCGGCGAATCCTCCGGGGGGTTCCGGCGTCTGGTGCAGATCGTCTTCGGCCTTTCCATCGCCTTCGCCGCGACGAGCTTCTTCCTGTCCTTCTTCTCCTTCGGCGGTGGAGCGGTCATCGCATGACCGGGGCAATCGAGGGATATGAGGTGCCGTTGCACCGCTCGCTGACCGAGCCAATCCTGCTTGGCGGAGCGCCGCGCATGGTCGCCATCATTAATGGAACTCTAGCGGCCGCCCTTGGCGTGGGGCTTCAGCTCTGGATCGCCGGGCTTGCGGTCTGGGTGATCGGCCATACGGCGGCGGTCTACGCCGCCAAGAAAGACCCACAGTTCATGGAAGTCCTCTCCCGTCACGTTAAGCAGCGGGGATACCTTTCATGTTGAATCTGGCTGAGTACCGCAAACGCCCCACGGGGCTAGCCGACTATCTCCCCTGGGCGGCGCTCATCGCCCCCGGCGTCGTCCTCAACAAGGACGGCAGCTTTCAGCGGACGGCGCGCTTTCGCGGGCCCGACCTTGAAAGCTCGACCCAGGCGGAGCTAGTCGGCGCCTGCGCCCGGCTTAACAATGTGCTGCGTCGTTTTGGCTCAGGCTGGGCGCTCTTTTTTGAGGCCGAGCGTTTTGAGGCCCGCGACTATCCGCACTCGGATTGGCCCGACCCGGTGTCCCGCCTCGTGGATGAGGAACGCCGCGCGAATTTTGTGGAGCAGAGGGAGCATTTTGAAAGTGCCTATTACGTCACCTTCGTTCTGCTGCCACCGGCTGAGCGCGTAAACCGTGCTGAGCGCGCCTTGCTGGAAACACCGGAAGGCAAACGCGGCCTCGACTATCACGATTATCTCGACAATTTCGTGTCCCAAACCGACCGCGCGCTGGATCTTTTTGGCAATATCATGCCCGAGGTCGCCGCCCTCGATGACGACGAGACTCTCACCTTTCTTCACAGAGCTATTTCGACCAAACGGCATCCGGTCAAGAAACCCGATGTTCCCGCTTACCTTGATAGCGTCCTGATCGACAGTCCGTTGATCGGTGGGTTGGAGCCGATGTTGGGGGAGATGCATCTGCGCACCCTGACGGTGATGGGTTTCCCCAACACGACGACGCCGGGCCTGCTCGATGACCTCAATCATCTCGGCCTCGAATACCGTTGGGTGGCGCGTTTTCTGCCATTAGACAAAACAGTCGCCAATAGGGAACTCGTCAAATACCGCCGCCAGTGGTTCGCCAAGCGCAAGAGCATCACGGCCATCGTCCGCGAGGTGATGATGAACCAGGAGACGCCCCTGGTCGATTCAGACGCGGACAATAAGGCGTTGGACGCTGATGCGGCGCTGCAAGAGCTTGGCGCGGATTATGTGTCTTACGGATATTTCACCGCGACGGTGACGGTGTGGGACCGGGACCGCACGGTGGTGGACGAGAAGGTCCGCGCCATCGAGCGGGTCATCAACGGACGCGGCTTCGTCACCATCCTTGAGACCTTAAATGCGGTGGACGCCTGGCTCGGCTCCTTGCCCGGCCACTGTTACGCGAACCTTCGCCAACCCTTGACCCATACCCTCAACCTCACGCACATGATCCCATTGAGCGCCATATGGGCCGGGCCGGAGCGCAACGATCATTTGGACGGCCCGCCGTTGCTCTTGGCCAAGACCAATGGCAACACGCCGTTTCGGTTGGTCACGCATATCGGCGACGTTGGACATCAGCTTATCGTCGGGCCGACGGGCGCGGGCAAGTCCGTACTCTTGTCCCTCATGGCGTTGCAGTTCCGCCGCTACCCGGACTCCCAAATCTACATTTTCGACAAGGGCGGTTCGGCCCGCGCGGCGACCGCCGGCATGGGCGGAGATTTCTATCATTTGGGCGGGGATGCGGAGCTTTCCTTCCAGCCCCTTGCCGCCATCGATGACGATCACGGTAAAAGCTGGGCGACCGAATGGATCGCGGGGCTTCTTGCCCATGAGAATGTGACGGTGACGCCGGAAGTGAAGGAGGCCGTGTGGTCCGCCCTGATAAGCCTGAGTACGGCGCCGCTCCAAGAACGCACCTTGACCGGACTATCTGTCCTCCTACAGAGCAACGCCCTCAAACAAGCGCTGCTGCCCTACACGCTGGACGGCCCCTTTGGGCGATTATTGGATGCTGACAAGGACCGGTTGGAAGTCGGATCGGTCCAGTGTTTCGAGATGGAGGCGTTGATGCACGAGGAAGGGGCGGTGCTTCCCGTGCTGACATATCTCTTTCATCGGCTCGAAGAACGTTTCGACGGCAGACCCACCCTCCTAATCCTCGACGAGGCCTGGGTGTTTTTGGATAACCCGGCCTTTGCCGCGCGTATCCGCGAGTGGCTGAAGGTGCTCCGCAAGCGGAACGTCGCGGTTATCTTCGCCACGCAATCCTTGAGCGATATCGCCAATAGCACCATCGCCCCGGCGATTATCGAGTCCTGTCCGTCGCGGATATTCCTGCCGAACGATCGGGCGATAGAGCCCCAAGCCAAGGCGGTTTACGAGCAGTTCGGACTAAACGAACGCCAGATCGAGATCGTCGCCCGTGCGACGCCCAAGCGCGACTACTACTACCAGTCGCGCCAGGGCAACCGGCTCTTCGAGCTTGGGCTTGGCCCAGTCGCACTCGCCTTTTGCGGGGCTTCTTCCAAACAAGACCAGGCGCTCATCTCCCGCATCCTAGCGGAGCACGGGCGAGAGGGATTTGCTTCCAACTATCTCAAGGAAAGGAACCTGGAATGGGCCGCAGATTTGATCGAATAGCTTACCCGCTCGTGGGACTTGGGTTCTTGCTGGCCTTTGGCGTGGGCGTTTACCCGTCGCTATCACAAGCCGCACCCTGGCCCTACTGCTCCGGCGGAGGTCGAGAAGAAGGCTGCGATGTCCAATATCTCAACGTCAGGACCAGCCAGGGCGACGCCTCGCTGACCATTGATCGCGCTTGCCGGGCACCCTGGAGCCATTCGTGGAAGCAGGCCGATGCCCACCAGACCATTCTCCAGTGGCTTAACGCCCAGGCGGCGTCCGCGTCGGGTGGTGTCTGCATTCCCCTTGCTGGTCAGGTCGCGGAGATCCGGGTTTCGTCCGTCGGAGGTCACTGTGGTTATGAGGGAAGTGACGCCAACACACCCGGCGCGGGCGGTGTCCTGCGCCGTGGCGGTCCGGGATCGCTCTCGCTGACTGGCTGTCACGCCGGGTATGGAGACACCAGGTTCGGGGGTGTCGCACTCCGCTTTGCCGATGGATACGGCTTCGGCGATTCCTACGCCAGCGGATATTTCTACGGTGTCTATGACGGTTTCGGCAATCGTGCGGTCGGTCCAACCGCCGCCTCCGTCTGGCGTATCAGCGAATACAACACCTTCCACTACGTCATTGAAATCCTGGCTGGCGGCAATGCCGACTGGCGTCAGCCATTCCCGGAGGAGGCTCGATAGCCATGACCATGAAAAAGCATTTCCGAAACATCCTGGCCGCGATCATGACGCTCATGATCGCCACGCTTCCCTTATCGCCGGTGTACGCCATCGCCGTATTCGATGGCGCCAACTTCGGTCAGAACCTTCTGACCGCCGTTCGCACACTCACCATCATTAACAACCAAATCCGCAGCCTACAGAACGAAGTCACCATGCTCCAGAACATGGCGAAAAACTTGCAGAACCTCAATTACACGGCGCTGCCGCAGCTCAATCAAGCCGTCAGCCAAATCAATCTCCTGATGAGCCAGGCCCAAGGGATTGCTTTCGACGTGGCTGCGGCTGATGCGGAGTTCGCCGCGCGGTTCCCCAAGCTATACGCCGACACCGTGAACAGCGACCAGCTTGTCAAGGATGCACGCCGCCGTTGGGAACATTCTCTGGACGGCTATCGGAACACCATGCGCATTCAGGCGCACGTAAGTCAGACCATCGCCGCCGACCAAAATCTGATGACGGCACTCGTGAACAAATCCCAATCGGCTGTTGGAGCATTGCAGGCGCAGCAGGCAACGAACCAGCTCATCGCGCTCGGCGTCGAACAGACATCCAAGACCCAGCAACTCATGGCGGCCCAATACCGCGCCGAGGCGGTTGAGCAGGCCCGGCAAGTTGCGGCCGAAGAACAGGGACGCGCCCGATTCAAGCGCTTCGCCGGAGACGGCCAAGCCTACACACCTCTGCCCTAAGCGGGCTCAAACTGAGCGAAAACGGCGATGAATAATATCAACGTCATAGACAGGTTCACCAACACCTTTATCCAGTATATCGACAGTGGGTTCGGGTTGCTTGGCAACGAGGTGGGCTTTCTCGTCTCGATCCTGATCGCCATCGACATCACGCTCGCGGGCCTTTTTTGGGCCTTGTCCGGTGAACATGACGTCATCGCCAAATTCATTCGCAAAGTCCTCTACGTCGGATTTTTCGCGCTCATCCTCAATAACTTCCAGGTGCTCGCGGATATTATCTTTCGATCATTTGCGGGTTTGGGATTGCAAGCCACTCAGACCGGGCTCGGCCCGGCCGACCTCCTAAGACCTGGATTTATTGCGGGCCAAGGATTTCAGGCTGCTCATCCGCTCATTGTCGAGGCGGGCAAACTCGTTGGGTTCACAAGCTTCTTCTCGAACTTTCCGACCATCTTCGTGCTGATATTCGCGTGGTTTGTCGTCATTCTCGCCTTCTTCATCCTCGCGGTTCAACTTTTCATAACCATCATCGAGTTCAAGCTGACGACGCTCGCGGGCTTCGTGCTCGTGCCCTTCGCCTTGTGGAACAAGACAGCATTTCTGGCAGAGCGCGTTTTGGGGAATGTGATTTCTTCCGGCGTCAAAGTCATGGTGCTCGCCATCATTCTCGGCATCGGAAGCACGATCTTCGGGGATTTCGTCACCGCGTTTCAGGGGCAGGAAGTCAACATCGAGAACGCCATGAGCCTGGTGTTGGCGTCCATTGCAATCCTGGGTCTCGGTATTTTTGGACCCGGCATCGCCGCCGGCCTGGTGAGTGGCGCGCCCCAACTCGGGGCCGGTGCGGCGGTCGGCACGGTTGGCGCGGCCGCTGCCGGAGCGATGTTGGTAGGGGGTACGGCGGCGGGTGCCGCGAGAGCGGGCGGATCGGCTCTTTCTTCCGGCGTGAAAGCGGCAGCTTCCGTCTCAAGCGGTGCGGGCACTGCCTACGGGCTGGCGCGCGCCGCGTCGGGTGCCGCAGGCGTTGCGGGTGTTGCCGCCGGTGCGGCGGGTGTGGCGCGGGCGGGAGCCGGGGCGGTAGGTCAGGGAGCCCATAACCTTGGGCGTCGCGCCACTGGCGGCATACGAGACGCTGCGCAAAAAGGACGCGAGGCCGCATGGTCCGCGACCGGTGGCGCAAACTCCGCGTCCAGCGAAGCATCGGCCCCCGGTCCCGTGAGTGGCGGCAACGCCGCCCCCCAATGGGCCAGTAAACTCAGATCCGAACAACGAATGCGGAGCGGTGCCCACATGGCCAGCCAGGCGGTCAAGGAAGGCGACCGTCCGGGCGCCGGCGCTAACCCCAGCTTAAACGACAGGGATGAATGAGATGTTCAAACGAGCAACGCAGAAATACGGAATCACGGACGCGCCTGTGACCCCTTATCAAAAGGCGGCCCAGGTTTGGGACGAGCGCATCGGATCGGCACGGGTTCAGGCCCGTAATTGGCGGCTGATGGCATTCGCCTCATTGGCTCTATCGGTTGGGCTCGCCGGAGGTGTGATGTGGCAGGGTGCGCAAAGTCGGATCACGCCCTACGTCATCGAGGTCGATAAATTAGGCTCGGTACAGACGGTTGGACCGGCGGTGCAAGATTACGAGCCGACAGACTCACAGATCGCCTTTCACCTCGCGGCCTTTGTCAAAAACGTTCGCTCAATTTCCACCGACCCCATTGTGGTCCGTGAGAACTGGTTGCGCGCCTATGACTTCGCCACGGACCGCGCCGCCAATACGCTGAACGACTATGCCCGCGAAAACGACCCCTTCGCCAGTATCGGCGAAAAGTCCGTATCCGTCGAAATCACCAGTGTCGTCCGAGCGTCTGACAACTCGTTTCAAGTGAAGTGGACGGAAACGTCCTACATCAACGGCGCGCTGGCGAGTACGGAGCGCTATACGGGAATTTTAAGCGTGGTTCTCCAACGTCCACGCAACGTCGAAACCTTACGCAAGAACCCCCTTGGCATCTACGTCCACGCACTCGATTGGGCGCGCGAACTCACAACCGGAGGAAAATCATGAAGACGATCAGCATTCTATTAGCGGCTTTGGCGCTATCCGCTTGCGCGGTCAAGAATCCGCCGCCCACCATTGCTTATGATACGGACGATTTTGTACCGGCCGCGGTTGCCAAGACCCCTCTGCCCGTTGAGATCGTTGAAGTGCCGTTGCCTTTGCCGTTGCCGGGCCAGCTCAAGCCGATCCGATCAAGTCAGCCCAGGGATAAGGATGATAGTCTCTTGCCGGAAGACCGTGTTATCGCCGCCAACGAGGCCGCCCGGTTTGAGCCGAAGGCTAATCAGTACATCAACGCCGTCCAGGTCTATCCCTTCACCGAAGGAGCGCTGTATCAGCTTTACGCAGCGCCCGAACAAGTGACCGACATCGCCCTTCAAAAAGCTGAGAAACTTATCTCGGTCTCCGCCGGCGATACGGTGCGCTGGATTTTGGGGGATACCACGAGCGGCGAGGGCGAGAGCGCACAGGTTCATATTCTGGTCAAACCCATCGCCGCCGATCTGAAAACCAACCTCGTTATCACCACCGACCGGCGGACCTATCATCTCGATCTGCAAAGCGCCGACGATACGTATATGGCGGCGCTGTCGTGGACCTATCCCCGTGACGAGCTGATCGCCATCCGCCACCGGAACAAACTCGCCTTGGAAGAAGATGCAAGAACCGTCGATCAAGGCTTGGACCTCCAAAACCTGCGTTTTCGCTATGCGATTAGCGGCGACGAGCCGCCTTGGCGTCCGGTTCGCGCCTTCGACGACGGGAGCAAAGTCTATATCCAGTTCCCGAGACGGCTGGACCAGGGTAAGGCGCCGCCGCTCTTTGTCGTCGGTCCCAAGGGCGACTCCCAGCTCGTCAATTATCGGGTGCGCGGCGTCTACTACATCGTTGACCGGCTCTTTGCCGCCGCCGAATTGCGGCTGGGCGAAGATCCGCAAGCCGTGGTCCGTGTCTCCCGCACGGATGGGCGCGAGACCGATTCATGAGCGATCAATCCTCATCTTTTGGCCCGGAAACGCCACCTCCGAGCGATCCTGGTCCAAAAACAGCGCCTGAGGACTTGACGCTCCGCGCCCGGCCCCAATCGGTGACGCGACTTAATCGGAAAGTCCTTCTGAGCATTGCGATTGCCGCTTCCTTCGCGATATTCGGCGCCACCATGTTCGCCCTTGATCCCCCGAGGTTTGGCGGGAGAGATGATAGTGGTGAGTTGTACAATGTGGACAATAAGGCGACTGCTGAGGGATTGGAGGGTTTACCGCGCAGCTATAAAGACATCCCGCCAAAACTTGGCCCACCGCTACCCGGCGATCTAGGCGGCACGATCCTTGAAACAGAACGGGACTTAGGCATCACCAAGCTACCGCCAGGCAATACCGGGTTCCAACCCGATCCCTACGAGGATGCGTTGCGCGCCGAGCGCTTGCGCCTCAAGCGCAAGGAAGAGCAGGCGAGGGAATCTAAAGTCTTCTTTCAGGTCGCTGCGCGGCCACCGGCGGCCTCTTTAAGTTCGGCTCCACAGGCTCAATTGCTCGAAGACAAAACTGATCCGGTAGCGCCGGAATCCTCCCTGCGTCCTTCGCTTGGTCTTGATCGAACTAACGACCAGAATTTGCAAGGCCGCAAGCTGGGCTTTTTGAACCAGAAGTCCGATCCGAATATCTACAGCGCGCACGCCTTACAAGACCCGGCCTCTCCCTATCAGGTGATGGCGGGCACGATCCTTAGCGCGAGCCTTATTACGGGCATCAATTCGGATTTACCGGGCCAGGTCATCGCTCAGGTCACGGAGAACGTCTATGACACGGTAACAGGTCGGTATCTCCTGATCCCTCAGGGTGCGCGGCTTCTCGGCAAGTATGACAGCGTAATTGCCTTCGGCCAGGAGCGGGCGCTTGTCGTCTGGAACCGGATCATCAACCCGGACGGCTCGTCTATCGTGATCGACAATCTATCCGCCACGGACGCGGCCGGTTATGCCGGTCTCGAAGACGAAGTTGATTTCCATACTTGGCAGCTCATCAAGGGCATCGTGCTTTCGACTCTTCTGGGTGTCGGGTCCGAACTGACCTTTTCCGATAATGAAAGCAATTTGGTAACGGCATTCCGCGAGTCCGCCCAGAACTCGTCCAATCAGGCCGGACAGCGGATCACCGAACGCAATCTCAATATCCAACCGACAATCACCATCCGACCCGGCTGGTCGCTTCGGGTGATCGTCAACAAGGACCTCATTCTACGGCCCTATCGTGGATAAGGAGCGATCATGACCAATCTCAAACTCGGAAAACTCCCGAACCGGACGCCCGCAAAGGTGACCATTACCGTCAGTCCGGATTTGAACCAGGCGTTGCAGGACTACGCCGAAATTTACCGGGCGATACATGGACAGAAGGAGAGTGTGGTGGAGCTGATTCCGTTCATGCTGGACAAGTTCATCGAGAACGATACCGGCTTCAAAAAGGCGCGCAGAGAACTCCGAGCGCGTGAGCGCGGCACTCCCGGCGAATAAGCGACTCATCAACCCCAAACGAAAGGATCACGCATCATGGCTACAATTGGAACGTTCACGAAAACGAAGGAGGGCGGTTATGTCGGCACGATCCGGACACTGACCGTCAATGTGAAGACAAAGCTCGTGCCCAACGACAATCGGGAAAACGATAAGGCTCCGGCCTACCGTGTTTTTGCCGGCCAAGCCGAACTTGGAGCCGCCTGGCCGACAAAAAGCAAGGGAGAAGGTGCGCGGGACTACTTGAGCGTCAAGCTTGATGATCCGAGTTTCCCGGAGCCGATCTATGCCGCTTTATTCGACGATGATGAGGGCGGTGCGCAACTCGCTTGGAATCGGGCCAAGCCAAGGGATGTCTCCTAGTCGTGCAAATCAGACATATTTTCCCCCTTAAACGGCCTTCCTCGCGCACCGGCAGCATCGCGGCGTGCCGCTCGAATAAACGCGCCGCACGCTCATCCGGCTTTCAGCCAGGATGGGAAGGAACTCTCAGCAGACGTTCGAACCGCCCCATGGGCATCTACGGCTCGGGGCGTTTCAACGAAACGAGCTTAAGCCGAGCGCACTAGGTCGGCCTTTGATAGCCTCACCAATGTCTCTTCAATCAAAGTCACGGCTTCTTCAACGTCTTCGTCCCTTGTGCCGAAGCCGAGGCTGAAACGGACCGAGGATTCGACATCATCACTGTTCATGCCAATAGCTTTCAGGACATGCGACGGTTCCGGGATACCCGAGGTACAAGCGGAACCCGTCGAAGCAGCGAGATGCGGTTGAAGTGCGTTCAGGATGTCATGCGCAGAAAACCCGGAGAACCGGACATTCGCGTTGCCGGGGTGCCGGGACTGCCCTTCGGGACCGTTCACCACTATGGGCCACGCCAGACGGCTTAGCCTTTCCACGAACGCATCGCGCCTGCGGCGCAACTGCGCACGTTTTGCGGCGGCATCGTCGTCGGTAAGCATATCCGCTGCCGCGCCCATGCCGACGCAGAGCGGGACGGGCACCGTGCCCGACCGCAGACCGTTCTGTTGACCGCCGCCATAGATCAGCGGCTCGATTTGGTCCTGCAAGTCGCGCGAGATGTAGATGATCCCGATTCCCTTCGGGCCGTACATCTTGTGCGATGAAAGGCAAAGTATATCGGCGTATTCTGAAAGTGATTCCATGTTTATCGCAACGGGAGCCTGTGCAGCGTCACAATGAAACACTGCTCCTTGACTTCTCACGATACCGGATATCTTTTTTATATCTTGAATTGTGCCGATCTCGTTATTGACCGCCATGACCGATACGGCGAGAACATCATCATCCAGCATTTCTTCGAGAGCTGATAACTGCACGTATCCTTTGGGATCGACGGGTATCAGCTCAACTGTAAAACCGTACTGCTCTTGCAGGACTCTCCCAACGGCGAGTACGCATTTATGTTCAACGGCGCTCAGCAGAATGCGGCGACGCTTGCCGCCAGCCGCACGACGGCCGAGGCCGAGCAGGGCGAGGTTATTCGACTCGGTTGCGCCGGAAGTGAACGTGATTTCATCGGCATCCGCACCTACCAGCCGTGCGATTCGTGCCGCCGCGTCCTCGACTGCGCGAAAAGTTTCCCAGCCGAGGCAGTGATCCGACGAATGCGGATTGCCGAACGAATCGCTAAAATATGGGGTCATTTTAGCTAAAACACGCGGATCGACCGGTGTTGTGGCCTGATGATCAAGATAGAGCGTATTTCTAATTTTCATTGTGCCTCAATGAATTAAGGTCAAAACGCCCTGCTTGCGTCCGGATTTCCGCGACGGTGCGCTTCTGGAGGGCGTCTCCAGCTTCTGTTGACCATAGCACGGCTTGTCGGCTACAGTCGAGCTGGACGCATCATCCAGTAGCCGGGGGAAACATGGCGCGCGGACCACTATATCAAGATGGCTATAGCCCGCAGTTCTCGGGCCACGAGACTTTCCCGCTACGATACGGGTGGTTGAAGAAGGCGTTCGACCGCGTTGCAGAAACCGAGAACGAACCGGATAACAGGGCAGCCTGTTGGGACGACGACGCCATTGCACGATTCGGCGTCGGCAAGAATATGGTCGCATCCATGCGCCATTGGGCGAAAGCCGCCCGCGTGATCGAGGAAACCGGGACGAATACGGTCCGGACGGCAGAACTCGGCCGCTTGCTGTTCGGTCCAACGGGGCTTGATCCCTATATGGAGCACCCTGCCACGCTATGGCTAATCCATTGGCAATTGGCAGCCCGCGAAGAGAAAACAACGTGGTTCTGGGCGTTCAGCCACTATCCCGCCATCACCTTCGAGCGGGACGGATTGATCAAGAAACTCGACCGCCTTGCGAAAGACCGCGCTTGGTCGCGAGTCGCGAATACGACGATCAAGAACGATGTCGCGTGTTTTATTCGCACCTATGTCGCGCGGCAGCCATCCGGAAAAGTCGGACACGATGACGCGCTTGAGTCGCCTCTCACGGAGTTGGGGCTCATCAAAGCCATCGGCAAAAAGGACGGCTTCCGTTTTGTGCGCGGCCCCAAGACGACATTGGGTGACGGCGTGTTCACCTATGCGCTCATCGACTTCTGGGCGCACTATTCCAATGCCGCTACGTTGTCCTTCGAGGCAATCGCCCACGCGCCCGGCGGGCCGGGCCGCGTGTTCCTCTTCGACGAAAACGACGTAGCAGACCGTCTCGCCTCACTCGACGACGTGACGGGCGGCGCACTCCGGTGGTCCGAGGCTGCCGGTCTGAAGCAGGTTGTACGCAATATCGATATCAGCGAAGACACGGCGCTTTCCTGGGTGTCGGGCGATTACGGCGCGCTTGCCGGGAAGGAGGCCGCCTGATGGTACTCAACGAACGCGTCCGTATAGCTCGCCGTTTTCTAAGGTCGGTCCGCATCGACGCCGATCTCGGCGACGACGCCGCACTTGAAGGATTCATCTGTCCGCAATCCTCTGCCGACGTTCTGATCACAATGGCGCGCCACGTCTCCGAAACCGGCCAAGGCGCGTTTACCTGGACCGGCCCCTACGGCAGCGGCAAGTCGAGCCTCGTTGTCGCTTTGAGCGCCTTACTGAACGGTAATGTCGGATTGCAAAAAGAGGCTATCAAGGTCTTCGGGCAGAAGTTGACCAAGGCGGTTCGGGGTGCGTTACCGACAGGCACGAAGGGGTGGCGGGTCCTTCCCGTCGTCGCCCGGCGCGATAATCCCGTCAGCGTTATCGGCGAAGCCGTCAAACGAGCCGGACTTGTCTCGCGCGTGCCGCGCGGCGGCTGGACCGAGAGCAATCTGATTGCGGCGCTGATCGCTGCCGCTGCCGAAAAGCCCAAGACCCATGGTGGGCTGATCCTGTTCATCGACGAGATGGGCAAGTTTCTCGAAGCCGCCGCGCAGGACGGCTCTGATATTTACATCCTTCAGCAACTTGCCGAGGCTGCGTCGCGGAGCAACGGTCGCTTTCTTATCGTTGGTGTGTTGCACCAGGCATTCGAGGAATACGCCCATCGCCTGTCGCATGAAATGCGCGACGAATGGGCAAAAATTCAGGGTCGTTTCATCGACCTTGTCGTTGACACTGCGGGCGAAGAGCAGATCGACCTTATCTCCCGTGCGATCGACAGTGATCATCGTCCAAAAAAGCCAGGCGCGCTGGCGTCTGCCGTCGCCGGTTTCTCGCGCCGGGAGCGCACCGGCGATGCCGAGCATCTGGCCGCCATGCTGGAAGCATCTTGGCCGTTGCATCCCATTGTGGCGTGCCTGTTGGGACCGATATCGCGGCGGCGCTTCGGCCAAAATCAACGGAGCATATTTGGCTTTCTGAATTCATCCGAACCACACGGCTTTCAGGACTTTCTGAATCACGCCGGGAACGACGAGCTGTATGGCCCCGACCAGCTTTGGGACTACCTTCGCGCCAACCTGGAGCCGTCCATTCTGGCTTCGCCCGACGGACACCGGTGGGCTCTCGCTGCTGAAGCGCTTGAACGCTGTGAATCCATCGGTGGCGATTCTCTCCACGTCAAGCTGCTTAAGACAATAGGTGTTATCGACCTGTTCAAGGAGCGCTCCGGTCTCGTTGCAAGTTCCGAATTGCTGCGAACCTGTTCCCCCAAAACATCGACGAGAGCGCTTGAGAAAGCGCTGTCGCAGCTCGACAATTGGTCGTTCACAATCTTTAAGAAATTCCTCGACGCTCGCGCCATCTTCGCCGGAAGCGATTTCGATATCGACCAGGCTGTACGCGTAGCGCTCGACGAGATCGACGAGATCGATTTCAAAGAGCTCAAATCCCTCGCTGGACTTCAGCCTCTCCTCGCCAAGCGCCACTACCATGAGACAGGCGCGCTGCGCTGGTTCGACGTGAACGTCGTGCCGGTCAGCGGCCTTATCGAATTCGCCGCCAATCTTGAACCTGAGAACGGCGCGATAGGTCAGTTCCTGCTGGCGATTCCGACCGAGGGCGAAAACGAAGACTACGCCGAGGAGCTGTGCCGCAAGGCGGCGCGCTATAGTGGTGCATGGGATATTGTCGTCGGGATTTCGAAAAGGTCCTGGGCTGTCGTACCGCTGGCGCGGGAGCTGTTCGCACTTGAGAGCGTCAGCAATGATCACCCCGAACTTGCTGGCGATTCCGTCGCCCGGCGGGAGGTCTCCGCCCGCCTTGCAGCCTTGCAGGCCCTGCTTGAGATGGAACTGCACAAAGCATTCGATCACGCCTTGTGGTTCCGCAAGAACCGGCGGCCCAAAGGCCTGCGGCAGGCCGAATTGAACAGCATCGCCTCCGAACTGGCAGACCGCCGGTTCGAGCAGTCACCGTGTCTGCATAACGAGCTGCTGAACCGTCAGAAGCCGTCAAGCAACGCTATTGCGGCGCAGAACAACCTGTTGCGGCGCATGGTCCTCAACGAGGGCGAGCCGCGCCTTGACATCGAAGGTTTTCCGGCCGAGGGCGGATTGTTCGCGTCCGTACTGGAAGCGACAGGACTTTACACGCAAGAAGGCGAGAGCTGGCGATTCGTTTCTCCGATTACAAGTGGCGTCGATCCTTGCCGCCTGGCCCCGATGTGGGAAAAGGCATTCGGCTATGTGAAGAAACACGCCAATCGTACGGTTGCCGTCTCCGAACTGTTCAATGAGTGGCGCAAACCCCCTTTCGGCGTCAAGGACGGTCTCATGCCGATCCTTGCAGTCGCGTTCGTTCTGTCACAGCGCGACAAGCTTGCGGTCTACAGGGACGGTATCTTCAGGGCGAAGTTCGCCGACGTGGATGTTGACTACCTCGCCAAGGACGCCGGTTTCATTCAGTTGCGCTGGATGGACCTGACCGACGTGGCGCGCCGATTGTTATCAGGTATGGCTCAGGTCGTTCGCGATCTCGACAAGGAAAACGAGCTTGTGCACCTAGAGCCCATCGATGTTGGGCGCGGACTTGTGGCGATCTACGACCAACTTCCGAAATGGACAGAACGGACGATGCGGCTTTCCTCGAACGCCGTGAATATTCGCGATCTCTTTAAACGCGCGCACGATCCAAACCAGTTCCTGTTCGACGATATTCCGGGAACCCTCGGCGAAGATGTTTCGCTTGCTGACGAAGAAGGTTTGCGACGCGTTATTGGAAGCGTCCGCGAGGGTCTAGAGGAGCTGGTCCAGGCCTATCCGTCAATGCTCCACCGCTTGCGTGACATCATGCTTTCGGAATTGCAGGTTCCTAATGTTTCGCCACAGTCTCTCGCGGAATTGCGTGACCGCGCCGAGAACATCAAACAGCTCGCAGGAGATTTTCGGCTCGACGCCTTCATTGGCAGATTGTCGCAGTTCGACAGCAGCGACGAGAGCTTTGAGGGCATTGCCAGCCTTGCCGCGAACAAGCCGCCGCGCGACTGGGTCGATCCCGATCTCGACCAGGCCGCGATTGAGCTTGCCGACATGGCGCAAAGATTCCTCCGCGCCGAGACGTATGCGCGCGTCAAGGGCCGCCCCGACAAACGACAGGCGATGGCCGTCGTCATTGGCGGCATGGACGGACGGCCCGCACCGCTGCTGGAGGAGTTTGACATCGCTGATACCGACCGCGCCGCCGTGAATGCTCTGATCGAACGTATTGCCGCCACGCTCGAAGACTCAGACACCAAGCGCCGCAGTATCATTTTGGCTGCGTTGGCGGAACTAAGCACACGCTACATGCACCAAACCGCACCCCCTCAAGGGAACGGAAAAGGAAGAGCGGCCTCTTGACGATGGGTCCTGTGAAACACGTACTTGGTCTTTCCGGTGGACGCGACAGCGCGGCACTCGCCGTATATATGCGACAGCATCACCCCGAACTGGAAATCGAATATTTCTTTACCGACACCGGCAAAGAACTGCCCGAGGTATACGAATATCTCGGGCGACTGGAGGGCTTCCTGGGGCAGCCGATACTCCGTCTTAACCCCGACCGGGACTTCGATTTTTGGCTTAAACAATACAACGATTTCCTACCGTCGGCGCAGACGCGGTGGTGCACGCGGCAGCTCAAGTTGCGGCCATTCGAACGCTGGCTTCGACCGATGCTCGATGATGGCATGACGATCTACAGTTATGTCGCGATCCGCAGCGACGAAGAGTACCGGGAAGGGTACTCCTCAAAGCACGACAGCCTCATCATCAAGCTGCCGTTTAAGGAAGCAGGAATTGATAAAGCTGGCGTTCTGGAGACTCTCGATGGCGCCGGGCTCGGTCTGCCAAAATACTATTCCTGGCGCACCCGCAGCGGCTGTACCTTTTGCTTTTTTCAGCAAAAGATCGAATGGGTGCGCCTGAGAGAGGAACATCCCGACGCATTCGAGGAGGCCAAGGCTTACGAAAAGGATGCTGTTGAACACGGCTCACCGTTTACGTGGAGCCAGGGCGAGTCACTAGAGGAATTGGAGCAGCCTGAACGCACCAGGCAGATTAGAGAAGATCACGCAGAACGGCTTGCCCGGATGCGATCAAAAGTTCAACCCAACCCACTAAGGCCGGATAGTGAGCCGTTGGACATAGATGACCTCTACGGGAAAGCAAAGGTATGTTTGGCATGTCACAAGTGATTACTTCAGTGTTGCCTAAGCGACTTCATCTCGTTCAACATCTGTAACCTTAACAATGACAGCCGCTTTTTTCGGATCGCCAGAAACCGTGCTGTCCTCGCCAAAGTCACCGCCTCGAAATATCGCAGCATAGACCTTGTTATCGCCTCCTTGGATTTTTTTTGTTCCCGCATCCGGAGAAATCTCTACTTCTCCGCGCTCGAATTTCGTAAAAAAACTGCTATCACCCTTCACTGCGGCAAGGCTGGCTCGCGCCGACTGGTGAACTTTGTCATCGTCGAGAGCGCACAAAGCGCGCTCAATATGGTCGCATGCCTGTTCAGTCAGGACGAGTCGATGTACCGGCTTTGAATCTGCATCACGGCCGACGTAACAGGCAGCGGATTCGACTTCTTCGACATCGAGTTTTCGTGCTTTTGAATCAGTACCCACATAAAACAACGATACATTGACCGGAAACGGGACCGGTAGATTGGCCGGTCGGCCTATGCGCCCGAAGTCGGCGAGCATCATTTGCTGAATCTCAATTGCATAGATTTCGCGAAGCCGACCGATCCGATTCAGTTTCTCCGGTTCATCGAACAAAGTATCGAGTTCGCTCCAGCTCAGTGCCTTGACATTTTTGAGGTTCCACCTAATCCATTTACGGACTTCGTCAGGAAGTATCACAATCGGCGTTCTCAAGGGGTCTGCCTTATAGGACCAGTTTTTTGGCTCAAGGCTTTCGAGTTTGCCGGAAAGAAGCATAACGCGCTCGACCCCGTCGCGCACGAGATCGCATGCAGGTGTGACAACGAGGGAAACATTGTCGCTCAACGCCGCCCCGTCTTCGCTTTTCCAGCGCAGCAGGTCGCCAAACTGCAACTGAACTTTTCCTTCGTCTTCCGACAGACACAGCCGGTCCGAATGCAAAAATACCATTCGGTGCACCAAATCCTGTAGATCGGGCGAGCCGGCCAGATGTGGTGCAGGATATTTGCTTAAGTCAATCTTGTTGAGTTCCAGCGCTGCCGCAATCGTGTTGTCGTCATCTTCTATCTCGTGTTGCAAGACTCGATCAGCAACATCGAGAAGGTATTCGCCCAGGTTTTGCCCTTCGAAATCGAGCAACAAAGCCCGAACTTGCGCCAAGTCCGACAGGTCAAGGCGGCGTAATACCTGAATGAAGTTTTTTCGCGCCTGATCCAGGCCGGTGTCCCAAGCATGGACGAACCCGGCTACCCGTTTGGCGTCTTCGTAGTGGCTAGCCAATCTCCCTAACAACCTCTCCAGCTCGCCAGAGACAGCGAGGTCTGCTTTGCTCACGACCCGGAAGGTGGAGCCGAGAAGGCCCGCGTTGTCACGAAAGTAGTTTCGCTTATCCCATAACCGATGGCTTCGCGACATGAGGACAACAAGAGGCGGGTTTTGTATCCGATCTTTGACGAGTTCTGCTACATGACGAACGGCACGATCTATATCGTCTCCAGACTGCCGGTATCCGAGGAACAAATCGGCGAATATCAAATCCGCTTCTTTGGCCTCCTCGGCGAGTTCGCGGCCCATTTTCGTGCAGGTTAGCCCCAGATCTGCCAAGGCCGCGACGAGCGCTTCGAGCTCTGCTAGTTCGGTGGCCTTCGTCGTTTCGTACTCACTGAACAATGGTTCGCATGCGGCGGCCGAGAGGTTCGCCCGGTTCTCCCATACCACCGAGATGAACTCCTGTGAGCTTTTCAGTTCGTCCGGCGAGGCGTCTTCGTATCCCGGATGCAAGCCCGCCAGAAGTGTGGTCCCGTCTTCGCCAAGATCATCAAAAAAAACAGTCCAGTCTGCATCGTTCAGCTCATCTGGACGCGGCACGGTGTCAAACACATCGTCTATGACGACCGCCTTCTGGATTCCATGCTCTGCAAGAAGTGCCGGCAATTCCGTCATGAGACAACGACCTCATCCGGCAACTCCAGGACGAAACGATGAAGCCGGCCAGTATCCCGATTGGCATGCTCATCGAGCGTCAGTGTACCGCCGTTAAACTCGGCGCAATCACGCGCGATAAAAAGGCCCAAGCCGCGTCTCTTGGATTTCTCCTTTAGCGAGAAGAACGCACGGAAAACCTTTTCTCTGTTTTCTTTGGCAACGCCGCGACCGTTGTCCTCATAAGTGATAGTCAGTGGATCGTCTTCAAATTTGATAGTAATGCGAGGCACGAAGTCAGGTTCATGCTGTTTACGGAGATCGAGCCAGTACAGAGAATTCGATAACAGGTTCTCCAAAATCTGAACGATCATCCCCTTTACGGCACGAATGCGAACCGCTTTTTCCGGCGAAGTTACCTTCAGTTCCACGTGGTGACGCGCGAACTGTAGTTCATGCCCGCTCAAGATATCATCGATCAAATTGCCGATATTAAACACTTCCTTTCTCTGCCGTCCCGACACACTCAATGGATCGAGAACGCGAACGCGCTTACTTACCGACTTCATCTCCGATCGAAGCGACTCCAGCAGGCCGCCGATTTGATCCGGGACATCTTTGCCACGAAGCGACTCCAGCACAGCCAGTGCGTTTTCGGTCGATCGCGCCAGTTCATGTGCCACGACTTCGACTAGTAACCCCACGCCAGCCATCTGGACCATTTGACGGCTTTCGTTCTCGACCTCGGCAATCCGCTTCTGCGCTCTGTCAAAAAAGTCCCTTATTTCGAAAAACGTATGTTGCAGTTCCTCAATCGTTTCCGACGCCCCCGGAGCCATCTTCTTGATTTGGCGGATCGCTGCTTTTGCTCTTTTTTCGAGGTTCGTTACGTCCGTCTTGGCCTCGCTCATATCCAGAGGTTGGTCTTTGTGACGACGTTGTACGTCTTTCAAAAAGTCCCGGAGCTGAGACTGGATGGCTAGCTGAAGCAGACCGACAAAAGCCTGTTGCTCGGGGCAAACGCGCAGACCTTCGCGATTTGTTTGGTCAATCAGAAGCGGATTACCCAAACGCGATACCGTTACCCGTCCAACAAACTGGGCCTTATTTAGAAGATATCCCGTACTCCCCAACGCACGCCGGTCCAAGGCTAACCAGTCATCGTCATCCTCACCGTATGGCAATACACGAAACCCGTCCCGAAACAGAAGGATTCCAGACCACCGCCGTTGCAGCGCGCGCACCACGTTCCGATCACCAATGCTATCGATCCGGCCAAGACGCTGCCTGTTAAACCAATACGCTTCGAATTCGAACGTTCCCAAGTCGTCAAGTGCAGATAGTGGTACTTCTTCCGAAGTTCCGCTAATTGCTCCTTGTAGGTCAGGTAAATGGAATTCTTGCTTTTCGATCTCATGCGGATGTTCAAACCCCAGGTCCAGCGCTTCGAAGGTACATTCGAGAACTGGTCCGGTGTCTTTGTATATGAGCTTGCCTTTGGCGGTTGCGTGCGCGTTCGCTAACAGGTGACGGTCCATATGCGCGACAGGAACGCGTGTGCCGTTCCAGAATATAGCGATACGTGGACGCCGTTTGGCGTCTGCAAAGGGATCGGTAAGTCGCGCAAATTCGTACTCGCCCATTTTCCTGATGCGATCATAAGTCCAGTCCGCTGTCAGAGACCCGATCATCAGCCTGGTGCCGCTCCAGTTTCTGTCCGCCTTCACGTCTCCGATTTCGGGCACGACATCGATATCGTCCAGCATCGCATCGAGGTCACCAAAGGCCGTCCAGTCGATCCTCAGCAAATTCAACCGCTTGTCGCCTTTTTCAGCAGTCTCGACTATGAGGCTGTCGCCTAGTCTCATCGCTGAAAGACGACCAATCCCTTTTTCGCCCAGATACGGAGGGCGGCCATCACTAGCGGCTCGATTCATGAGGGCCGCATCTATCGCTCTCTTTCGCGAAGCCGTACCGATAACAAGATAATTATCTGCGAGGTCCTGTCGGGACATGCCGGTCCCTTCGTCTGATACGATGATCAGATTTTCGGTTGCATATCCTTGATCGAGCACCTCTACGAGCGCTGTATGGTTTTTCGCGCCCTTTATGGCCTGGCGAAAACGATCAAGGGCGTCCTGTGGCGCAGATGGATCAAGTACGCTTTCGATATCAAGTTTCAGTGCTTTTAGATCAGTCGTGCCTTCAGCCGCACGCCGTCGGAATTTTAGGTAGTCATTTCGTCTGAGTGTAATTTCGAAATGGATTTCCGCCCCGTTCGGGGATTGCGCGTCGAAAGCGTTCTTGATCAATTCATAAAACGCAATAACATCGGAGCTGATAAGCTCCGCGCCTAACTCCAAAACTGTGCGTGCGCAAATTTTGAACAAATCAATTAACTCCGCTTCGTTTCCGACTTAACGGCAATCGCTATTATACGGCGTGGCTCACAGGGCTGACTCAACCACTTCATTTTTGAGTAAAGCATATTCATGTCCTTTAGCCGTATTTATTTAGCGAAACAGCACAATTACTGTTGAGCAGGCTGCGCTAAACTTACTGCTAGATCATCTGGTCTCTATAGTCGCGAATACTACACCTAATGAGACACTTGGCCGATTTCGGTTCCCCTCTGTAGTTTCGACGATCCGGACGGTTGCCGGTATTCATCCGGCAGAAAATACAGCAACCAACTTCGCATAGTTTCCCAATGCTGATCAGCTCCGTAGGCTCGGTACTCCTCCGGCACGTGCTTGGCGATAAATTCCTGTCCCCCCGTTGAGCTTAGGGGGGTATGCGCAATTTGATCCAGCTTGTGTATCAAAGGTGACTGCCGCAGGAGCGCCGCAACATAATTCCGGAAATGCTGCTCGGAGAGGTTTGGTGGTATACGGAGTGCACCGATGTCCCGCCTGCCTGCCTCTAATGTCCACCCGACAATTTGTTCCGTCTGTGTTTCCGTGATAATCCGATAGAGCAATTCCGGACGAAGACAGAGGGGTAGCCAATACCCCGGCGGGATTGAGGAAATGCCGTCGTCGATGGCAGCTTCTTCGGCTACAAAAACGGTTCCTTCCCGCTGCATTGCCTCTACCGCTGCGGCTATCTCATTGCGCAACTCTTCAGTCGCAGGAATTGCCGTTGAAAGCAGAAATCTCTCAAATTCCGGCAAAGGATCGATTGTAGCGTCCAAACCTACGGAGAGTTCCAGATTCGTAGGCATTGCCCATCCCATACCCCGCTTTGTGAGGTTGGCCGATCCCACCAGGCACCTTCCATCGATCCGATAATATTTAGCGTGCAACAGAGGCTGCACGAGAAGAGAAGCTCCTGCGCGCTCACTAATTAGATCAAAGACTTCGAGATCGCTTACACCGGCTAAAATCTCTTCTGGCCGCCAGCGCGTAACACATCTGATCGACGAGACCGTATCGGGGATGACGTCGAGGGTCATCTGCATTGCATCGCGCTTCATAAAGGGTGCAACGAGTATGACTTCCTTTTCGGCCTCACGGCATAAGCCGAGAAGTTCCGGTCCTGGTAGCAGCATCCGCTAGTCCTCTTCGCCCACGAAGTTCTTCGCCATCTTGCCCCATTCGTGTCGAATATCGCGGATCTTATCTCGCGCAGGATAGTCTTCCTCTTCATATCTTGCCCACGCAGCCAATAGGAGCTTTAGGGTGTCCGAAGCATTTTCAATTCTGGTTACAAGTTCGCTGGAGGATGCTTCCGACACGTCAGTGTCCAGAACCGCTACAAGATTTTCATAGACAGGATGCCGCGTGTTGAAAACAATTTCTGTTATTCCGCCAGACCTAATATCGACATTAAAGAATGCTTGTGAATCTGCTTCCGCAGTAACGAATATCAGTTTTCTCCCCCTTGTTTTGACAGCCTGAGCAATTTCTCTGGCAACATCCTCATTGTAATGTTTGTTCTTGACCAGATCCTTGGCAAGCTCATCCTGAGCGTCTTCATCGTAGTCTTGATCGTCCGTATCTATTTTGTAACCCTTTTCGGCGCGATCCTTCCATTTCGTCGTAGCAGTATCCTCCACAGATACATCGTCATGGCGCTTTCCACCGCCTCGTGTCCCCTTTGTTTGGTCCTGTATGCGGTTGCGGATTTGGGAAAGCTGCTCTCGGATATAGACTACGATATCGATTACAAGGTGGCGTGTGTCGCCGTCCTCTTCGAGCCTCGACTTGAAGTCCATATACTTCTCGCCTGGCTCTGCTTCATTTTCCCAATCAAATTGGGACATATGAGAGAAGACCGTGGCGGCTTGTTTATTGTTGGTGACGCCAAAGACCTCATCCAATGCCGGTGGAAATTCAACCTCCACACCCCACCAACGCTCGCGTGGGTCATAACCAATAGCCCATGTTCCGTCGAGTTCAAGCTCGCGCCCAGCCCGGACAATTGAAACACCAATGTTCTTGGCAGCATGCTTACCGTAGGGGGTTCTGCCCCGGTCCGTACCATCATCCGGAATTGTTTCAGGACTGGCCCACGACATACGAACATGAACACTGTGGGTTTGATCCTCATATTCAATGGGGAACTCGCGGTGCTGTTCCCCCCAAATCTGAAACATCGGCTGTTTATTGAAGGGCGCTGGCGTGGATGACGGCCCCATTAGGTACATGGGATCATTTGGACGCGCTCGCATGTCGAAGGTGGGAGTATCGTCCTCCAAGGCCGTTAGCCTGATGTCCGTTTTACCCTCATGAATAAATTTCCGGTACATTCGACCGGCCAGGATTTCTGCGTTCTCCAAGGTCGCGCGACCGCTTCTCCATGTGAGCCGGTGGTATTCGAAATTGCTCCACACGACTAGCGTTCCAGTGGTTCCTATATCCTCTGACCTGTTGCGCCATTCCTCTGGCACGGGGTCATGCGCGGGATACGGAACGAGCCTCGTTCTTCCCGACTCTACATCGTCCAAATCCAAATAAGAGTGAAGAGCGTTGTCCGGGCCTGCTTGCCATGTCCATACGTCTAATCGTCGGCACTGAGATATTGAGGCGTTGGGAAGTCCCATGCCAAATCTCCCGATGCCGCTGCGATCATTCAAATGCGTGCCGTTGCCGAACTGGAGAGCAAGACGAAGGATCGTCACATCCATTCCGCTACCGTTGTCCAGGACGGCAATTTCAACAATTCGACGACGCTCTCGCTCCTTGATAAGGACACGTTTTTCAATGCAGAAGACTTCAACGAAATTCGCCTCGGCTTGAATTGAATTGTCTATTAATTCGGCGAGCGCGTAGGCAGTGTTCTTATAGCCGCTGTCCCGCATGGCCTTTAGCGCTAGCGACGGCGGAATAACCTCTCCATCATGCTCGTCTTCAACATTCGGCTCCGCATCATGAGTGCTCATGCCATACATCCTCCCAATTCTTAAATGCCTCTGCGACGCTGCCGAAACCGGGCAGGCTCGTATCGACGACGGTTGCGATTTCAGCGGTCTCGTTGCCTCCTGCACGAGGCCCCCTTGTCGCTCGTCCCACCATTTGACTGTATAGGACGAGCGATTTCGTCGGACGCGCAATGACAGCGGCACTTGTGCGCGGGGCGTCAAATCCGGTCGTTAGCACCCCAAAATTGCACAAAACAATAGGTCGGGGACTGTCGCTTTTGAACTGACGGATCAAACGTTCACGCCGTGCAATAGGCGTTTCGCCCGTGACCAACTTTGCATCATGGCCGCGTGCGACGAGTAGCCCGGTAATCAAGTGGGCATGCCGTACTGATGCTCCAAAAACCAAAATGCGTTCGTGTCTTTGCAGCAGGTCTTCTATAGCTTGTATGATTAGAAAATTGCGTGCGCCGTTTTCGGCAATCGTTTCCAGAGCTTTGTCAGAGATATCCACGCCTGATTCAGCGGCCTTGAACTCTTTTGCGGACAAGCCGAGATCGCCATCGAACTGAATAGATTGAAACGATGGTTTAGCGAGATAACCTTGTGAGATGAGAAATTCAACCGGATCACTGTAACCGGGCACATTCACGGTGACTTTGGTGTTGCCAAAGAACTCCGACAATTCGGCGTCGGCTTCCGTATCGTCCCACGTACGTCCCGGCGTTGCCGTTAGGCCTAATAACTGGTTCTCAGGTTGCTTCGTATAAAGAGCTTCAATGACAGAGCGATATGTTCGGGCAATCGACTGATGCGCCTCATCAACGACTGTGAGAGATGTTCTGTCTCCAAGACCAATAAGTTCGTTCTGATTGCGCATATAGGCCGCATGCATCTTCGCAAAGCCCGCTACCAATAGGCCATTTTGAACTTGTTTTAGGTCCACGTTACGATCACCCCAAAACCGATAAACGGTTAGGGGTTGGTCGCCGAGCATGTGCCAGCTTTTTTCAAAATCCTCTGCGGCTTGCTCTAACAATTCGCCGCTGTTCGCCAACCAACACACTACCGTCGGTCCTCGCTCGATAAAGTGGCGGGCGACAACATGCATTGCGGTCCTGGTCTTTCCGGCACCCGTTGGCATATGTACGACGGCTTTGTGCGGCATTTCCCCAAGCGCACTTTGTGTTCTCAGCGCAACATCGCGCTGATGAGCAAATAAACCGTACTCAGGCATGACTTCGTTTAGCGCCGGTTTGCGCACCATATGCGCTGTGGGGTCTTCAGTGATTCCAAAGAAGCTGAAGAGTGCGCCGGTTCTTTCGGTGTTTTTTGCTAAATCAAAATTCTTGAGAGACGTGTAAACATTACCCTTTGGGGTTAGCCGCAGCTTGTCCGCAAGTTCCCGCGCTTTCTCCAAACTTAGACTATCGATAATAATTTTCCGGACAGTGGATTCTTGCATGCTGGCCGGGTTGTTATCTCCATATAGTACGTTGGCTATCTTCCGAAGATCTTCATCCGTTGGCGGCGACGCCATAAGTTGGCGGAGCGTTTCAAATAGCTCGTCACCGAGAAGCCGGGACATTTCAGCCCGGCTCATACCGTTGATGACACGTTCAATCGATATACCAGGCGATGTCATACGCTCACCTCAACGGACGGAAGAGCTGCTGCGTTAGGGGCCACGGGTCCTAAATCTGATTCAACTCCCACGCACACCCCCTGTTCTCTTACGCTGCCCCGCCTCAGTTGCCGGATGGCGCAGCGGCAGTTCAGTTTCATTTTTCCCGGCGTGCCGAGCGACAAACTCGGCGACGGCTCGCCGAATCATCCACGCCGCCGACAGATCAAGCTCCGCGCCAAGCTTACTCAATTTGGCGTAGTCCGCTTCATCCAGGGCCACGGACAAGCGTACGCTTTGCTTCTTGCTTTTTGGACGTGGCACGGTTGCATCTCCCTATACAACCACCAGTCTTACACCAAGTTGCCTGTTTTCCAATGCTGATATGGTGCAAATAGGAGCTGGGCGCGTCCGGCTACACCGGACCGGGCGCTACTCGCGCCAAAGGCGCTCCCCAAGCCCCTGCTACGCCACGGCTTCGCAGAGTCTCGGCCATCCGGTAACGCTCCCTCGCGCATAGGGCGGCTCTGCCGCCCCGGTTGAGCGGCCTTTGGGCCGCGGCTTTTCTTTCTTTTCTGTTTGGAAGCCTGCTGCCGGCTGCCTCCTACGGCTAGGACCCTTGATACACTCACCCGCCTCCAGTTATGGTTACGCCTAGGTGGCCCACTGCATCCAGTTGTGTTGGAATACCCATGCCTCCATGGCGCGGAAAATGGGATTCAATTTGAGCTGGTTGCGGGCCCCCGCAACCAAATTTATAGACTCTACTGAAAAGTCGCTCTCCGTGAGCGGCTTTTTTGTTTGTGCGCCTAGGTTCAGGATGCCTGCGAGGTGACCGTGCAGGTCGATTTCCAAAGTC